>Ga0100394_1003479_pt1 | contig 12926 bp, 15 predicted proteins | sample CryGeymeta201518_FD_81549 | JGI IMG/M metagenome (GOLD analysis project Ga0100394, IMG submission 81549) | Groundwater microbial communities from Crystal Geyser aquifers in Utah, USA - Crystal Geyser metaG 2015-18 | ecosystem: Environmental > Aquatic > Deep subsurface > Groundwater | place: USA... | reverse complement strand
TTTTTACCAACGAATGAATCAATGAACATAAATGATTATCAGAACACAGATTATATTCTTTTGTAGCACTTTGGATCTATTTTCGGAATAACAAGTAGCACGCAAAAAATTCTATTTACCCATTATTTTTATAATAGTTCTTATTTCATCTCTCTTTCTTGTATCATGTTCTGATAATGATGATGAAGAAGACGACGAAGATAATCATAATAAGATTGCTAGAACCTATAATAATAGCTTTCTTGAAGAAACATCACAAACAGAAACAAATTCCAATACTACTATGGATAGTGTTCAAAAAAAACAGAAACGAAGTGTGAATACTCGTACAAAGGCAAGCTAAAATATAGGTTTTTATTAAAACTGAACAGAGAAAGTACTTCCTTCTCCTTGTTTACTCTCAACTCGGATAGTATATCCGAGTTTTTCTACGACTGTTTTTACAAGAAAGAGTCCGAGTCAATGACTATTTTGTACGCTCCAAGAAGAATCTACACGATAAAGCCGATCCCATATTTTCTCGATATTCTCTTCACTAATCCCTATTCCTGTATCTTGTACGGAAAATCCATTTTTATTAAGGGTTACACGAATCTCTCCAGTATTTGTATAATTAAATGCATTACTTAGAAGGTTCGAAACGATAATCTGGAGCATTGAATAATTAGAATTTAACAATACATTTTTTTCTATAATTCTAACAACATTTAATCATTTTTTTTCGAAAAGTAGCTCTGTTTTAGAGATGGTTTCTTCTAATAATTCGGAAATATTTACCTCTGCTTTCTTTAGTTCATCTTTTTCAAGACGGGCGATAGTTAGAAGAGTATTGATCATAGTATCAAGGAAATATATCTGACTTTGGATATTATCCATCCCGGTTCTATAATCTCCACTTTTGATTGCACAGTCAATCTCTGAATGGATAACCATAAGAGGAGTTTTAAATTCATGCGCTGCATCGATACTAAATTGCCGAAGCACTTCGGTCTGTGATTGTATTTTCTTGAAGGCGTCGGAAAGTGTTTTCGTGACAATGATGAATTCGTCATCATCTGGTCAGGAGAGAGGAAATTTCGGAAGAGGCGAACCTATCTTGAAAGAATGGATATAATGAATGATTTTCGAAAGAGGACGAAGAGAGTAATGGGCAAAAAACACTGAAATGACTGCAATGATTATAAGAAAGAAAACTGTTAATAAAAGCGAAACCCATAAAAGGGACACTTGACCGTATATATGCTCAGTGATTTTATATGGAAGTCCAATAGTTCCAATGTTTTGAAGAGGGAATGTATAACGCATATACCATTCCGCCCCACTCTTGTAGACTCAGAGAAAATTCGGTTTTTCTTCATTCCACTTTGGGGAAACAAGAGTTCCACTTCCATTGATTTTAATCATTCCTCATTGTTCTACTATTCTTTTGTAGAAAAGATTTTGTTTCTCTATACTAGACACTCCACTTCCATTGGTTTGTTCAAAAATATTTTTTGTAAGCTGTTCTGTTTTTTCAATCATTTCTATTTCTTCATCAACCTGCCAAGTATAGAAATAATAGATATTCAGTATAGCAACGAATGTAATCAAAAGTACGCTTGTAAAAAAAGCGAATATGAGCGCAGTGTTTGTAGATGTTTTAAGTCGAGGAAATAACATAAAGCGAGAATTTATATTTTTGGTAAAGTGAAAATATATCCATAACCTTTAATAGTTTGGATGATAGTAGGTGTAAGTTTTTTTCGGATATTTGATATATACACATCAAGTTTATCACTATCAAATAATGATTCTCCTCACCAAATATGATCTATAATATCCGATCGTGAAATAGCGATACCCTCATTTGTTATGAGATATTCTAGAATCAAGAATTCCTTCAAAGGAATATGTACAGGATTTCCATCTTTTTCAAATTTTCTCTGTTGAAGATTAATCACAATGTTTTCGTAAACGATTTCCTTGAAAGCTTGTTTTTTTGATCGACGAAGCACCGCGAACATACGGGTTTCCAATTCTTTGAGATCAAATGGTTTTACGAGATAATCATCTGCTCCGCTCTCAAGTCCGGTAATAGTATCTGTTACTTCATCACGGGCAGTAATCATAATAATAGGTATATCTTTTCTTTCGTGTATTTTTTTACATACTTCAAATCCGTCCAATAACGGAAGCATTCCGTCCAAAAGAACAATATTATAATCATCCCTCAGCGCCATATCAAGTCCTGTCTGCCCATCGAAAGCGATATCGACAGCCCAAGAATCAAGCTCTAGATACTTTTTGATATTTCTGGAAATCTCTCGATTGTCTTCTATTAAAAGAACTTTCATTATGATTTTATGGTAATATAGAAATATTTTTCTGTTTCGATTTTAAAAATTTCGTAGGAAATTTTATGTGAAATAAAAATTATCCTACGAAATTTTCTTGGAAAAGCAATTATATAATTCTCTATTAACTCGCTGCTGTCGTGGTATTTACTTTTGCAGCTGCTGCAGCAGCTGCCGCTTGTTGTGCTGCTTTTGCAGCCGCCGCTTTATCGGCAGCCACTTTTGCAGCTGCTGCAGCGGCAGCGGTTGCTGCTGCAGTATTGGATGATGTCGGTGTTATTGATTGAGTTGGTTTTGTTGCTGTTGTCACGCGAGTTTTTGGAGTTGGAGTTTTTTTAACTTGTTGTACGGCAACAGTATTTATTTTGATGACAGGATTATTGATGTTGATATATGTTATAAGAGTATTTTTATCAGTAAATGTTTTACTAGAGATACTTCCATCTGCTCGTTTAAATATATAAGCACCGGAAGTTGCATTGTAGATAATAATGTATTTTTTTCCGTTTGGAGCTGTGATTGTATTCGTTTCTTGAAGTAGTGGATTATTTATATTGATAAAATTGACTGCACTTTGGTAGGTGGCAAATTTCTGAGAAGAAATACTTCCATCTGCTCGTTCGAAAATAAATTCCCCACTAGTAAGTGTATGAATGAAATAAATTTTCCCGTTTGGAGCTATAGATTTGGTTGGAATATCATTTGATACAACAGGAGTTACAGCTGTATTATTAGTTGTATTTGTTACGATTGCTGTCGGAGCAGGAGTACTTGTCGGAACTGGCGCAGTTGTTGAAACATTATTAGAAGTACGTGCTTGAGAAAGAGCATTATTTATTGCATCTTGTATTGCTTGGGAAGTTCCGGTAGCACCTGTTACTGTATCGATACTTGAAGAAGTTCCGCCGATAAGTTTCTGTAAAATCAAATCTCCTTGAGCACGAGTATATTTACCGTTTCATGAAGCAGTAAAATTTGTAAACGAAGCTGCTGATATCTTTCCAGAAGTTATAGTAATGGACACAGTATAATTAATACTTCCACCGGAAAATGAATATTTCCCAATTCCAGTATAGATCCCGTCTTTATATTGAGTAGGAGCCGGATTAGGAGTTACAACAGGAGTTGGAGTCGGAGTCGGAACAGGAGTTGGAGCCGGAGTCGGAACAGGAGCCGGAGCCGGAGTCGGAACAGGAGCCGGAGCAGGAGCCGGAGCAGGAGTAGGAGTTACAACAGGAGTCGGAGCAGGTGTAGGTGTAGTACAAACCTCTCGTGGAACCTGACTAGTTGTACCAGAAGGATTTGTTACAGTATCATAAACCGTTGTACATGTTCCGGGTGTAGGAGCAGGTGTAGGAGTCGGAGTAGGAGTTATGACAGGAGTCGGAGTATAGCGATTATCATCGTCATCTTCATCTTCATCATCGTCATCATTTTCTCTATAAGAACTTCTTCTTTCACTTCTTTCATCATCATCTTCGTCATCATCAGCATAGGTTGTTGTCACAGCAATCTGACGAATATTCCAGAATTCCGTAGAGATATTCTCATTATTTACGGATACTATACCAAAAAAGGAAGTTCCACAAAGAAGAAAAATGCTTCCTATAGTAATAATTCGTAGAGTTTTTTTCATGCTTGAAATATAATTATATATAAAATATGTTATTCTTCTGTCTAGAAAGATAATTATAAACCTTAAATGAAACTTAATTATTTCATTATTTTTGAAATAGGAATTTATTCCACAAATTCGAGATCATACTTTTCTTGAAGATATTTAGTATAGAGAAGTTGCCCAGACGAAGTAAATATAAGACCCTCCATACCATTCTGTTCTATAAGACGAATTCCTTCTGAAACCGGAGCATTGAAAATGCTTTTTGTAAATCCATCGCAGTTTGCACATTCGGAAGATATAAGAGTAACACTGATTATCGCATTTTTATTTCCTGATGTAACCGGATTGACAAGATGATGGTATTTTTTTTCTCCGATATCCCATTTTCGTTTATAACTTCATGATGTCGCAATCGCTGCATCGTGCAGTATAATGGAAGCGATGACTTCCTCGGTAAATGGATTTTCTATACCTATAATCCAACCGCCGATAGCTTCTTCATTGCTTCCGCTTGCATATATATCGCCCCCAGCATTGATAAAAAAATTATCATATCCAAATAATCGAAGTAGGGAAGAGGCCTTGTCTACTGACCATCCTTTCGCAATTCCGCCGAAATCGAGTGATTGTCCCGGTTGGAGAGTTATCATATCTCCTTCTATTTGTATTGATTCAAAATCAGTATTTATTATTCATTCTGCTTGTTCAAAATTCCCAGTACCAAATGAATTTTTATATCCAAGTTTTGCGACCGAAACGAGAGGATTGAAGAATCCATTTGTTTGATCATACATTTTTTTTGAGATATTCATAATCTCTAAAAAGCGTTTTGAAACACTCATTTTTTTATGTTTGTTTAGTAAGCTGAGACTTGATTCTGGATTGAAGCGTGAAAATTCTTGCTCAATAGAAGAAAAATAATCGAATACATACGTAATTCGTTCGGGAGTTTTGATATCTTCAGAAATAACAGTTATCTCTATGGAAGTCCCAAGAAGTTTACGAGTTTCGGAATAACGCATAAGAAAAAATAAGAGAAATATTACTGAATAATAATATTAAAATACCTTAAATGAACCTTAAGGTGTGCGAAAATAAATTGAATGATATCTATTTTAGACATAAAAAATACCAGGAAACGGTGTAAAGGAGGAAAACCGTCTCACTGGTAAGAATATTGTATATGATTTTATGTATTTTCCAAATTTTCTATGAGTTCTTTCCATTTCTCGATTCAGAGTTCCTCCGCACGAGCAGTTTCGAGGAGTCAGAGTTGTTCGAAAGACATATGAAGTCTCTCTTTTGGAATATGGAGTGTATTTGCGAGATTAGAGAGGAGTTTTTTTCGAGGAGCGATAAAACCAGCGCTTGTGACGGAAAGAAAAAGTTTTGCTTTTCGAGTGTCGTATTCCGGATTTTTCTGGAAATACAATACACTTGAATCGATCTTCGGCGCTGGAATGAAATTTCCTTTTTCCACGAGACAGATTTCTTCGATGCTTCCGCAGGAAAATTCAAGAGCGAGGGAAAGATAGGAATTATTATATCCTTTTTTTCGAAGTATTTTATCACCGACTTCTTTTTGCATAAGTATTACCATTTCTTCAGGTTTGTTCTCGAGTTCATGGAGAAATCGGAAAAGAATAGGAGAAGTGATATAGTACGGAATATTCGCAATAACAGAATAAGAAGACTCTCTAAAATGCGAACTTTGCGTTCAAATCTCCGTTTCTTCACTCGTCGTACTATCTTCAGTACGACTCGCTCAGATACTCGATTTTCACGACAAATTTCATCATTTTTTAGAGTCTTCCAGATTTTGAGATAAATTTTTTCATGGTGTATATTTCAATACATCACCCTCGACAATCGTAAAAACGGTTTCTTTCGGAATAATGATATCTCATTCTTCGATTCTTGCTCGGAGAATACGTACCATATTTTTGTCGAGTTCGACAAGCGTAAGAGATTTTGGTTTTTTCTTCAATATCTTCTCGGTGAGTGCTCCGTAACCTGGTCCAATCTCAAGGATATTCCGACCGGTTATCTCGATACTATTCGCAATAGTCTCGAGTATTTCATCGTTTACGAGAAAATTCTGTCCGAGGGATTTTTGCGCCCTAATCCCGTAATGTCGGAGAATTTCTAGATGGTTCATTTGAAAAAATTGGATTTTATTATTATTGTGTCTTTGCAGTTTTTTTATACCATTTGGCTTTTATAACACTGAGTTGTCCGATATATGTCGTCCACTTATTTAGGAATTTTTCATACTGATCTTTGAGACTGCGCATATACATATGTTTGTCTTTCATAAAAGATGTAACAAGTGCAGATTCTCCGAGAAGCCAAGCGGATTCTTTGAAGGATTTTATCTTTTTATCCACCAGTTTAGAACATCCTTCTTGTCAAAATACGAAATCCTGAACTCCGTTATCGGTAGTAAGAGAATCCTTTTTTTCTTTGAAATAAAGCGAAGCCTCGTATTTGACGGTTTTATCGCATATCTCTTTGTATTTTGCCGGATAATTCGTATCAAAGTTATTTTTGATAATCGTCGCGAGTTTTCCTATGTCTTTATTTTCTCCATCGTAAATAGTTTTGAGGATTGCTTTTATTTCTTTATCGAGAATATTGAATTCCATACTCATGACAACTTGGAATGCGATTTGCTGAGGACTGAGTACTCCACCAGGACAAACATATTCCTCGATATTTTTCGCCGTTCCTTCCGCATTTGCTTTACGACAAGCATCAATCTGGCTGGTATATTTCGATACAGCGGAATCAGCAGCAAAAAGAGGCGAGAAAATCCCACTTATGTTAATTGATAAGAAAAAACTTATGTAGATGAGAATCTTTCCCATAAGATTTATTTTTTAAAAAGTCGTGAAAAGAAACCTTTCTTTTTTTCTATTACTGGCGGATTATATCCGAAGATAAGCATCTTGAGAATCTTTTTAAGTCAATCCATTTTTGTTTCACCTTCTTGTTTACTTTGTTCATCTAAGTATTTATTGGTTTTTTTGATACCATAAATAGACGCGACTATTCATCCAAGAAGAATACCGGTTACTATGGCATCCACTTTTTTCATGGATCATTTATGGATTTTTTCGTTTTTATTGAACACGGGATGAAAGGGATTATCCTTCTAATTTATTGATTTTGATAGTTTTTTCTCCGAAAAGAAGTTTCGGAATCTCGATACGCAGAAGATTGTACTCCATATCAGCGTGAATCTTGTTGAATGCGAGATTCTCAGGAAGAATAACTGATCGTGAAAACGGTCCATAGAAACATTCTTCCACAAGGACACGATCGGCACTGTCGTAGATATCAGGACGACGTCGTTCTCAGGAAATTGTGAGAATGTTACGGGAAACAGAGATGGCTATATTTTCTGTGTCCATTCAGGCAATAGGCGCCATAATGATAATACAATCATGGCAATCAAGAATATCAAGTGCTACCTGTCCAAGTTCCTCTTCTACTATATCACCGTCTTCCATTTTGACTTCGATGGAATTATGTTCATGAGTATGTTCATGGTTGTCATGGTCATTTCCTTGAAAAATCTTGAGCATAAATGGGTTACTTGAGAGAATAATGATTCTTGGTCCATATCCTATTCAGGAATCGTTTTTTTGCAAATTTTTCTCTTTTGTGCTAGTATGGATAGGAGAACTAAATTTCCGTAGAGAGAATTATTATTTCTCATCAAGACGAAGTCATTGATTATTCCTTCCTATACAAGAATATCTTCGATGTCGAAATAAAAATACTTTCTACTCCAATAACAATACTTTATGCAAAAAATAAGTTTTTCCCGCAAAGAAAAAATCCTCTTCCTTGATAATTTCGGGAGCCTTATCAATGCTGGGATTCCTATTGTCAAAGCACTCCAGATAATATATTTCCAATCGGAAAACAAACGTATTCAGGAAATGAGCGCTTATTTCAAACAGGCAATCGAATCCGGACAGAATATTATACAAGTCTGCGAGAGTCTTCCGAAGGTCTTTTCCCAATTCGATCGAGCAATGTTTGAGATGGGCGAGGCAACAGGAAAGATGGGACAAGTAATAACACTTATTACGGAACGAGAAGAAGCACAGCAGGATTTGGAACGTAAAATCAAACAAGCGCTTATTTATCCGACTTCCATACTGTTCGTTGCAATTGCTATGGTAGTGACGATTATGACCTATGTAGTTCCGAAAATCGAAAAAATCTATCAAGATTCGCACGTTAATCTCCCTTCCCTTACGCAGTTTATTATCAGTGTAAGTCATTTTCTCAGAAGTGAATGAATGTATCTTGCGGTCGGTATTGTTGCTTGTATCGTAGGATTTATTTTTGCTCTCAGAAATCCGCGTTTTCGATATGAATTCGATCGATATATCCTTTTGTTTCCGATTTTCGGTAGCATTCTCCGCAAGAAAACACTTATTGTATTTACCGAGTTTCTTGCAACTCTGCTCGATGCGGGGATTCTTATTAATCGCTCGCTTTCTATCGTCCGAACCGGTATGGATAATCGGTATTATGAGGCGGAAATCGATGCAATTCTCTTGGATATAAAATCAGGAAAAACACTTTCTTCCGCTCTCGGTTGAGAATATATTGAACGAAAAATTCGAGGAGAAGCTATCTGAAAAGATGAAACTGCTTTCAAACGAAGAGTTGATTGTTTTCCGATAGAACTCTCTATGTCAGTGAAGATTGGAGAACAAACTGGTTCTCTTGCTCGAATGCTCGAGAAAATGGCTGTTCGCTACAACAAGGATGTAGATGCGACCATCAAAGGACTTTCGAGTATGATTGAACCAATCATCATCGTCGGAATCGGAGGAATCGTCGGAGTTATCATCATGGCGATTATGCTTCCATTTTTCAATATGGTAAACGTAATTCATTAGAAGTTCCTGAAAGGCTTGTTCTTCGAGTTTAAATCTCCGTTTCCTTGTTCTCCATATCCGTCGCGGCGGATATGGTTCACTCCGGTTCTCATTTTAAAAACTTTTAAAAATCCCCCGAGTTCGGGGGATTTTTAATGTTATCTACCAGTTCAGATTCTTCGCATATTCCATCTGATTATCCCGTCCTGCTTTCCAGAGGACTTCATCGAATTTTACTTCGATATCTGGTTTGATTCCCGTTCCGTCGATTCCGGTTTGGGTTTTTCCGGTAAACCATTTGGCGATAGTGTATTTGAAGCTGGAACCGTCGGTATATGTGTCGAGACTCTGAACAGATCATTTTCCATAGGATTTTTCTCCGATAATACGAACATTGTCACTGAGGTAATCTTTGATAGTTCCTGACATAATTTCTGATGCTGAAGCACTTCCTCCATTTATGAGGATAATAATTTTCCTTCTCGTGAGGTCGATGAGATCCTGTCATTCGCTCTGCATTTCGGAAACAGTGTTCTTATATTTAATATGTACGACACTCTGCCCTCTTGGTACGAAATAATTGAGCATAGCAGCAACTTCGTCGAGACTTCCACCTGGATTATTACGAAGATCGATAATGATTTTTCCATTGTTTATATCTTTTGAAATTGCAGTGAGCGCTTGTGCAAAAGCATCTTTCACTCCAGCTCCGAATGTTGTAATTTTAATATATTGATCTCCAGTATCGAGTTTCTTATATTCGACGTAATTAAGAACAATTTTTGCTCGAACAATCGTGAAATCAAGTTCTGTTATACCACGTTTAATATGGAGTTTAACGGCTGTTCACCCGACTCACTTGATTTTATTGACGGCATCCTGAAGTGTAGTGGATTCCGTTACGAGGATATCATCGATTTTAGTAATGATATCACCTCATTTAAGACCGGATTTTTCCGCAGGAGTTCCGGACATAGGAGATATGATATGGAGTTCTCCGGGTCTCGGCATATCGATATAAGCACCGATTCCTTCGAACTCCCCACCGAGTTCATCTTGAAAATTCTTTGCTTCAACAGGTGGGAAATATGAGGTATGTTTATCGTCGCTTACTTCTGCCATGCCTTTTGCAGCTCATTGTATGAGAGCCTCATCATAAAGTTTCGCGCTATCGTAAAAATTTACTTTCAATTTTTCGTAAACATCATTCAATATAGCGAAATTGGAAATCGTGGTAATAGGATAAAAAGCCCCGATATTTATGTCTTCCATAATCAATCCAGTACCATCGATAGGTTGTTCCTGATAGATTTGACCAAGGGTTTCAAGAATAGCTTTGACAGTAAGAATCCTTCCGGTACCGACTTGTTCTATCCTCTGTCAAAGATTTGATTCTACCGCTCGAGTGAATTGTTCTGGAGTAGCAAGTTCTGACATCTTGAGATTAATTGCGAGATTTTTGAAAAACCCCATATAAACTCATTTTTGGAGAGCTCTGTACAGCGGAGTATTTTTTTCTACATTCCGAAAATTGAGAGCTATGTATTGATAACTCTCTGGAATATTTTCATATTCGGCAACACTGTTGAAATACACAGTCAGAAATCCTCCGAAATTAAGCGGACGATTTTCACTCCCCGCTGGATAGGAATCAATATTCCGATAATCGATAGTCTTTGCGAAAACACTGGAAGTGGAGAGAAGAAGAAAAATGAAAATGATGAATTTTTTCATAGAGACGGATTTATTTTATGGAAATATTATTCTATTGGAGTTTGCGATTGTGTTATTTCAGTATTTGTTGTATCGCCGAACTGGCGAGGAGTATCGAAAACTCAGAACGGATAGGCTGCACTGACAAATATAAAACCGAGTCCAACGAGAGTTATGACGAAAACAGTTCATCCGGAACCGAGATATTTTTCTGCCCAATAAAATCTCCCAGTCCAACTATAGACGACTTTTCGGTATTTGAGAATACCGAGTCCTATAACTATTCAGAAGAGAGCATAGAATATTTTTATGATAAACATACGACGTAAAGAGCGAGTAAAATATGTCCAAAGATTATATGAGTTATCGAAAGGGAAGCAAACAAAAATAAAATTCCCCGCTTCGTAAAAAGCGGGGAATTTTATGTACTCTAATTATTCAGCAACTTCTGTTGCAGGAGCTTCTTCAGTTTTTTTCTTGGTTGTCTTTTTTGCTTTCTTTTCTTCTACTACTGGAGCTTCGGTTGCTACCACTTCTGGAGCAGCTTCGAGAGCCTTCATAGAGAGACCGATTCGTTTTGCGATTGGGTCGAAAGTAATAATCTTCGCTTTTACATTTTCACCTACCTTTGCATACTCGGCAACATCTTTCACCATATTGTGGGAAATCTCAGAAAGGTGGATAAGTCCACTGATTCCTCCATCAAGTGAAAGGAATATTCCGAATTGAGAAATTCGCATAACTGGAGCTTCGATGATATCATTTACCTTGTATTTCTCAGCGAGAACTTGCCATGGATTTGGCTTGAGACGCTTCATAGAGAGACTAATCTTGTCAGCATCGATACCGATAACTTGAACTTTCACTTTATCACCAACCTTCGCGAATTTGCTTGGATCAGAAACGTGTCCCCAATCGATTTCAGAAACGTGTACGAGACCTTCGAGACCATTGAAAGTAATGAAGAGACCGTAAGTAAGAATACCACTCACTGTTCCGTCAACATTGTCTCCAATCTTGAGTTTCTTGAGAGATTCTCCACGTGCTTCCTCGAGTGCTGCCTTTTCAGAGAAGATAATCTTCTTTCCGTCCTGGTCAACATTGATAACACGAACTTTGAATGGTTTTCCAACCAATCGTCCGAGATGTTCGAGAATCTTTTCTGGATTTGCTCCTTCTACACGAGGGTAGTTGATAGGAGTAAGTTGAGAAACTGGGATAAATCCCTTGATTCCGTCGAGATCGATAAGAAGACCTCCTTTGTTTGCTTCATTTGGGATAACAGTAATAATTTCTTTTGTATCAAAATTTGAATGGAGTTTTGCAATAAGTTTGATCTGACTTGCTTTACGAAGAGAAAGCATAAATAGTCCAGAATCTTTGTCGTCACCGATTACAATAGCATCAACGAGATCACCTGCCTTAATCATAGACGAATCTTCTGTAGAAGAAGTCATATGAGATCCGGAGATAATACCAGTAAATTGACCATTAAGGTCTACGAGAATCATCTTCTGATTAGCACTTACAACCGTTCCAGATACAAGCTCTCCCATATTAGGAGTATGAATCGGAGCAGAGTCTTTGAGTACTAATCCAAAATCTTCAGCTTTAGACATAAAAAAATAAAGGTTAAAAAATAAAAATAAAAAAATAAATGGGGCGGTCGACGAGGCTTGAACTCGCAACATCCAGATTCACAGTCTGGCGCTCTAACCAATTGAACTACGACCGCCATGGTTATTTCTTTTTAAAGTTAAAAGAAACATAAAAAAGAGCTCTTTTAGAAGAAGCGGGGGCAAGTATATGGAAAAGGGGAGAAAAGGCAAAAGTATTTTTAAGTATTTTTCTTGAGAGAAAAATAAAAAAATTATAGTATAAAAAGACTTCTTTCTTTGCTTCTTTTCAAGGAATGTGATAAAATCTTATAAATCTTCTTTTCTCTTATGTCAGATAATATATCTTCCCAACTCGATACGCAAAAACTCCCCACTAAAAAAGATGGGGGTATTTCGTTTACTCAGACGATTGAAGAAAATCGAAAATATATACAAAAACAATACAGTAATGGGCTTATAAATATTGATCAATTAAAAATTTTTGAGAAATTTTCCCAAGAATCATTATTAAAATATAAAACAGATGTAAAAGAAGCAATAAAACATTTCAATGAAGGACGAGAAAAAATTCTTCGAGATACAGGGATAGAACTCTCGAAGGAAAAAACTATTGCTGATGTGTACAATATAGGCAGGTTGTGTAGAAAAATTACTTCGTAAAATATCACAAGTTAGGGATATTATAGACAAACAAGATTTTGTTCCAAAAGTTTTTCAAATTTCTCCATCGGTGTCAGGT
>Ga0100394_1003478_pt1 | contig 12927 bp, 12 predicted proteins | sample CryGeymeta201518_FD_81549 | JGI IMG/M metagenome (GOLD analysis project Ga0100394, IMG submission 81549) | Groundwater microbial communities from Crystal Geyser aquifers in Utah, USA - Crystal Geyser metaG 2015-18 | ecosystem: Environmental > Aquatic > Deep subsurface > Groundwater | place: USA... | reverse complement strand
TGGCTAAACAAAGCGGACGTAATTGTTTTCGGCAATCTATAAGCGCCGATAAAAGTACACATTAGAACCTAAACTAAAACCCTGTTTAGCTCCTTATTTGGCCGCTGAAAAGCCTGCATTTGTCGCAATATTAGCAAACCAGCTCTTGCATAACCGTCGCTTAAGCACCATAGTAAATCCTAATGAAGTAATCTAAGGTTTTTTACCTCGCATGTGCTGGCTTAGCCGTTTCGCTATTTTGCTGTACCTCGCGTTTTTGTGTTCACCGCAAGCTTTTGCTGTGCACGAACATCGTGTGGCGCCGTTGGCGGATACTCAGCTTCAAGCACTTAGCCCGTTACTCACCCAAAGCTGCTTTACCGCAGAACAAAATTATGAGCCGGGTGAAGAGCCAAACTTTAGTATTATCTCCAGCCTTAAGCATTTTTTTGTTGAGAACGTTAATGTTACCAATAAACCCGCTGAAGGCTGGTTACCCCGTCGCATTTTCACGTTAATTCAAGCGCGTGCACCGCCCACTTCCCTCACTTTTATATAATTTATCTTACGGTCAAATAGACCAAATTTTCGTAACACAGTGATATTGGCGTGGCCTCTGCGCGCCTGTAGTGAGGAAGACTATGAAAACCTTAGCATTATATGATGTTGAAGCCATTGATCATTTGGTTCAACCAGCCGATTTTGACGGTACCACTTTAAATTCGCCCGCGTTAAATGTAGTTACTGACTTTAAACACGCGCAGCCCAATATGATTTCGGCTTCAACCAGTGCCCGCGAAGCACGCGAGATCATGCAGCAAGAACAAAGCAATTTGAAATTAGTGGTAGATCACGATGGTGAGATGGTTGGTTTAATACATCAGGAACAACTGTCGGCACAGGCTATTATGCGTCGTGTGGCATTTGGTGACAGCCGGGAAGATATTTCTGTATCCGATTTAATGCGCCCGCGGGAGCGTATCAAAGCCCTGGCCTACCAACAGTTGAAAAATTGCAATATTGCGGATGTCATCAACACCTTGCAATCAAGTGGTGAGCAACACTGCGTAGTTATTGACCGTGAAAGCCATCAAATTCGTGGCGTTATCAGCGCGCAGGATATTGCACGTCGGTTAAGAGTGCACTTTACGGTGCAACAACCACCCACTTTTTTACATATTTTTGATAGCATCAGTGCATAAACTGGTAGCCCTTGCTAACAGCAGTTAGCAAGGGCTATTCGCCTTAAACACCTTAACAAGGTTAACCAAAGCCCCAGGTTAATCCTCTCTTTTTGCTACTAGAACATCTCTCACAGCAAAAACTGTCTTTACGTTAGCTCAGCTGTTTAACATTAATCTAACTATGCCGCTTAAAAACAACACTCTGCCGCGTGCAGGTTTGTACTTGCCGCTATAACAAGGTAGTTTTTGACACATCACCACCTTTATTGAGCAAATTGGGGAACCTATGCCGACTTTCACTCGCAGCGCTATCGCTGTTACCGCCAGTTTATTGTTGTGTAGTGCAGGCCTATCTGCCGCCGGACAAGCTGAAGTTACCAGCCATGAAACATCAGCAAGTAGCCGCTATTTTGAAGCCGAAGATATTTTTGCCCTGGAATATGCCAGCGACGTGCAAATCTCCCCCGATGGCAGCAAAATAGTGTACGTTCGTGCCAGCAATGACATTATGACCGACAGCACGGCCACCAGCTTATGGTTATTAGATGTTAAAACCGGCCAACAGCTGCCGCTTTTCGCCGATGAATTTAACTACAGCCAACCACGCTGGGCAGCGAACAGCAACCAGCTGGCGTTTATTTCAGACCGCAGCGGCTCGCGGCAAATTCACTTGCACTGGTTGGCAGAAAATAAAACCGCACAGCTATCGACATTACGAAGCTCGCCAACAAACCTTACCTGGTCTGCTGATGGCAAGCAGTTAGCATTTACCATGAATGTTGCCGACCGTGAGGCGCAAATGAAGCAACTGGTGAAAAAGGTAAAAAAGCCCAACGGCGCTAAATGGTCAGAATCGGCTATTGTGCTGGATAGAGCCCGCTACCAGGCGGATGGACAAGGCTTTTTAAAACCCGAATTCAGACACATTTTTATCTTACCAGCCACCGGCGGCACCGCTCGCCAGCTAACCCAGGGTGATGTTAACTATGGCAGTGATTTAAGCTTTACCCCAGACAGTAAAGCATTGGTGTTCTCTGCCAATTTAGACCCGGAGTGGGAATTTCAGCCCCGTGACAGCAACCTGTATAAACTGGATTTAGCGACAGAACAGCTAACGGCGCTGACCACTATGCCTGGTACTGAATCTGCACCGGTGTTTTCACCTGATGGCAAACAGCTGGCCTTTTTATGGCAAAACAATGCGCTCGTGCCTTACAGCAACAGCAAGCTTAAAATTTTAACACTAAAAGACAATAACATTAGCGATGTTGCCGCCGATTTTGACCGCAGTATCCAAAGCCCGAACTGGCTCAGTAACACTAGCTTTGTGGTGCAATATGACGATCGCGGCCAACGAAAACTGGCTACCTTAACCACCAAAGGCAAGCTAACAGAACTCACCGCCAGTTTAGGAGGTGTATCGCAGCCCCAGCCTTATTTAAGTGGCAGTTATTCAGTGGCCGCAAACGGCGTTATTGCTTATACCCATGGTACCAGCCAACGGCCAAGCGATGTTGCTGTCGTGCAAAAAGGCAAAAGCACGGTGCTTACCGCGCTGAACGAGGATTTACTCGGGCACAAGAAACTGGCTCAGGTTCATGAAATTAGCTATAAATCGTCGTTTGACGGTGAAGAAATTCAAGGCTGGTATATGACACCGCCTGATTTTGACCCAACAAAGAAATATCCATTGTTGCTGGAGATCCACGGCGGCCCCCATTTAGCCTATGGTGCGCAGTGGAGCGCGGAAATGCAGCGCTATGCCAAAGAAGGTTATGTAGTGTTTTATGATAACCATCGCGGTAGCTCATCTTATGGCGAGCGTTTTGCCCTGTTACTGCAAAATAAATACAGTTCACCTGAAGATTACGCTGACCACGACAGCGGCGTAAACGCCATGCTTAAACTGGGCTTTATTGACGAAAACAACCTGTTTATTGGCGGTGGTTCAGCCGGTGGTATTGCCACAGCGTATGCCATAGGCCTGACTAACCGCTACAAAGCAGCGGCAGTGGTAAAACCGATTATTAACTGGTTAAGCAAAGTATTAACCGGCGACAGTTACCTGTATCAAACCTTTCATCAGTTCCCTGGCGTGCCTTGGGAAAATGTAGAGCATTACTGGCAGCGTTCACCGCTTAGTTTAGTTGGCAATGTACAAACGCCGACTATCTTAATTACCGGCGAGAACGATAGACGCACCCCCATTTCTGAGTCTGAACAATTTTATCAGGCGCTGAAAATACGTCGTATCGACACTACGTTGGTGCGCATACCGGGTTCACCGCATGGTATTTCAAACCGCCCAAGCCGGATGATAGAAAAAGTCGAGTATATGCTGGCCTGGTTTGAGAAGTACCGTACGCCGTCAAATTAAGCTGTTATAACCCGGTAGCAGACACTGATAACCTGTAGCCAACACCAGGCTCGGTTTTCAAATAAGTGGGCGCTGCCGGGTTGGCTTCCAGTTTTTGCCGTAGCTGCGCCATATGCACCCGCACATACTCTGGCCGGCCGGTGTAGGCCTTACCCCAAACCTGGCTCAAAATCTGATTATGTGTCAAAACCTTATCGGCGTTACGCATTAACAACAACAAAATATCATATTCTGTTTTCGTCAGATGGACCGGTTGCGTATTGCGCTGCACAGTACGGTGAACCGGGTCTAACTGCACCTCACCAAAGGCAAACACTTGCTGGTTAATTATTGCTTTACGAAGGTTAGCCCTAATACGCGCCATTAATTCTGCCGCACTGAATGGCTTGGTGACATAGTCGTTGGCACCATTGTCCAGTGCCAGTACTTTATCCTGCTCGCTGTGGCGGGCAGATATTACTATCACCGGTATCTCACTCCAGCAACGTAATTGCTCAAGCCAAACCTGACCATCCATATCAGCCAACCCCAAATCAAGCAATATCAGATCTACTGATTCGGTCACCAAACATTGCAGTGCCAGCAGGCCAGCACTAAAACTTAACACCTTATGCTGTTGGCTTTTCAGTAAGGTACTAAGAAAGCTTTGCATTGCCGGATCATCTTCTAACACCAGTATGGTTTCAGCCACCGTGTTGCTCCGTATTGTCGGTTGTTGCCGGCCAACGCAGTTGCGCCAGCATGGTCTGGTTATCGCTACTGTGCAGGCTGAACTGGCCAGCGTGTAGCTGCATAACGGCTTTACAAATGGCCGTACCAAGCCCGGTGCCGCTATCCCGCTGAGCAGTATTCTGGCTGGCAACCGCATTGCTTACACGTAAGAGATAGTCGCCGTTATCCAGGTTAAAACTTACTGTTACCGGTGCTGCACCATGGCGCACAGCGTTTTCCAGCATATTGGCCAGCGCAATTTCCAGCAAAGTACTGTCGGCCATACAACGGGCATGGCTGTTGAGATGAATTTGTAGGGCTTGATTAGTAAGTAATTGCGCACGGCGGCTGATGGCAGCCGACACCACATCGGCGACATCCAGCTCAGTACGGGCCAGGGTGTGCTGTGGCTGCTGCACCCGGCTTAGCTCCATCACTTTGTCAAAATGCTCACTTAGCAAACTGCTCTGGCGGTAGATATTCGCCGCTTGCTCACATATCTCTTCGCTACTCAGGGTAAGTTCGCTGTCGGCAAGCATGCTGGATGCGCCCATAATCGTTGCAAGCGGTGTACGTAAATCATGCGAGATAGAACGAAGCAACATCGCTCGGCTATGCTCCAGTTCCACTTGAAACCTGGCTTGGCGGTTTTTACTGGCCAACAGTTGTCGCTTGCGCATATTTTTTTTCGCCCGTGCCAACTCAACCCGCAAACGACCCGATAAACGACCAATAAAACTGCCCAGCAACAACATAACGATAAAGGTAATAAGGTAATCAATATGGTTAATATACAAGGTGTTATAAGGCTCGACAAAAAACCAGTCAAGCAACAGCACACTGCTAACGGTCGTAATAATGGCCCAGCGCTGGCCTACCTGTTGAGCAACCCACGTGACCCATAGCAGTTGCAGCATGGCAACATCCGTTGTCGTTAGCAACGCTCTACCCGGTAGCAACAGCAGCGCTATGGCTACCGGCACAGCCAGCGCCAACAGCACCAGCTGCCATAGCGCAAAATGTCTGGCATGGGTCAGTTTCATCGTTAGTGGCCTTAATAACGCCAGTACATTGGCGTAAACAGTAATAACATGGTCAAAATCTCCAACCGCCCCAACAGCATACCCAGAGTCAGCCACCACTTTGCGCCATCAGGCAAGGACGCAAAGTTACCGGCAGGACCAATGATATCGCCAAGCCCGGGCCCCACATTGCCCACCGCAGTTGCAGCACCGGTTAACGCAGTAACAAAATCCAGATTATACATGGATAACACCAAAGCCAATGCCGCTATGGTAGCAAAATACACAAAGGCAAACGCCAGCACAGCGCTTAACAGGCTGTCATCTACAGTTTTGTTACCGTATTTTTGCGTCCAGACAGCATTAGGGTGAATTAACAGGTTTAGCTGTTTCAACAACATATAACCCGATAGCTGGGTACGGAAAATTTTCAGCCCGCCGGACGTCGAACCAGAGCAGCCACCACAAAAAGTAAGATAAAAAAACATCACCACTGCCATGCTGCCCCACAGCGTGTAATCCTCAGAGGCATAGCCACAGGTAGTGATCACCGACACCACATTAAACAGGCTGTGGGTTAAGGCCGAAAACCAATCGCGGTCGTCGTGTATTATCTGATAACCAGCAAGCAGTATTGCTGCTGTCAGCACAATGGCAATAAACGCTTTCACCTGCGGATCGCGCAGCAATACCCATTTATCGCCCCGGGCCATACCAACAAATAACACGAAAGGTAGCGCTGCCAGCGTCATCCAGACACTGCTTAACCACATTAACCAGGGTTTATCATTAAAATAGCCAAAAGACGCATCATAATTGGCAAAACCACCTGTAGCAGCCGATGTCATGGCATGGGTTACGGCATCAAAAAACGACATACCACCGGCATAATAGCTAACCGCTGCCGCCAGGCTTATCCCCAGATACACCATTAAAATAGAGCTGGACAAACTACTACTGCGCGGCAGTATTTTTTCTGAAATATCCGAGCTTTCTGTTTTAAACAGCTTCATGCCGCCTATCTTCAGAGCTGGCAATATCGCTATCGCCATCACGATAATACCAATGCCACCTATCCACTGCAGAATCGCCCGCCACAACAATACCGCTTTTGGCATAGTATCCAGTCCGCTTAGCACTGTAGAGCCGGTGGTGGTAATAGCCGACACCGTTTCAAACCAGGCGTCGGTTACACTAAGCTCTGGTAAACTAATATACAGTGGCAAAGCGGCAAACAGGCAAACCGACAACCAGCACAAGGTGGTGAGTAAAAACAGATAGCGCTTTTTCAACTGCACAGCGCTGCCGGAACGTGCCACCAACACCCCACCAACACTAATGGTTACAGCACCCGCCAACAGAAAGTTCCAAAACGCGCGGTCTTGCAGCGCAAAGCTAACCGCCATCGTTACAAATTGCGCCACGCTTAGGCTAATCAGCAAATAGCCTATTACGCGATAAAAGAAATGTTTGTTTTTAACTTCAGTGTCGCCAAGCGTAAAAGCGTAACCTGTCATCACGATGTACTGCAGCAAAGATCAATAGTGCAAGCCTAACGCTACCGCTCCTGCGCTGCTGTAAAGCTTTTCTAAAGATTTCCTTAGCCGGTATAAAGATTTTATAAAGATTAACGGCTACCGGCTGACTTAACAACCGGTTAGGTCTTTAATACCGGCTTTTACAATATGGATTTATAACAATGGCGCAGTTTGCAGTTTTTGGTCTGGGTCGGTTTGGTGCAGCCGCTTCAATAGAATTGATGCGACTTGGGCATCAAGTTATCGGGGTAGATAATAATACAAAATTTATCAATCGGCTGGCAGATCAGTTAAGCCATGCAGTAATAGCAGATGTTACCGATGAACAGGCCCTGCAGGAGCTGGACATTCAGCGCTGCGACGCGGTACTGGTGGCTATTGGCGAGGACCTTGAAGCCAGTATCTTATGCGTGCTGCATTTAAAAAATATGGGTATTGAGCAAATCTGGGTAAAAGCGACCTCTAAAGCACACCATATGATTTTATCTCGCTTAGGGGTAAGCCGTATTATTCATCCGGAAGAAGAAATGGGCATTAAAGTAGCTCAGGCGCTAAATTATCCGATGGTGAACCAATACCTGGCGCTGGGCAATAACCAATATCTGGTTGAAATAGATATTACTCAACGCCTGCAAGGCAGCACCGTAGCCGCTTTACTGGCTGACGCTAACGCCTTTGTTAAAGCCGTGCTGGTAAAACGGCGCGATAAGCTGTTTTCGCCGCTGGCAAGCGACTTTGTGTTGGAACACCACGATAGATTGGTGCTGGCCGGCTCGCTGGATATTCTGAAATCACTGGCACCGAAGCTGACAGCATGAAAAACTGGTTACCACAACACCTGCCGTATGTCCGGACTGTTCCTCTGGCACGCGCCACTGTCAACTTAAGCCCGCCAGCATTACTTACACTTGGCTTTCTGGCGCTTATCATTGCCGGTACAGCGCTGTTATTACTCCCTTTGGCTACCACCACTCCCATCAGTCTGCTGCAGTCACTCTTTACCGCTACATCTGCAGTTACGGTTACCGGCCTGGTGGTGGTAGATACCGGAACCCAATTCACTCTGTTTGGCCAAGTGGTTATTGCGCTGTTAATCCAGGCCGGCGGCTTGGGGTTTATGACCTTTGCCGTAGTCGCTGCTATTAGCCTGGGTGCCAAAATTGGCCTCACCCAACAAAAAATTGCGCAGGAGGCGATGAACCAGACCAGTCTGGCGCAAGTGGTTCAAACTGCCAAAGCGGTATTACTGTACTCACTGTTAATTGAATTGATTGGTATAACGTTGCTGACACTGGTCTGGTGGGGTGAGTTGGGCTTTAGTACCGCGCTTTATCACAGCTTTTTTTATACTATCTCTGCTTTTAATAACGCTGGTTTTGCGCTTAGCAGTGCCAGCCTGATGCCGTACGCCAGCGATATAGCCGTAAACCTGATTATCACAGGCTTGTTTATCACAGGTGGTATTGGCTTTACCGTGATGATTGATATTAATAAGCAGCGACGTTGGCGCTTACTCAGCACCAACACCCGGATAGTGCTGCTAGCCACTGTTATTATAAACCTGCTGGCTTTTTGCCTGATCTGGCTGCTGGAAGCCAATAACCCCGCTACACTGGCTAACCTGTCGCTGAAAGACCAGGCCTTAGCCGCATGGTTTCAGGCTGTTACGCCACGCACTGCCGGCTTTAATACTCTGGATTACAGCCAGATGACCGACGCCAGCAATGTGTTGACACTGCTGCTGATGTTCATCGGCGGTGGATCTCTCAGCACCGCCAGCGGCATTAAAATTGGCACCTTTGTGGTGCTTATTATGGCCACCTATGCATTTTTACGCCGCCGGGACGAGGTCAGCTTATTACAACGCAGCGTGCCGGCCGCGCAGGTATTGAAAGCACTGGCGTTGGCGCTGGTATCAATGTCACTGATTTTTATCAGTATCTTTATCTTAACCGTGTTAGAAAAAGCACCTTTTCTCGACGTTGCTTTTGAAGCCGTATCAGCGCTAAGTACCGTGGGTTTATCCCGGGGTTTAACCGCCAACCTGAGCAGCAGCGGCCAGTTCGTCATCATCTTTCTGATGATCGCCGGTCGGCTGGGCCCGTTAACGCTGGCGTATTTTCTTGCCACGCCCAAGCGGCGCAAAATCCGCTATGCCGAGACAAAAATACAAGTGGGCTAAGCAACAGTACTAACGGCTAAAATAGCGTTCCAGTATCTCCAGCGTATCGCGGATAATAGCGATACGCTGCGCTATCGTTGCATTGTGTGGCCGAATACCAATCTTCGCCCCTAACACTGCTAGTTCCGCCGCATGACAAGCGGCTAAACACTGATGTATCGCCTGCTCTGTCATCCAGCTGCCTGGCTCACCGTTGGGAATAAGATCACTTTGTGTTGGCGGTTGGTGGCTGTCGCGCCAGGCGCCATATTCACTGTCTTTGTCAGACACGCCGGAAAACATCACACCGCTTAACAAACCGGCCGCTTGCGCAGCATTAATATGTTCAATCGCTCCCTCAACACGGCGGGTCTCAAATACCGAACGGCCCCAGTTAATCACCATGCCTAATTGCTGCTTTGTGTTTAGCTTTGTGTTTAGCTGTGTAATCACTTCAAGCTCATCGCCAAGGGTTAAAAAACCTTTTGAGGGAGCATGACTGTCAACCAGTGCATCGCAGTGTTCAATAACAATGCGCGCACCCTGCCAGTCCCACTGCAACAGCGCTTCAAGTGAAGCCTTAAGCGCTGCTTTAGACGATACCGCTTTATGCCTTGCCGGAGCAGTTTGAATTTGAATTGCCGTTACCGCCTGCCGGCCCAAGTGTGCATTTAGCTTGCCTATTGCCGCGCAAGCTTGCTGCATAAACTGTATCGCAGCCTGTCTGCCAGCCTCGTTATCGGATGCCAAACCAAACTGCGGATTTTGTCCTAACGCATTCATAATGCCGGGAATACAGGTAAACACGTAATCCCACTGCGGGTTAATATTGGTTAAAAACCAACTGTCGTCATGGGCATGCAATGAGCCTAAAAACGGATGTTCCAGGCCTTTTATATTTGGCAGCGCTTTTAATTCGTTATAAAACGCGGTTTCAAGCTCTGGGCTCCAACCGCTGTGGTTGGGTGAAGCGGCATAAGCGCCAAGGGTGTATTTCATAGCTGTCTCAACAGGCAGTTGTTGTCAGAATTAATCATCAGGGCTATTTAGCGTAAACACCAGATGCTTGCGCATATCTTTTAGCACTATGCCTTTTTTCAGCAGTAAACCGCTCAGCCGCTTTTGCCATGCCAGCAACTGCGGCTGCGCCAATGCCAACGCTGCATCATCGCTTAATTGCACCCGCACCAAAAGCGATCCCGGAAACGCTTCATAGGCCAGGCTAAACCAACATTGCACTGTACCCGGGAGTTGCGTGAATGCTTGCTGCTCCAGCGCGTTAACTGCCGCCATTACAGTGGCTTGTTGTTTAAGTTGTACTGCCGAGAGTTTTTTCATCAGTAAATCAGCGTCTCATTGCAAAGGTAAATAGCTTAACGTAAGCGCTATTTTACCGCGAATACCATTGGCGTAACCATTTAATTGCGTTTAATCAGCCGCGGTATCATTGCCAGAGGGAATCGCCGTTACTTAGAGCACAATTTACCGCTTAAGCTAGAATTTGCTACTTATGGTAAAACAGCAGTTTGGCTTGCTTGCTCAGGCTGGTTGGCATGTTGAAAGTACTTTAGCTGCAGTTGCTGATATTCATCACTTTGTTGAAAGGTAAGCAATGCCTTATCAAAACGCTCTACCAGCCAGGCATCCCGCCCCAGTAAGTGATAACTGTTAATACCAAACAATGGGTGCTGCTTTAAGCTGGCGTCATCCGGAGCTGTTTTATTGTAAAAATATTCGAAAATATTTTTGTCCATGACCAGCACGTCAACCCTGTTTTTCAGCAATAGCGCTGGCAGTTGATCTTGCTCTACAACCTCAAGATAACTGGCAAACTCTGGTATTTTTTCAGCATAAGCTTTAGGTAAAAAAATATGGGCATTTTGAAATGCCATTACCCGCTTTCCTGCTAAATCATGCAATGATTGCAGCTGCGGTTTAAGATCTAGCCTTGTGATAAGAATATTTTCATAGTTAATGTAGGAACGAGTTGCGAAGTAACCCGCTGGCACAGTGCGCTGCAATGAGACAAAATCCGCTTGGCCTTTATTAAACAAGTCTAGTAAACGGCCATTAGGCGTGTGCAAAAAAACCGCACAGCGCTGCAGCTTTAAACTCACACGTTGCAACAATTCCAGCTCAAAGCCTTTTTGTGTTGCAACCTCAATATAAGGTGGTTTTTCAACCCCCACCAAAAATGTTAGCGAAGGCCATTGGCAAGACAATGCAGGCCAGCACCACAAAAAAATAACGATTGCAAACAACCTCATGCCACACTCTGTTTTGCAAGTTTCATTTAGCACACCTAACATCTGGCATGGGTTTACGCTGCTACTTTAGTGTCTAACGCGTTTGACTAACAAAATTTAAACAAATTTGCAGTTCATTACTTTTTAACAAAAAAAACTTAATAAAGCATTATAAAAATCTAAAAAACTCACTTTAAATAACATTTTAAGCAGGCAATAATAAATTAAGAGGGAGAGACAAACTTAAAGCCTAAGCTTTACACTTCAAAACACACTAAGCCCGACGACAACTCAGCAGACATCGGCGTATACAACTTCACGCCCTTCATTTCTGACCAACCCATAGTGGTGCTGTCGGTAAACGCGATTTGCCAGGCTTCGCCACCCATGTACTCTGCCGCCACAGCGGCAATCTGGTGCTCTATGGTCATAAAGTGCTCATGCCAGTAATCGGCTGGGTTTTCATCAAAGGCTTTACGGTGGCGTTAAATGGCAGCAGGTGCTGGTTTGGGGGGCGATGCCAGTTAAAACACGGCCAGGTGGATATAGTTATGGGTTAACGTAAGCTGCTGTCGAAGGCCTTTCCAATTTGCGGTTTTAAGCGCGGGTATGGCGGCACTGGCTTGCAATAGTCCAGATACCGGCAGCAAAGTGCTACCAATTAATAATGAGGTTTAGGTAAGAAAGTCGCGGCGTTTCATAGCTAATCATCCTGAATAAATTTTAACCAGTATAGCGCACAACATTTTCTGGTGGCTGAGCTAAGACAAACTCGCAATATCCCATTTTGACAACCAGCTAGCAAAAGCACTGGCGGGCATAGGCCGGGCAATACCGTATCCCTGACCAAACACATAGCCTATTTCCAACAATTTTTGCCTATGTGCTGCGGTTTCTACGCCCTCGGCAATGGTGGCCAGCTCAAACGTCTCGGCTAGAAGGCTCACGCCTTGCAATATGGCTAAATCGTCGGTATCGGTGAGAATATCCCGGACAAAGCTCTGGTCAAGTTTTAGCGTACTAATAGGCAAGCGCTTTAAATAAGACAGTGATGAATAACCGGTGCCAAAATCGTCTAACGAGAATGTCACACCAAACGCCGAACACGACTGCATGGTTTCTCTAACATGGACGAGATCTTGTAATGCGCTGGTTTCGACAATTTCCATTTCTAACATACTGGGCGGTACCGACGGAAACGTATCAAAAATGCTTTGCAATTGCTGGAAAAAATCGGCTTGCTGTAAATGAAAGGCGGCAATATTAACCGAAATCGCCATGGTAATTCCCTGCGCCTGCCATAGCTGATACTGCCGAAAAGCCTGACTAATAACCCATTGCCCCAGCTGTACGCCCAACTCATGATGCTCAATTAACGGCAAAAACAGACCCGGCGCCATAAGACCCTGCTCAGGATGCTGCCAACGGATCAGCGCTTCAACTCCTGTACATTCGCCAGTACGCATATTAACTTTAGGTTGGTAAAACAATACAAACTCTTGCCGTGCCAGGCCGTCACGAATGTCGTTCAAACTTCTTAAAACCACCCGGGTATGCTGATCTGCTTCGTTATCAAACAGATGAAAGCTGTTTTTACCCGCTTGCTTAGCAACATACATAGCCTGGTCGGCTTGGCGTAGTAGCTGCTCGGCCGCAACATCAGCGTTCTGCGGATAAAAGCTCACACCAATACTTGCCGATAGCGCTAT
>Ga0100394_1003462_pt1 | contig 12952 bp, 9 predicted proteins | sample CryGeymeta201518_FD_81549 | JGI IMG/M metagenome (GOLD analysis project Ga0100394, IMG submission 81549) | Groundwater microbial communities from Crystal Geyser aquifers in Utah, USA - Crystal Geyser metaG 2015-18 | ecosystem: Environmental > Aquatic > Deep subsurface > Groundwater | place: USA... | reverse complement strand
TATATTGTATCCTACAAAACAAGGAACTAAAGATGCTCGAAGAGAAATGAAAAAAGTTGAGGAAACAGATCTGCACTCCTCGCTCGAGCATATTTTTATGATTGGCAACAACAATCGGCATAAAAAGTGGCGAAAACTGTCGTGGAAGCAGAGGGTGGCAGTTGGACAAACACCAAAAACACAACAATCTCAGCAGGAGCCAACGTACGACGACATGCCAGAACTAAAATTGGGAGTGAATCAGCATCAGCAGGTCACAACCGATAATCACATGGCCAATCAAACCAGCAAAAAACGAAACATATCATCATCTCAAACTAGCAGCGCTCCACCAGTAGATGACGAGCAAACCACAACGAGTTTTACTCTTGTTCATGCAGCAGATGTTCGAATTTATGGGAAAAAGTACCAGAATAACATAAGGTGGTACGCCAAGCCGTGGCCTCGAGGTATACAAGAACGTAAGAGTAGTAAGGGAGGCGGCGACAAAAATAGAACAGTGTACAGGAGGTATGGAGTGAATGAGGAAATTTATCATGGATATGCAGAAAATATTGACGATGCATGGAATCTTGAGCATGGCGACTCCATTCAAAGACTGCACTTCACGGATGTCAAGCTTGCAAAATCGAATGTTGCTTCCACGAATGCAACAACTACCAATTCTTCGGCGTTTGCAGCCTCGGTTGAAACAGAGAAACTATTAGACGCATCGCGCATCAAACAACTTGATCCAGACCGGATGAGGAACGCCGTACAGTACAAAGATGTTCCACGTGCCATGCTTTTGCGATGTTGGCAACGTGCGGTAGATGCTGCGACAACTTCTACCTTACAGCCACAAACGAAATCATTATTTGCCGACGACAAAGTTAGCTTTCGGGATCTGGAAAATGTCACAGCTTTTCAACAAGAACAAATTCCTGCAAGTCAGCGTTGCTATAATTTGACGGTCGACATGTTTCCCAAAGTAACGCCTATAAAGCCTCCTTATAGGTGTCGAAACTGCGGGAACAGCTTTGAAGAACGTGACAAGCTACGGGAGCATTTTCACGGAAACAACGGTGTGAGGGGATGCTGCTGGAGCCTGATCTACGAGAAGCAGAGAAAGATTATTGCTGATTTACTCCAGAAGGAAGTTTCGGGTCAAGCGGATTCTCTCCTGCATTTGGTTTTCTCAGAGATTAGCAAACAGCGGCTGGAGAAACAGAATGACAATAAAAACGATGACACTGTCGAGCAGGCACCAGCGGGAACGAATGTTATAGGTCCTCCAGACTTGATTAATTGGGAAAAGTTACTAGAACTATTAGAGAATCAAATGAAGTCGGCTCACGACACCAACGCTCTTTCTATACAGGGACGAGAGATCACGAAAAGTTTGGCTGTTCACAAGGAATTAGCTCCTCTTGTATTGAATAAGCAAGTGTTGGAAGCTGCATCTGAGCGCATTCTCGATCGATACGTAGATGTTCCCAAGTAGGAGAGGTTTTTGTCAATGGTTTCAGCAAGGGAATGTCATCGCCATAAATTTGAATGCATGCTATGCTAACTCTTTGCCCACCCTGTGGATTTTGGGAGTGCTGTCTCAACGCCATTCAGCTATTCAGACTACATGCAATCCACTTACTGGGTTTTTGCTGCAAAATTGGGAATCTTCGAATTCGATTTGGAAGTCTGCTCTCGTGTTTCAGTGTTGCTGGGAAAAAGACGCCGCAAAATTTCTTTCTTCCAGGGATGTCCATTGATGTGGTTGAATGACAACAAATACTTTTTTCAGGCTACAGATCCTTCTCCTTTGACTTACCTTCCGATACCAATATCCTAGGTGAATCCTAACAGTGTCGCCGACTATAATATTATCGTATTCAACGGTATGGAAGAGCATGAACCCTAGTCATGCACGTCCAATAATAAGCAGATTTGACACCAACGACATCTGGTAATAAAATAGTAGAGAAACCGATGATTTATGATACAGATACTTTTAAACCGGGTATATTACAGGCAACAGACTAGCTTTTTGCTTCTCTTAGAACAACTATCGTAGTTTCAAATGAAGTAGAACATCTCAGTCCAGCCAGGACACAAGTGCTCTTCCAAAAGGACAGCTTTGCCTGTCTTGGTTCTAATAATTCATGTTTTTATGTCCACAGATACAATCTACACGCATTCGTCCATCGTCGACAAACTGCAAACATTTGTGTTGCAGCTACAATGGAACTGCTCACTTGATAATTCCTTCATTTCGTCTTGGAACAGCTTACTAGTACGGTACTCGAGTACAGCTTTCAGTTTAGACAATCTCTACAGCCTTTGTGGAACCATCAATCGCAGATTTTTCCTTGCTATCCTCCATGGTAGTGTAGGCATTTGATGACAATCCCAATTCTTGCCTGAGGGTTTCTTCTCCCATTTGTTCCTTTTTGGAACGAATATCGAAGTAGATGACGGCCTTCAAACTGCAAACCAAGCAAATAAAAATCCGAACAAAAAACAGTGAGACACACCATGTTTAATATACAATATACCAGACACAAGAAAAGCGTCACCGGCTGTTGGAGTAGCACTTACATGGCCCCGATGGCGATCCAAAATGTGTTCACAAGAAAACTCAATACTCCTCGAATCACCAAGGCTGCGGTGGTATTGGTGTAGGTTACGGACAAGATGACCACACCCAGCATCATTTTGATGAGTCCGTATACCACTAAAAGAGCCAAGATCTTACCCAGATATCCTTGCGTCAATCCAAAAGAGCGTTTGACACTGCCTACAATTCCTTGATTCTCGACAACAATGGCTGGGTACATTAGGTACGTAACGATGGACACGTACACAGCAATGACAAGAAAGACCAACAGGAGAAACTCGTAAGCTCCAAAGGCATTTTCTTGTGCCCCTGTTACCATAACAATGAGTAGTAGGATAGGCAAAAAGAAGACCATTGCAATGGAAAAAAGTCCAAAGGACACCAAAAGACAGGATCCCACAAGTGGCACGATTTTCTCTGCTACTGTTCCAATGGCCACAACTGCCGAGAGAGGTGGTTGTCCGGCATATATATTGGCCACGACTTCGATGCATGCTCCATCGGCCAAACAGGTGGCTACAAATAAAATCAAACTGTTGACAAAACTCATCGTCATGGTGGCTAGATCTAGTAGTTGTCCGGCTTGTGTTTGTTCGTAGTCTTCATCGCCAATGCTGTTTCCGTAGTCGACGTCGTAGCCGTAATCGGCTCCGTAATTGGGCCCATTGCACAAGTCGAACAAAAAGGCCAGAAAGGCTCGCAACGTCGAGGCCAAGAGAGCAATGATGAAAAACGATCGCCAATTTTGAGCCAGTACGGCAAAGGGACGTGGGAGCATTAAATCACAAAAATCCAAATTTTTCCAGTACGATTCCGTATCAATGGCATCATTGGAGACAGCACCGTTGTCATTGTTGCTGTTGCTGTTCTTATTGATAGCAGCCACTGAGGTGCCGTTTGTTGTTGGTTCGGAAGGCGTAGAAACGGCTGGTTGAGTGGTCGGTGCTGGAGTAGGAGGATACTTTGCTTCAGGTGTAAAGATCTCTTCCTTCGTGTCACCATGTTCCTTGGCCGATGGGGTAGTTGGTTCTGAAGTCGTCATTATTGTGAGAAGTGACAATTTATTAGTTGGTGATCTTTCTCCTGATGTGGATGGGTCCGTTGTAGAAAGAATGACTTGCTCCTGATGGCCCGTTTTATCAAAGATACGAGGACCGAATATGCATTAATACTACTTACAGTAGACTGGTTTTGATGTTTCTTGCTACTATCGTGTGATGAATGAAAAGTGGATACCAATGCACAGCTTAGTCACGAAATGTTCGTGACCAGTTCAAATTTTATGTTCTTCCTCGTCCTGAAGAAAGTATTGACTACACAAAATTCAACACTGGTGTGTACGAATTTAAACGTTCAAAACAAAAACAGCAGAAGCAACAGCACTCATCCAATCTCACAAAGTTGATTTTCGCTGTTCTAAAGAATATTATAATAATCGACCATGTACATCGAAGAAGTCGTCATCGATGGGTTCAAATCGTATGCTCACCGAACGGTTGTCAAAGGGTGAGTCAAGCTCTGTAGTGTATTCTTTTAGTGTTGGAAGTAGAGCAGAAAGTGCTTTCTCCATTATTTTCTGTTACGTCCTGTTCTTCTTTCTTCTAATATCCACTTCCGTTCTACTCGATCAGTTTTGATCCCCATTTCAACGCCATCACGGGTCTGAATGGATCAGGAAAGTCCAATATTCTCGATTCCATTTGCTTCGTACTGGGCATTACCAATCTCAGTCAAGTTCGCGCTGGTAGCTTGTCTGAGCTCGTTTACAAACAAGGACAAGCTGGTGTCAACAAAGCCATTGTTACCATCGTATTCAACAACGAAGATGAAAGTAGTAGTCCAGTAGGCTATGAACAATGTAAAGAAGTGACAGTGACACGCCAAGTATTGATTGGCGGCAAATCCAAATACTTGATCAATGGACGCAATTCCCCGGCGGCGCAGGTTCAAAATCTCTTTCATTCGGTCCAGCTCAACGTCAACAACCCACACTTTCTTATTATGCAGGGTCGTATCACCAAGGTCCTTAACATGAAACCACACGAAATTCTGGGAATGGTCGAAGAAGCGGCCGGAACACGCATGTACGAGACCAAACGAGTTGCTGCACTCAAAACGATCGAGAAGAAACAGGCCAAGGTCGACGAGCTCAATGCGGTCCTGGCGGAAGAAATTACACCAACCCTAGAAAGATTGCGTGGCGAAAAGCAAAACTATTTGAAATGGAGTAAAAATAGTGCCGATATTGAACGCATGGAACGATTCGTGGTGGCTAGTCAATTCATGGATGCCCAAAAGGCTTTGGAAAACAATTCGGAAGGATCCGAGGAAATGGAAGAACGAGTCGTTGAGTTATCCAACAAGAATGATCACTTGAAAGAAGATCTAGCTAGAATCGATGAACAAATGGACGAATTGAATGGACAGCTCAAAGGGACCTTTGCCGAAGAACACTCGGCTGCGAGAAAGGAAGAAGACAAGTGTTCCAAAGCCCTCGTCAAGGTCACATCAACATGGGAAAACAGTAAAGAATCGGTAGAAAAGGGGGAAAGCGATTTAGAAGCCGCACAAGCACTTGTACAGGAAACGAAGGCGTTCATTGCCACCAAGGAACAAGAGCAGAAGGGAGACTCGGCATTTATTACGACCCTAAAGCAAGCCGCAAGTGACGCTGAGAAGAAGTTGCAACAATTGAATTCAGATTATCAAAACATGTCGGCTGGAATTAGTTCTTCTCAAGGAGAAGAGGGAGCAACATTGCCGGAACGTATATCCAAAGCCCACAGTGATTCGAAAACGGCCGAGGCCAAAGCGAAGCAAGCGAACATGAAAATCAAGCATCTTACCAAGGAAATCAAGGTACGTGATTTTGATTTTTGTAAACATTGCATATCGTTGAAATCTAGTATCTCACTGTCACCAACACTCTCTTTTCACAGACGGTTGAAAAAGAAATGAAAAAGGAAGAAAAGACGGCTGGCAAGCTTGCTGGCAGTCAAAAGGAAGTGAAGGCTCGTGTTGACGACATTCAGAAGCAAGTCGATGAACTGGGTTTCTCGGAAGATCAATTCACTGCCTTCGAGCAAGAGAAGAATCAACTTGAAGCCAGCCTATCGGAATTGTCGGGTCTCATGGACACTCTCACCTCCAAAGTCGAGGGTCGACTTCGTTTCCAATACTCGGATCCTGTCCGCGGATTTGATCGAACCAAAGTCAAGGGAATGGTCGCTCGGTTGATTACTGTCAACAATCCTATGCATGCTACGGCTCTTGACGTCGTTGCTGGAGGCAAGTTGTATCAAGTCGTCGTGGACGAAGCCATAACAGGAAAGGCCTTATTGAAAAATGGAAAGTTGCAGAAACGTGTAGTCATTATTCCTTTGGACAAGGTGCAGAGTCGAAACATTTCGGACAGTGTAGCTCGTCAAGCTGTTTCGATTGCCGAATCACTTAAGGCGACAGCTACTCCTGCCATTGAACTAGTTGGCTTTGACGAAGAGGTCCGCAGTGCCATGGAATTTGTCTTTGGGTCCAGTCTGGTAGTGGACGACAGCAAGGCAGCCAACAAGATCTGTGACGAGACCAAAACACGCACCGTTACTCTTGAAGGAGATGTCTATGATCCTTCTGGGACCATATCTGGTGGATCCAAGAGTAGTACTGCGGCCTTGTTGGAGAATCTTATCCAGCTGGCGGATGTCACTCGCCAACACAACGAAGCACAGGCGGCCTACCGTATTGCTTCCGAAAAGATTGAATCCCTGCGTGGAAAGTCCACTCAGTTTGACAATCTGAATGCTGCATTAGAACTTGCCCAGGCCGAGCTCGCTGGTGTCGAAAAGCATCTGTCCCAAACATCTTACGGAATTACCGCCGACCGCTTCCAAACCATGTCGAAAGAGCTGGAAGAAGCTCGCGAGGAAGCCGTGAAAATGGAAAAGGAGAAGGACGACAAATGGACTCTTTACAATGACCTGAAGGATCGAGAGACCGAGCTCACACAACAGCGAGAAGTGCGGTTGCAGGAAGTCGCAGATGCTGTCAAGGCAGCCAAGCTTGATTTTGCTGAAAAGACCAAGCTGGCTCGTGAAGCCGAATCGAAGTCCCAGACATTGGAACTTGAGCTCGAGAGTTTAAAAGAAGAATTAATTGCAGCGCAAGAGGCTGTTCGTACCGCCGCAAAGGTTTTGAAGGACGCCAACGACGAGGAAAGCGAACTTCAGATGAAGGTCGGCGAAGTCAAGGCGCAGTACGACGAAGCAAAGGAAGCTCTCGTGGAATGCGAAAACCGCCGTGCTTCTTGCTCCACCGAGCTAACTGCCCTGGAAAAAGAGCGAACCATGAAGGAAAAGGAGCGAGAGGCAGGCATTTTCGCAATCAAAAAGCTTCAGGTATCCATTGCCAAGGTTGAAAAGGAGCGAGCCAATGCCGAGAAAGTTGTCGTCAGTATGCTGAAGAAGTATTCTTGGATCGAGAGCGAACAAAGTGCTTTCGGCGTTCGCGGAGGAGACTACGATTTTGAAGCCACAGATCCGTCGGAAAGCACTCAGCGCCTGAAGGAAATGCGCTCGGAGCAAGATTCTTTGGTAAGAGAAAAGATGCAGTATTTCCTCAAACATGTTAATGATGTATTTACCTAATAATCGTTCATCGTTTCTTTTTGGAAATTTCAGAACAAGAAGATTAACAAAAAGGTCATGGGTATGATCGAGAAAGCCGAAGGAGAATACACGGAACTTCTCAGAAAGCGCAAGGTAGTCGAAAACGACAAGAAGAAAATTCAAGCCGTCATCGAAGAGCTTGACGTCAAGAAAAAGTCCGAGCTTCAGCGAACTTGGGTGAAAGTGAATCGAGACTTCGGTTCCATCTTTTCGACACTCCTGCCTGGTGCTTCGGCAAAGCTGGAGCCACCAGAGGGTTTGCGGGCCTGGGAAGGATTAGAAGTCAAGGTCGCCTTCGGTGAAGTTTGGAAAGAAAGTCTGAGTGAGCTCAGTGGAGGACAACGGTCGCTCCTTGCGTTATCGTTGATATTATCGTTGCTGTTATTCAAGCCCGCTCCCATGTATATTCTGGACGAAGTTGATGCTGCCCTCGATTTGAGTCATACACAAAACATTGGTAATATGCTGAGGACTCATTTCTCGCAGAGTCAGTTTATTGTGGTTTCTCTGAAGGAAGGTATGTTCAACAATGCCAATGTCATTTTCCGAACTAAGTTTGTCGATGGAGTATCTACTGTCACTCGCACAATGGGTATTGGATCCAGCCGAAACCAAGCTCTGTATCCGTCGGAGAATCTCGAGAATCAAGGCTACAACAAGAAGTCAAAGACATCTCGCAGCCGTGGGGAGCGAGGAAACGGAAAGGAGAACACATTGACGGCCTGAGCAGGATCCCGGTCCTTGTTGGATTGATCGAATGAATTCAGCTCGCTTGCTATCTATTGTGTGGGTGAAGGGGCACCAATAATAATATAACCATTTCAACGCGTATTTATATGTACATCAGTTTATACTCTTCCATCTTTGTAAGATCGCTTGTCAAACGACTTGGAAGCCTTTGTTGAAGTAGGACTGTCCACCAACCGGCGAGATGGCGTTTCATGGGTTGTGGCTGCTGCTGTAATAGGATAATGTTCATTGTTACCTGGCGTTTTGCCGCTTGGTCCGTGTATCATGTGAGGGTCTGGACTCATCATTATCGTAGGAACACCGTTGTTTTTGTCACGAGAAGTCGTGCCAGCATGGCGTTTGAATTGTTCATTGTCAGACGCAAGCTTCCGTGCTGTTTCCTTTGCTTTCCGGTGCAGTACCATAACCTCGTCAAAACGCTTCAGCAGTTTCTCCATTTGCATAGCCTTAACACTAGAGACAGGTTGAGCAGTCTGTCCAGTGGCATCTAGTGGGCTCATTCCAAGGTTGTCTCGCAAGTTGCAAACGGTCGTCAATCGATCATTCAACAGTCGAAAGGCGTCTCCCTGTGGTAAGCACATAAGGAGACCATAAATACTCTTGAGAAGAGGAGCATGATATTTTGATTCCACGTCCAAAAGTTGCAACCTGTATTGGAAATAGCAAGTCGAAAGATAAACCGAAGGTAAGCTGTTGCAAGTGATAATAGGAATTTGCATTCAAAGAATTCAACTTACCGCAGGTGGATAAAAATTGGACTCTCCAAGAGCAGGACAAGCTTGTCGATTTGCATCAGAAATCCAACCGAAATTTCTTCCATCTGCGAGAACCGTTGAATCAATGCAAATGACAGATCGTAGGCTTGTGCTAGAAGACAAAGAGAAAAGGTCGCTACAGGATTATGGCACCAGCAGTTGAACAAGGTAGAAAAAACAGCCGAGTCGTCATCGCGACGCCTGAGGTGATCCGCCAGAGGCATCCCGACGCGGCTGTCTGGACCTCTCCAACTCGAGGCCAACAACGTCCTCAGATCATGGAGTTCGGAAGCTGTCAAGAGAATTAGGTTTAACGTTTGAATCATAGTGCTGACAAATTGCAGCGTCGCAGCATCTGCTGGTTCGCCCTTCTTAAGGTATTCGTAGGATGACAGAGTTTCTGCCATTCGAATGTAAACACTCTTTGCATTTAACAAGACACAGAGCTTTCGAATAATAAGCGACCCCCGAGTCTCTAAAAGCTGTCGATCTTGTGCAAATAGATTGAGAATAGCATTCAACACGAGCTGAAATTGGGCTTCTTCCATGTCTTTTTCTGCGGCAGCAGTGGCAGCTGTAAATGTGGTTCCTTTGTTGGGACTGTCAGAGCGTTGTGCCAGAGAAATGCGCGACAATACTTGCAGATTCAGCAACACCACAGCATCACTGCGATCAGAAAGTGTTCGAAGTAATACTGGTAAAAGATCTTCAATAAAGCTTTTCATGTCGTTTTTTCTCTTTTCCATGAGCATATTGATCCAACGCAGCGAGGCCATTTTGGTAGGAACGTCATCTTTTTGAAGTAGTTCGTTTTTGAGTGTTTCGAGCAATTCCTTGAGCGGAAATGTCACGGTCGTTTTCTGGACCAAGCTCAATAAATTGTTATCGGTCCTTTCAGCGACTAATCGAATTTCGACTTCATTGTCAGAAATGCACCACAAAATGGCGCCCAGCATTTCGGCATGATAGGGTAACAAAACATCGCCACCGGAATATTCGTGATTGATGAGTTCTTGAATCCACGTAATGGCCGTGAGGCGGTTCAGACGTTCCTTGGAACGACACTGTCGGACCAAGATGGAAACAATGGGTCCGAATTCCACTACCTTACTGACACTGAGAGCCCGCAAAAAATCACTGAGCGCCGAATCGGCTGCCTGGCGTATTTCTCGATTGGAATCACTGAGCATATTAAACAGTCCATCCAAAAAATCGGGCAAATAATCAAGCATGGAAATATCTGGAATGCTATCTAGGAGGGTAATCCATCCCACAATAAGCTGTCGAATAAATGGATTGGTCCGTCGAATGTAGTTTTGAAGAATGGGGAGAAAATGTTGTACGTGAAAGGCATCACTGTCGGCTTCCGTGACGATATCCTTGATGAGTCGATCCAGCAACGATGCTCCATTTTTGACATCAATGTCAACGTCGGCAAATAGTTTGGTCAATCCCTCGAAGATTTCATTAAAATGTGTCAGTACGGCTTGTCGCGTGACCTTGGCAATATTGTACAGTGATTCGCACGCATAGTATCGGACTCTGGATTCGGGATCATCGAAACAGTGCAAAACAGGAGGCAGCAGTACCTCCAAGAAGCTTCGTGCATTGTGCATCAATCCAATCGCCGTGGCAGCCAAACCGACCAGTCCCCCCTTGCGATAATTAGAATTCATACTGGTACAAAATTCTTTGGACAGGACGGTAATGACCGATTGAATCATGGACAAATTATTGGCTTCTTGCAAACTCTTGACGAGGGCTTCAATTTCGAGGGCAGCATTTTTTCGTTTTTCGTTCGATCGATCTCCCAAGGATCGTTGTACCATGGGTGGCAACGGTGATTCGGCCGTGTAGTGATGCTGCTGTTGATGATGCTGCTGTAGTAGCTGCTGCTGCTGACTGGGATGGTGGGAAGGAAATAAATGACTAATATTGGGATTGTAATTGGATGTGTTGTTGTTGGTGGAAACATTGGATGCTGTTGGACCAATGGCACTGACACCGTGTGGTTGGTGCATAATGTTAAAGTTATCTTTGGCACGGATTGGACGTGCTCGTTCTCGCGGTGGACGATCATCTCTCAATCCAATGCGAGATTGTTGTTGTTGTTGTGGCTGGACAACTTGTTGTTGTTGGGGAGGAGGTGCTTGCTGCTGCTGTTGCTGTTGTTCTTGAGGAGCAAGAGGAGGCTGTTCATGCTGTTTCTCTTGTTGTTGAGGAGGTTGCTGCTCTGGTTGTTGCTGTTGCTGTTGCTGTTGCTGTTGCTGTTGCTGTTGCTGTTGCTGTTGCTGTTGTAAACTAGAATTGGAGTTGGAGTTGGATCTGTCGGGATGAGATGGATTGTTGGCTCCATCGTCGTAAGAATTTGAGCCTCTCACCATTGCTGGTTTGTTGTTGTTGATAACAAAGTCAAGACAAGAGAGTGTTGCTGTTGCGTTGTTGCTGTTGCTGTTGCTGTTCGTGCTTTATGTGTTGTTGTTTGTTGTTATTGTTGTTGTCGTTATTGATTTGTTTGTCACAATTACTACCAGGTAATACGAGTAGGTCTACTCTAGTAGACTTCTGGTAGTCTACTGTAGTACTCGAAAAGAATAAGAAGAGACCAATGCTATCCAAAATATGTTTAAGGATAGGGAGACAAAAAATTCAAATAACCCGAGAAATTAATTAAGCAGTTGTCTGGGATTTGGGATATCCGAAATCCGAAACGTCAAACGTCTAGATACGATAAAAACGCCAATCAACTTCTTCTGTTGTCATCAGGCAAATTCTTTGACGAATGCAAGAATTTGTGATGATGACCACGAACCACAACAGCTACTGTACATTTTATAGAAGTATTTTTCAGCGTACTGCATCATAATATCATAAATATATCTTCACTAAAAATAATAATATCTCAAATTGTTGCAAGTCCTAACAATATATAATGATGTCGTCGTTGATGATTACTGGTATACTGCTTCTTGTGATAGCTGTGGCGGTTCCGGTGGTGGTCGAAGCTTTCGTTGTTTCTCCATTCACAGTAGTAGCTCCTCCTGCACCGTCCTCGCCAAAACTCACTGTCTTTTCTTCGTCCAACAATGACGAAAACAACAACAATAACAACAAGAATAGTGATGAAAGACGTCCTCCCCGTCGACGAAATCCCAACAATAACGATCACAACAAAAACAATAATAATAGTAATGAAACTCCTCCAAAACAATTGCCATCCTTTGGTTTATCATCATTTGATGCTACGGCTGCCGTGGCAAGGAAATTTTTCAACGATACGACAATGATGACACAAGAAAAACCACCGGCTTTGGTCGATCGTAAATTTGAATTACAGTACACATGCAAAGTTTGTGAAACACGTAATTCTCACAAAGTATCGCGCATTGGTATGTTTTGGTTTGTTTTGTTTGTTGTCTCATACTGTTTGTCATGTTTCTTTGTTTGTCTGTCAATATTTATTGATTTGTTGGTTCCGTTCGTTGGTGTATTTGGTGTTGGTTGGTTGTTGAACTACTCGATTACCTGGTATAGTGTACAGTATTTCTTTCCAGGATTCTCAATATCACTGGTTCCCCCTCCTTTCCCCCTCTCCCCATGCACACACAAAATATCCTATCGTGCAGCCTACAACAAGGGTGTGGTCATTACCATGTGCAAGGGTTGTTTGAGTCAACATTTGATTAGTGATCACTTACAATTTACCGGTTTAGCAAATGGCAATTTGGAAGACTTTTTAATGACGGAAGAAGGAGGAGGAGGAGACGACGAACAACCAGTAGTCGTCCAACGAGTGACCGAAGAAGTATTCCAATTAGAAAAAATTCTAGCGATCGATACGTCCAGTGGATCCATACTGGATCCCAATGGCAATGCACAGATGGAGTAATAATACTATCGTGCAGAATACGCTTACTGCTATTTTTTGGTTATTTTGGGGGGGTATACCTAGTAGACTACTAGTAGTAGCTTCTCGTAGCTTCTTCTCGCAGCTATTTACTGTAATAATTAGAGCTGCATCGCAGCTATTCAGTGTATGTAGACCCTACTACTAGCTACAGTAGTAGCTGCGTAAAAAGCTAGTGTGGAGACTCATGAATATTAGAGTAAATATTATGACTAGAGACTATAGTGTGGATAGGAAGCAGGCATAGGCACACGACCTAATAGAGTAAGACCTAACTCCTGAGTCC
>Ga0100394_1003460_pt1 | contig 12954 bp, 12 predicted proteins | sample CryGeymeta201518_FD_81549 | JGI IMG/M metagenome (GOLD analysis project Ga0100394, IMG submission 81549) | Groundwater microbial communities from Crystal Geyser aquifers in Utah, USA - Crystal Geyser metaG 2015-18 | ecosystem: Environmental > Aquatic > Deep subsurface > Groundwater | place: USA... | reverse complement strand
TAACCATTAAATGGCTTTGTTGCTGCAATTCACCCGATGCACTTTTTAGCGATTGGATCATGTCGCGCAATTTAGCTGCGAAAGCATTAAAGCCCTCAGCCATCAGGTTTAACTCGCTGTGGCTGGTAGCCGAAAGTTGAACCGTTAAATCGCCATCTGCCCCAGCCAATTGATGCATTAATTGGCTCATATCTGCGATTGGGCGTGTGGCAGCGCGTAACCAAATAGTCAAAAGTACCATGATGCCTAATAGCAGCAATACACCAAAACTGACCATGGTTAGCGCTGTGCTGCGCGCATCAGCAGCTAGCTGCGTCGCCAATTCGTCGGCCGCGCGCAATGCCAGTTTTTTGGGTACGGCAATAATGCTAAACCATTGTGAGCCGGATGCTTCAATGCGAATGGGGCTTTTAATCACCAGTTGGTCGTTATATTCAAATACATCTGTTCCCGCGTTTTGTAGCTGGTTATAAAGATTGTTATCGAGTTTAGGCATCGCACTGCCAAGTTGGTCGGCAAAGCGGTTACTGGCTAATAACATGCCGCGCCCGGTAATTAAATACATCTGTGCTTTGCCGTCGTATAGTTTGCCAGCCTGTTGCATCAGTCCCTGTTGTAATACGGGCAAGTTCATATCAACACCGGCTACGCCACGGAAAGTCCCTTTTGTGACAACCGGATACACCAGTGATGTTAAAAGCGCTTCATTGCCGGGTTCAATTTCAAATACATAGGGTTCCATTAAGCAGGGTTTTAGCGTATCGCGGCTGCATAAATACCACTCTGCCTCTCGTAGCCCCAGCTCATTACGGTTGTCTAAATATTTAATAGACGGGTCTTCGGTTTGAATGAATTTCAGGCCATTGTTTTCCCTGATCCAATATACTTCCAATGTGCCCTGTTTTGAGCTGTGTGGGGTATTGGCGTCAAACTCGCTGTCGCGGTTATCGTAACCATTAGGTTCATATTGGCTGTATATCGACGAAATACCGTCATTTACCTGGAGTATGTTGCCGGCAATTGCCTGAGCTTGTTCACGAGAGTAGGGTGTCTGGCCGCTGCCAATAGCCGTATTCGCCATTATGCTGGCTAAATTCTTGGCAATGTCATAATTACGGTTCAGCAGTGCAGCAGTTTCTAACGCTGTTTTTTCTGCTTCGGCACGAAGAATATTTTGTGCCGCTTGCTCTACGGCCTGACGCACGTTATTTACGGCAGACTCGCTTGAGCTGTTCATTGAGTACCAGCCAATTAACGTCATGCTGCCAATGCTAATAGCGGTCAATATAGCCACGCCAGCGGTTAATTTAAATCTTAGAGAATTCAATAACATCACACTACCTCTGCTGGGGCAGCTGCTTCGCCCACGGTGTAAATGAGTAAAGCTTAAACCTATTAGATATGCAATTAAGTCCCTGAAAAAACACTTGGATTTACGGTGTTTTCGCAGGATATTGCTTCTAAGCTGTTAAAGTTGTAGTGAAGGCATTACAATAGCGACCTTTTTCTATGCTGTAAAAGGTGTCTGGCTATGGCAAGTCGGTTTCAACTGGGGCTTATTATTAACCCACTGGCGGGGTTAGGTGGCAGTGTTGGCTTAAAAGGGTCTGATGGTCAGGCGCAGCAGGCTATGGCACTGGGTGCACTGCCGCAGGCGATGAAACGGGCCAAAACGGCTTTGGAAGCGTTATTAGACCAACGCGATAAATTTGACGTGCTAACCGTAGCTGGCGACATGGGTGAGAACGTCTGCATTGAGCTGGGTTTAACTTACAAAGTGCTTTATCAGCCGCAAAGTTCACCCTCTACTGCACAAGACACCGAAGCGGCGGCGAAGGCGTTGAGCCAGCAAGGCGCCGACTTATTGTTGTTTGCCGGCGGTGATGGCACTGCGCGTAACATTTGTGCGGCGGTGGCTGAACACACCACGGTACTTGGGATCCCCGCAGGTGTAAAAATTCACTCTGGCGTCTATGCCATATCGCCGCAGGCTGCAGGTAAGCTGGTAGCAAAATTGGTGGCAGGGGAGCTGGTATCATTAAGTGAAGCCCCCGTAATGGATATCGATGAGCAAGCGTTCCGAAGTGGGGTAGTAAAAGCCCGTCGCTTTGGTGAAATGCGTATTCCTGCTCAGCTGCGTTATGTACAAAGCGTTAAAATGGGCGGGCGTGAGTCTGAAGAGCTGGTGCTTGCAGACTTAGCCGCCTACGTTGTTAGTCAACTGGAAGACAATGTGCGTTATGTCATGGGCTCGGGCTCTACGGTTGCTGCAGTGATGGCTGAACTGGGTTTAGACAATACCTTGCTGGGCGTTGACGTGATTGAAAATGGTCAGCTAATCGCCAGTGATGTTACAGCTAAGCAACTGGCCGACCTGGTGACAGATTATCCCAGCAAACTTATCATTACCTTAATTGGCGGGCAGGGACATGTGTTTGGCCGCGGTAATCAGCAACTCTCGCCTGAAGTGATCCGAGCGATAGGTCGCGACAATATTCTGCTTATTGCCAGTAAAGCCAAATTACAACAACTGGATGGCAGACCACTGCTTGCTGATACCGGCGAGGTGGAATTGGATAAACTATTAACCGGGCTTATAAACGTGTTGACCGGATATAACGACTATGTAATGTACCGCTTAGGGTACGAGGATGAGGAATAGCATGACAGCCCTATCTACAATTGAAACTACACCTGAAACCTTTATTGATGCTGTAGCAAACTTATTTGATGCCCTGGTTCCGGTAGCAACAGATGACGAACTGTTCGCATCGGGGTATTTGCGCGGCCATTTTGATTTAGCTGTAGGCACCTTGCAGGTAGCCGGCGAGCCGTTTATTGCACAAGATGTTGTTAGTCAGGTTAGCAACAGCTTACAATTTGCCATTGAGAATGGTGAGTTAACTGAGCAAGACCAGCAACATGTCAATCGTATTTGGTTACAGGTACAACAACTGGCCGGCTGAGCTTGCAAGACATTCGAATGCATTTGCGCTACCATAAGCGCACTTTTAACCTGAAGCTTTGCGCTTCAATAGTATAAGTGGAACTCATGTCAGATAAATATACAACGCTTGAACAACACGCCAGCTATGGTATTGGTTTACAAATGGGTCAGCAATTAGCTGATAATCCGTTTGATGGTTTAGACATCGACGCGGTAGCTGCGGGTGTTATTGCCGCATTTACTGAGCAAGCACCTGAGGTAACGGATGAGCAAATTCGTGCTGCCTTTGGTGTGATCAGCGAGCGCATGCAAGCTGAGCAAGCAGAAAAAGCAGAATTATTAGCCGGTGCCGGCGAAGCTTTCCTGGTTGAAAATGCCAAGCGTGCTGAAGTAACCGTAACAGCGTCTGGTTTACAATACGAAGTATTGGTTGCAGCTGAAGGCGATAAGCCATCGCAAGCGTCTACAGTGCGCACGCATTATCACGGTACCTTAATTGACGGTACGGTATTTGACAGCTCTTACCAACGTGGTGAGCCGGCAGAGTTTCCGGTATCAGGCGTTATTGCTGGTTGGACTGAAGCACTGCAAATGATGGCCGTAGGGTCAAAATGGCGTTTATATGTACCGCATAACCTTGCCTACGGCGAGCGCGGCGCGGGCAATGCTATTGCACCGTTCAGTGCACTGATTTTTGATGTAGAACTGTTAGCTATTGTGTAATCGCTATAGTCTACGATATACAAGGCCCTGTATTGCAGGGCTTTGTTGTTTTTAGCAGCCGTTAAACCATTCAGCTATTTAACATCGCGACCATTTTGCCGCAAACCGCTAAGGATAAATTTATTGTCAGTAAGGTTTATGCTGAAGCTAAGAACATTGTACCGACCTTTACCGAAAGAAACCTGGTATCAAAATTGAAAAGGAATTTTAGAACAACATGAAACAGTTAGTCTGTATTGGTTTATTACTATTTTGTGGTACGGCATTAGCGATTGAAGAAAGCATCGTTGCTGACGCTTGTTCTTCGCCCGGCGTTTGTATTGCCAAGGTTGCCAGTGTTGTTGATAAACTAAGTACCCCGGGGCAATACCCCTCTGCGGCAGAGCAAGCGATTATTAAGAAATTACTGGCATTTGGTGATGACGCTATGCCGGCTATCATGCAGCTGCTGGACGACAATGACGAGCTGATTGCCAGGGTTGGCGCTGTCGCGCTTCGTGAAGCTACGTACATTGATAAAAAGTACTTACCGCAAATTGTACGCGGTCTTAACAGAGACGTGTCCTGGCTAGCCCCGGCGTTAGCTAAGGTGGGGACGGCAGAGGCGGCAGAAATTGCAGTAAAAGCATTTCTGGCGTCAAGATCATCGCCTGGTAATCAGGAAGCCTATGCTGTCAGGTTGTTTGGCACTAAAGCATTACCAGCCATTCTGAACGCGGTTAAATGCGAGTACGGTTGCAACCACAAAACCTACTATTTACTTGGCGATGTGCTGGCAAGAATGGGGGAGCAGCGGGCCGATGTTGCCCTGGCATTGATCGACATTGCCGAGGACAGATCACTTTCTGATGATATCCGTGTTGGAACGCTTTCTATAATTGGTGATTTGGGTAAACCAGCCGCTATTATCGATAGCCGGCTAATAGCATTAAAACAGCAGCAGCCCCAACTTACCAAGGCGATAAATAAGGCCTTAGTCGGTATAAAATCGCAGTTTGCAGTAAACATTCTCGTCGAGTTATTGGCTGAAACTGGCGACATTTACTTGCTGCGGGATATCGCAGCGTTTGGCCCAAGCGCAGTGGATACTGGCCTTGTGGTGATGAATTTGCTTACCAACATGGAGCCAGAAGTGAAAATGCTGGCGGTACGCACCTTAGGCTATATTGGCTACAGACCGTCAATCCCTTATTTAATTCCCTTACTCAATGAGCCTAACGACGTTTTGTTGAACCTGGTAACAGCAGAAGCGCTTGGCAGGCTCAATGCTAAGTCTGCATTGACCGAGTTAACCAGCGCGGCAGACAGCCACTGGTATCCGCCGGTTCGGGCGCAGGCACGTAAAGCGTTGCAACTGATCAAAACGGGCCAAGGCTATGAAAATAAAACTGATGAAAATAACTTTGGCTATGAGTATTTCAATTTTCAGAATTTTCAGCTTAAAGCCTGTGAAAAGATAACATTAAAAACCCTAGCTGAACCTTCCGGGCAGAAGTTGTATAAATCAAATAACAGCGAGAAAATGCAAAGTCTGGCCTATAACACTGTGGTTCTGAGTTACGGGGCTGATGATGAAGACGCACAAAAGGCCGCCGAACCCGACGCCATCATAGAGGTTAATGCTAATAATATCAGAGAGATCCGCCAGAATATTGAGCACGTGCCTGATCTTGCTTTGCGGGTGAAAAACGGTTGGTTAGCGGGTGGCAGCCGTGGTGAGTGGGGCGGTGAGCTGGTTTACGTTGCTGATAACGGTGCGTCGACTGTCATTCTTAATGAAAACATTGAGGATATTTATAAGCTTGGTGAGCGCTACGTTGCGTTAGCAGGTCTTTCCCATTTAGGTTCGAACAATGGCATGGTTTATCAGTTAATTCACGACGCCAACGGCCAATGGCGGGCAGAAAAATGGTTGAAGTTACCCGGCGCACCGCATTCATCCTGGTTTGTTGAAACGGGCGAATTGTTAATTAACACCTCAGGTGGCGGCAGTATTTTGCTGTCACAACATGGTTTGATGCGTATGGCGACCTGCCTATAGCAGCGTTATGACTTAATTACAGCGTAATGTTAAAAGCATATTTGAGCCAACAACTACTTTGCGGTGTTAACCTGGTTAGATTTAATGAGTGTGGATGGCTATCACTTTAGCTGCCCACAACGCAAACCTGTATTGCTGTCGGGTTAATGTCGGGTAAATTGCGTACCTGACAGAAGATAAAATAACTCATGCTGCTGGTTCAGGAGCACAGGAGCCACTTAATGATTTTAAAACAACTGCGTCTTAGCCGACACATCTCTCAAGAACAATTAGCGCAAATGTCCGGGCTTAATGTTCGCACCATTCAGCGCATTGAGAGCGGCCACAACGCCAGTATCGAATCGTTAAAATGTCTCGCTGCTGCTCTTGATGTCGATGTAACTACACTGAACCAGGAGACATTTATGATTGATAAACACACCAATGATTGGCAAAGACTACCGCTATTTTTAAAAATATGGTTTTGGTTAAACCTGTTACAAGTGCGGCCAGAACGCAATACAGCAAAGCGGGCAGAAATTATGTCGCATTGTGCTGGTTTTATTTTTTGCTGCCTGGGGCTGGTAAATGAAGCGGCTTTAGCCGGTGGCCTTATCATGCTGGCAGTAGCCTACTTTTACTCAATGCTAAAGTGGCAGGGCGACAAGTACGGCATCTGGTATGAGACTGAAGCCGCAGCAAATACGTCAACGTAGTAACAAACGGCTGTTTGCAAACACGAAACCAATGTAGTTGCGGCAAAACAACGTTTGACATTAGCCCGCCAGGTTGTAAAAATGCGCAAGTTGTAAAATTTATGTTTAGAAAAAGCGCTTTTTATAAACAAGGTGGCAGGATGCAAGACCAGCAATACAATGGCGTAGTTCTGGAAGATAAATGGGGTAAAACCTATCTGTGCAGCAGTTGTTTGCTCGCTAGGGCGGATTTAGGTGACGACTGTCTACCAGATGTCAGAGATAGAGAGTTTGGCCGCTATTTTCTGCACGATCTTGAACCGTCCGGTACTTTACGCCAGCTTTGGGTAGACATGTATCAGCATGCTAAACCCTGGATGCACGACTTATCTAAGTTAAACGATTTTCAGCTGCGCGATGCACTGTTGCAACTCTTTGCGGCGGATGAAATGCGTATTTGGCAACTCAGCGACGGCTGGGGCCAGCCACCAAAAGGTAACGGCATAGGCGACGGCGGTTTAGTTCCAGCCAGCGGCAGCAGCGCAGGTCCGGCACCGGTAGCCAAAACCGCCAAACCCAAAGGCGGTGGTGTGGCAACAGATGCGCCTGTAGCGGCTAAGGCAGCTTCGCATGAGGCGAAGAGCGCGCCAGCAGCTGCAGCCAAACCTGCTGCATCAAAAAAAGTGGAACCCGAAAGCCTGGAACACGCGCAGCAAATTCTGGCCGAACGGCGTGAGCAGATTGAGCAAAGTGGTTATCAACCGAAATATTCTGATGCAGAGTTATTAGCGATGGCGGAAGCCGGTGATATTGCCAATGACCGTTTCCATGTTCGCTTGGTTTTCAATAATCCAGATAAAGCCATGGATTCAACACTTGGCTTCAGACGCGACTCTGGCAGAGCACCATATTGGGCAACAACATTTGATATGGCAGAGGCCGCTGATACCGACCCAGAATTACTGGCTTGTATTTTCGGTATAGAAAACTATTCTGCTGACTACGATTTTAGCGTTGTGATTATCGACACCCATAATCTGCCGCCACAGGCTGAACGCCAAACCTTTGTACCAACGTTCGACAACATGACGGCGTTTTGTAACAGTGAATTCACCACTGAAGAAATAGGCAGCCTCCAAGACGTATCGGCAGTGCTAAATGACGACTGCGCTCAAGAGTACGCCGCGTTTATGGTGGATTATAAGGCTACCGGACAAAGCGAGCATGACCCCAAATTAGTTAAAAAACATCTTGAAGTTATTGGGACTGATAAAGAAACTAAGAAAAAAATTCTACTTAGACATAAAGTACAGACTGAGCTTGGAGCGAATCCATTATTCTCAGGTAATGGCCTTACAAAAGTGAATCATGACAACAGATATTCTAATCAAACTCCACAGCAATACGGTGTTGCTGAAACTTTTACGTTCGAGCGAGATCCGTTGACAATTAAAAACCTTGGTTCATCTGTTGCTGTTGTTCCAGCAAAACCTCTTAAAGGCTAAGAAATGTTATTACAAACAAGTAATTTACCGTCTGAATACAAAGTAATCGCTGAATTGAACTACGTGCTTTATGAGAAACAACGGCTTTTCATTGTTTGCTCCGCAAATAGTGTTGTTTTTATTATAAAGACACCTTCTCCCTATCCTAATCATGAAGATGAACCTGGGCTCCTGGTCTTTCAAACAGAATTCCCAAGAGCTGCCGCAGCTTGGATAGTCGATACTATTGAAAACAGGCTATGGCGCTCAGCGGCCGAAGGCGGCGAGCCTTCTGGTAAAAACTCGGTAACGGAAGTTGTCGCGGGCGAGAAACTTACTTTACGCCGCACCATGGCAGTAGGCGACGCCCGCGAGAAAGGCTTTGTGCTAATTAATGCCAGCCGTAAAAGCGTAAATTTTGATGAAGATTATCAAGAGATAGAGTTTTCGGATACGTTGCTAAAAGAAGGTGGTTTGTTGGATGTACTGCGTAGGGTATGATTTTTAGGAGTAATAGGGCGGAGCTAATAATCATCAATATTTTGCAAGTTGCTGAAATTCATTAACTTATGCTTAAAAGTTTTTAATAGCCCCGACCTCTTTTTCCCTGTTCGAACGAAGCCCGCAATCTGCAGCAGATTTAGAGACAAAAGGCGCAATAATAAGAATTCCAGCCAAACCAATTTTAGCTAAAGGTTGAATATGACTTACCTGAATACAGATGCTTTACCTGCATATTATGTTGTTGAAGCGGTGGTGCAAGACCCGGTGATGACAGACTACACGCGCTTTGTGATCTCTGCGCCAAATACCCTGATTATCCTTAGTAAAATAGTTGCGGATAAACGCATAAGCAGTAAAGAAGATGAGCCGGGACTGTGGCTGGAACAAGCTGAATTTCCATTAATTGCCCTGCCTTGGGTAGTCAAAACTATCGAAGTTAAATTCTGGCAACTGCCGAGTCAGGGCGGCTTACCAAATGATGTTTTGCATGTCGACGGTGGCTTTGCCGGAGAAGAACTAAAAATAAAGCATATACCCAAATGCAGCGATGATGGCGAGAAAGGCATTAAACTTCAAAACTTGAGCCGCATTACTGTTAACGGCAGGGGAACCAGTCAAAGCGTGTTGTTACCAAATAAACTGTTGCAGCAATCTGGTTTGCTACAAATGTTTAAGAATTTATGTAGCAAAAACAACCTGCCTTATCCTGACGTTAAGTAATTAACTTGGCATCAGATATCACAAGTTGGCGGGGCAGCCTGCCAACCTTAAAGATCCAACGTGTTAACCTGCTCAGTATCTGTAAAGGTTAGCAAATTGCCTGCAAACACAAGATTTGGCAAGCGGTAACCAAATTGCATCTGGTGATGTTTAAGTACATTGGTAGCAGCGTTATAGCTTACAAGCTTTGTTCTGTCTGGTGCACGGCTGACAAATTCCAGTAACAGCACCGAGCCAGAGTTTTCATTCCACAGCCAGCACCCCATAAAGTTTTTACCAAGCAGATTACCGTTTATGCTAATGGCACCTATCATAGGTCCACCCATGCCAACTTCGCCGTCAGCCATAAACGTTAAGCTATGCTTCTTGTTGGGTGACAAATCCTGCATAAATTATCTCTGTGTCTGTGATTTAAGCATTAGGGTTGTTGGCGGAGTTTTGCTGAAAAGCTGTACTTTGCAAAAATGCTATCGCTGCATCGCAGTTATACAGTGCTTCACGATATGGCAGAGAAAGCTCATACGCCAACATACCACCGCATTGTTGCGTAAAGCCGGTTAAACGCTCAGCCTCGGTTGTTAGCGCTGTAATAATATCGGCTGTGCGGTATTGGCCGGTTAAGTGTTCAATAGCCTGTATAGTCATCTGCCGCGTGTCCGGCTTTTCTGCAGCAAAAGGGTTATCTGTTGTCGCTATACAGCGTTGTACTGCTGTTGTTAGCTCAGCTAAGTCTGTGCTGTTGTTCATGCGGTTTGTTACCAGATTGGAAGTCAATGCCGTAATTTATCACAATATTTTTACGTTGAGGAAAATAGCATCAAGCGTCTGCTAAGAGCGAAAAGCGGACGTTAACGCTCTCCTAATGAACTCATTGAACTTTGTTTTCGGGAGACTACTTAATTTGGGTGAATTCCAATTTCTTGTTTTCTATCAATTTGAACTACACCGCCAGATATCTTCAGACGCAAAAATAGCTAATAAACACAAAAGTTTGTTTTTGTATTATTCAAATGTATCAGCTATTTTGGGGACGCTAAATTAATAATAATTAAACTTGGAAGGACTCATGAAAAAAACATTACTCGCAATCACCATAACTCTTGCTGCTGGATGTGCTAGTACCCCAAAGACACCACCGGTTCAAACCCAAAACTATTCGATACCTGAAATAAATACATCAGTAAAAGTGACCCTCGGTGAACGAATGTTGATGCAAGCAACCGGTTACTACACCGACAGCATCACAGTTCAAGCATTAGATGCTTATGCAGCCGACATTCCTGCTACAACTATTTTTTACCGTATTCCAGGCAGCAACGCATTTCAATCAATTGGTAAGAATACAGTCGTTATCAATAATGGATATGGTGCGCCACTTAATTACGTCAACACAATTCGCTTTGACGATGGAGCTGACAAATTCTGCATCCAATCGATGCTTTGCTACACATCAAAAGAAGCGTCATTCTCACATGACCCAAATAAAGAACTTCGTATTGAGGCAAATTCATTACAGCAGGTTATTGAATATAATGGAAAATCAGGTGATACACTGAAATTCACCTATCGGGAGTTTAGTGACTCTACCGCTCGAGCGGCCTTCACCACAGACTTCACGATGGATCTAAATGAAGGCAAAGAGATTGGCTATAAAGGAGCTATTATTAGTGTTGAGGATGCGTCAAACAGTCACATAACCTATCGTGTTCTGAAAAACTTTAATATTTAACGCAATTTGCTCGAGCACATTTAAAAGAAGCCGCTTGAAGCGGCTCCTTTTCCAAAAACTCATATAGTTAAACAAGACTCAATCTCCGAAACAATTTCTTAATTTGTTATGAACTGGAATCAGAACCTTTTTAGTTCCTTAGTCACTAACGCCAGTAGTTACTGTAAATGGTTAACCCGCGCAAATTGCCACTAGTTTCATAGACATTTCACAGTCAAATCCTCGTGTTTGGATCCTCTCAATGTCTGCTTTTGGCACAAAGCTGCTATTAAAAGTAGCCAGCAAGAAACGACATGCGCAGATAAGCTTACGTTTGTGTTGTTCGTCGATAGCGGACCTAAAATGGTTTTGCAATTTAACCAAAGCAAAAACCGCTCTGCCTTATGGCCTTTTCAAACCCAGAACCACTTCACTGCGCCAGCGTTATGTTTTATCGCTTCACCAATCCCTTTAACCACTTATAGCCGGTAAGCAGCAATTGCTTTAGGTTTACCGGTATTAACACCAATAGCGCTGTGCCTTGGGCGAAGTTGGGGTTTAGTTGGCAGTAAAAGGCAATTTCGGCTTTAGTGCTGGCTTTTAACCGGCTGATGTCTTCAGCCGTGTAATTGCTGGCGCGGCCTACGGTTTTTAAACAGTTTAGGTTTTGCCAGCTGCTGGGTTCGGCATTGGGTACCAGGGCTTGATACCTGGCAATGTCGGCTTTGGTCATGTTGGGGTTGGGGTAGATAAAGGCGACTTTTTTGCCCATTGCCCGATACATGGCCGGGCTTAGCATGGTGTCCAGGTAATACACCTTATGCCTAAGATGCCGCAGCCAGGTGCGAATTGATGCAGAGAATGAAAAGCCAAAGGTACTGTTGTTGCCGCGATAACCCGGTGTGAACGCCGCTGAAGCCCCCATAACTATGCTGTTATTGGCGTCTTTGTGAAATGTCAGTAAACAATAACCCAGTAACTGTTCGCCCTGATAAAACAGTCGCACGCGCCTTTGGTAATGCGCTTTGTTGGCAAAATAATGGTTGAAGTACTGCTGGCTGTCTACGCCATTAAAGCTGGCGGCAATGAGTAGCCTGATCTGCTCAGCTTCTGTGGCCGTAAGCCAGTTTTTGCTGCTGGTTTTATCTACCTGATAGCGGTGCATAAGGGTTCACACAACGAAAATTTGGCTTAATCAGGCCAGTTTTTGCAATTATTGGCAATTATTTTTTTTGGGCGCTTGTTATTGTACCATTTGGTACACATATAGGTTTCAGCCGCAGCGTTTGCTGCGATAACTTATACACTGCTGCGCAGTAAATTTTAACATTGAATTCAGGACTTACTATGCCCACTTTATTTGACCCCGTCACCGTTGGCGATTTACAGCTTGCCAACCGCATTATTATGGCGCCATTAACACGCTGCCGTGCCAGTGAAGGGCGAGTACCTAATGAGTTAATGGCGGAGTATTACACTCAGCGCGCCAGTGCCGGCCTTATTTTAACCGAGGCCACGTCGGTAACCCCGATGGGCGTAGGTTACCCCGATACACCGGGCATTTGGTCTGACGAGCAGGTGGCAGGCTGGCGTAAAATAACCGCTGCTGTACATCAGGCTGGCGGCAAAATTATGCTGCAACTGTGGCATGTTGGCCGTATTTCAGACCCACATTATTTAGATGGCCAGCTGCCGTTGGCGCCAAGTGCTATTGCTGCCGATGGCCACGTTAGCTTAATGCGGCCGAAAAAGGCCTTTGTCACGCCGCGCGCACTTCAAACGGATGAAATTGCTGGCATTGTAGAAGCTTACCGTTTGGGCGCAGAGAACGCGAAAAAAGCCGGTTTTGATGGCGTGGAAATTCACGGTGCTAATGGCTACCTGCTGGATCAGTTTTTACAAGACAGCACCAATAAGCGCACGGACAACTATGGCGGCAGCATTGAAAACCGCGCTCGCTTAATGTTAGAGGTTACTGATGCCGTGATCTCAGTATGGGGTGCTGGCAGGGTAGGTATGCACCTGGCGCCACGGGCCGATGCGCATAGCATGGGTGACTCGCAGCGCGCTGATACCTTTGGTTATGTGGCAACAGAGCTGGGTAAACGCGGTATTGCCTTTATTTGTGCTCGCGAAGCACAGGGCGAAGATAG
>Ga0100394_1003457_pt1 | contig 12958 bp, 13 predicted proteins | sample CryGeymeta201518_FD_81549 | JGI IMG/M metagenome (GOLD analysis project Ga0100394, IMG submission 81549) | Groundwater microbial communities from Crystal Geyser aquifers in Utah, USA - Crystal Geyser metaG 2015-18 | ecosystem: Environmental > Aquatic > Deep subsurface > Groundwater | place: USA... | reverse complement strand
GTCCCAAGGCTGAAGCCTCGAACCCCCGGGGTTCGAGGGGCTATTCTCGTTCTGCCCCTTCGGGGCGGCCGTCCAGCGCACACACGAAGCGCACGAGAGTCAACTGCATACCCCTGTACGCTTGTTTTGGGACTAGCGTGTCACCCTTGTCCTGTCGTCATACACGGTCGCGACTCGGATGGGCTTGCGTTTCCACCTGTCGGGGCGCTCAAGCGAAGCGCGATCATGAGTGATTCCTTCGAACCAAGACGGACGCTATTCCACTATCGTGGACCGATCCCTACCCAGCACTGTTGACGAACGTCTTCTCCTGGCACGGCGGCTCACTTGGCCGCAGCGCCGCCCCAGGCCTTCTGCGCCCATTTGTCCATGGCGCCGTACTTGTCTTCCCAGGTGGTGTACATCGCCCCCACGATGCCCGGCACCCCTTTAGTCTTGTCGAGCCACCCGGCGATGCCGGAGCCGTCCTCGTCGCTGTCGTAGTACCCGGAGAGGATCTGTTTCAGACCCAGGTCGGCGAAGAAGGGGCAGTTCTTCCCTTGCAGCCCGCCGTGCCAGTTCACGATCCCAATCCCGGGGTCGAGTCCCTTCCAGGAGCCCTTGAGCGACCCGTTCACCGCGTAGTAGTGGTCCACAGCGTTGTGCCTCGGGTCGAACATGTCGTTCCAGACCCAGATCTCGGCGTCGGGTCGAACGTCGCGGATGAGCTGGGCAGCCTTGTGTACGTTCCAGGCGAGCAGCTCGCCCGGCGTCATGTTCATGCCCTGGCACGCGGCGCACTGGTTCATCACCCGCAGTTCGTCATGAGACATGAGGAAGGCGGCTGGGTGGAGGGCGTCGTTGGCCTCCACGACCTCCTGGCGCCAGTCGTCGAAGATCTTCGGTTCGCTCAGGCAACTCGTGATCCGGTCTTCGTAGACGACGAGAGAGTGGTAGTAGCTGACGCGCAGCCGCTGGCCGTCCTTGAGGCGCGAGTCGGCGGTCAGTTTGATGACGGGCTCCTCGTGGTAGGCGCGCCACGGGTGGAGCTGCGGATCCACAACCCGAGCGAAGTCGCGGCCTTCCTCAAAGGCCGTGGCGTCCTCGCCGCACACGGTCACGGGGCAGCCGGGCCGGCGCAGGACGTTGACCAGGCCAATCTCCTGGAGGGTCAGGTCGTCCCACCACATCTTCCCGTCCTTGCCGTACCACGAGCCGAGGTAGAGCTGACCGGTCGTGTGGTCGAGGCTGTTGCACACCAAGTCGTAGTGCTTCCAGTCCTGGGTGCGTTCGGAATGGAAGGTCTGGAAGCTGATGGAGGTCTGCGCGTCGAGGGCAAGTAGCTTGACCTCGGGATCGGCAGGCGAGAGGTCTTGGGTCTTGAGCCAGAACGAGATCCGGTACTGGCGGTACGGCTGAAGTTTGAGAGGCTGAGCGATCCGGCAGTGGCGGTACTGGTTCTTCCCGACGCTCTCCATCCGCAGCGAGGTCTTGCCGCCGTGCGCCACTTCGTGATCAGCGAAGGTGGTGACGCCTTCATCGTCCTGAAAGCCCCAGCCGACGAAGTGGTTGCCGTTGGCGTTCTCGAAGTCGGCATTGACGACTTCCGTGGGGTTGTCCTGCTCCAGGGAGGCGGCTCCGTTGTGGACCACGAACAGGGCGTCTTTGACGAGCACGCCCTCCATGTAGTTGCGGTCGCGGGACCCGCCCATGACGATCGCGACGAGGTCCAGCCCGTTGGCAGCCGCAGCCTCCCGAAGCGCGGCCGCTCGTGTCGGCGCCACGTTGTGCGAGAACGCGACCCCGTTGTAGCCAGCCGCCTTCGCCTGCGGGAAACGCGCAACCAAGCGGTCGACCTGCGCCGGGTTGGTCATGTCCTGCCAGACGAACAGCCAGCGCTTCTGCATGCCGTCTTTGAGCTTGGCGACGGGCCAGTTGGCGGCAGGTTCGGGCGCGGCACAACCGCAGTCAACCAGGGACAGGCCGACCATAGCAACCAACAGCGGAACGGACAACGAGCGACGACAACGCATGGCGCGTCCACCTTTCGAGGCAAGCGAGGGATAGGAGCTGTTGCCCGTAGAGTTCGCGGCGCCCAGGCGGTTTGCCTGCCACGCTGCACAGGTTGGTCGAGTTTGCAGGTCACGCCCCCCGAGCGACGAACCCTCCCGAACTCCTCACGAGCCAGGGAGAGCGCAGCCCGGTGAGATCACTTCGAGGCGACCCTCTGTGAAGGTCCTGGCGCAAGGCGGCTATCACATGCTCACCAACCCCACCCGATTGCTTCCGTCGACCTCGCTCCTGGTTGCAGCGTTCGCCCTCGCACTGAGCACGAACTGGACTTTGGCGCAGGAGACCAAGTACGGTCTCGCCTCCTGGCCCGAGACGGGCCGCGGCAACCACCGGGCGGTGGTGCGGTTGGCGCAGAAGGCCGACGCCGTGCGGGTGCACATTCCCTGGCGGCGGCGCGACCGGCAGCCGGAGGCGAAAGACCTCCGCGTGTTTGACGCGGCAACGGGGGAGCGCGTCACCAACGTCGTCCGCGTGGCTGTCACCCGCGAGTTCGGCGACCTCGTCTTCGAGCCGGTGACGGTACCGGGCGACTATGAGGTGTACTACCTGCCCTACGACCCCCCGGGCACGGGGCCGTTCGGCGACGCGGGCAACTACTTTCCGCCGACGGACACGGCGGACGCGGCGTGGGTTGGGAAGCATGGGCTGACAAAGGAGGGGCTGGCGACAGGCAAGTGGCGGCGGTTGCCGCAGGCGCAAGTCGTCGAGATTCAGGCGCGGGGCGAGTTCAACCGGATGGATCCGATGGAGGTCATCGCGACGGAGGCCGAGGTCTCGGCGCTACTCGCGAAGCACCCGGATCGTCCGTATCTCCTGTTCCCCGAAGACCGCAAGCGGCCCACCCGCATGTTCGAAGACCTGCCGGCCTGCTGGGTCGAGCGCGGCCCGAGCGACTCCTTTGCAGGCGACGCGCAGCCAGACGAGTTCTACCCGTTCCAGATCGGCGTCTTCGCTGCTCGGCGCGCAGTGCTGGACGTTCGCCTGAGGTTCAGCGATCTTCGGTCAGAGACGGGGCAGGTCCTCGCGGGGACGTCGCTGCGCTGCTTCAACCTCGGCGGCGTCGATTGGCTGAGGCGACCGCTGGCCAGTGAGTTCTCCGTCGGCAAGGGCAACGTGCGGCCGTTGTGGGTTGGCATACCGATCCCCCGGGCAGCCAAGGGCACCTACCGAGGCATGGTCGAAGTGAAGCCCATCGGCGAGGAGCCGACGACGGTGAAGCTGGAACTGGCGATCAAGGGGCCGGTGCTCGAAGACCATGGCGACAGTGAGCTGTGGCGCTACTCGCGGCTGCGCTGGCTCGACTCAACGCTGGGGCTGGACGACGAGGTGATCCCGCCCTTCACTCCCATTGAGCTGCGCGGCAACACGGTGCGTCTCCTGGGGCGAGAGATGCAGTTTGCCGACACCGGCCTGCCCACCAGCATCCGCAGTGGCCGTGACGTTCTGGCGGGACCGGTTGCTCTCGTCGTGGAGTCGGCTTCGGGCCCGGAGCCTCTGGCGCCGAGTGCCGGCCGAGTGCTGAAGCAGGCGCCCGGCGCGGTCGAGCGCGAGAACCACTCGCAGGGCGACGGACTCACGTTGACTGTCCGCTCGAAGCTGGAGTTCGACGGCTGCCTCACCTATCGCGCCGCGCTCCGGGCGACCCGGGCGCTCGACGTGAAGGACATCCGGCTGGAAGTGCCCGTCCGTCGTGCGGTCGCCAAGTACCTGCTTGGCATGGGCCGGCGGGGCGGGTATCGCCCGGAGCAGTGGGACTGGAAGTGGGACGTCGACCAGGCGAACAACCTGGTCTGGCTGGGTGACTTTGATGCCGGGCTGCAACTCAAGCTCTGCGGGCCGGTCGACACCTGGCAGATGCTCGACTTGAAGGACACCGGCGTGCCGCAGTCGTGGGGCAACGACGGCAAAGGCGGCTGCCGGATTACCGAGGAAGGCGAGAGCGTGCAGATCAGCGCCTACACGGGTCCGCGCCGGCTGGCGGCGGGGCAGGAGCTGGACTTCCGCTTTCGGTTCTTGACCACCCCCTTCAAGCCTCTCGACCGCAACCACTGGAACTGGCGCTCTGGTGACGTGAACCGCGACGCCAACATCCTGCACATTCACCACGGCGCCCCGGAGAACCCCAACATCAACTACCCGTTCCTGGCGGTCGATAAGCTGCGTGAGACCATCCGTCAGGTGAAGTCGCACCGCTACAAGGAGACCAATCAAGGCGCGCTCACCTATCCGGCCGCAGGCAACGTTAGCCCGGACCACGGCGCGCTGCACGTGTGGGTCCGGATCAACTTCGACCCGCAGGCCGGGGAGCCGCGGCAGGCGCAATTCAACCAGCCGCTGTTCGGCCTCAACTTCCCCAACGAGGATCAACTCGGCTTCTACTGGAACATCGACGACCGCGGCATGCGGACCTACGTGCGGAAAGGCGCGCCCTCGCTCAACCAGTACCCGGTGCTCTTCGGGACGCACTCGCCCGACTGGCGCCAGGGACAGCGACACCTGCTGACGCTGTCGTGGGGCGATCAGTTGGCGATCTTCGTGGATGGCAAGCCGGCGGGGGCTGCTCCGTACAAGGGCACGCTCACGAACAACCTGAAAGAGGCGGAGCTGTTGTTCGAGGGAGACGGCTTCGCGATCGATGCCGTCAAGCTTACCGACGTGCCGTTTGCCGCAGGGACAACGATTGCGCCCACCGTAGACGACCACACACTGCTCCTGGACACGTGCGCCTCGTGGGACGGCGGCGGGCGAACCCGACCCGAGAAGAGCGCGGCCGCGGGCTTCGGCACCCTGGAAGGCGTCTGCAAGAGCGCCACGGGCCAGTTTGGCAAGGAGCTGCTCTTCTCGTCCAGCCAAGTCGAGGTCCCACCCAAGGGAGTGAACCTCTACTACACCGTCCGCGAGCTGAGCAACCACGTCGCCGAGATGTGGGCGTTGCGCAGCTTGGGCGACGAGGTGTTCACGACGGGCGGCGTCGACATCTACGGCGATCCCGAGGCAGCCAACAAGCCGCTCAAGGGCTACCCGTGGCTTCGCGAGCATCTGGTCACCGGCTACGACGCGGCGTGGCGAACCGTGTTGGGTGACGGCGAGTTTGACGCAGCCATCGGCGTGCAGGGGCTGTCGCGGTGGCACAACTACTACGTCGAGGGCATGCGCTGGCTCATGCAGAACACCGCTCTCGACGGCCTGTACCTCGATGGCATCGGCTACGACCGGGAGATCATGAAGCGGATCGCCAAGGTCATGTCCCGTGCCAACGCCAACAGCCGGATCAACTTCCACTCCGGCGACAACTGGTGCCCGCCCTGGGACAACAACCGCAAGCTCAGCGCCGCCAGCAACTACATGGAGCACTTCCCGTACATAAGCAACCTGTGGTTCGGCGAGCTGTTCGACTACAACGCCGCGCCGGACTACTGGCTGGTCGAGATCTCGGGCATCCCCTTCGGGCTGACCGGCGAGCTGCTCAACTACGAGACCGGCGGCAATCCCTACCGCGGGATGATCTACGGAATGACTGGCAGGCAGCACCCGTCGTGCACGGGCATGTGGCAGTTCTGGGATGACTTCGGCATTCAAGACGCCGAGATGCTGGGCTACTGGGACCCGAAGTGCCCCGTGCGGACCGACAGCGCGAGTGTGCTGGCGACAGTGTATCGAAAGCCGGGGAAGTCGCTGATTGCGCTGGCGCACTGGCCGGGTGAACAGGCACGACAGCGGGCTGTCACCTGCAAGGCGACGGCCCCGCCCACGCTTGACGGCCGTCTCGCCCCGAACGAGTGGGACGGTGCCGCGAAGCTCACCAACTTCACCGCCCACGCAGCCGACTCTCTGGCGCCGGATCAGACGACGGTGTTCGTCACTCACGACGCAGACCGACTCTACTTGGCCTTTCGCTGTGCCAACCCCGCGAACAAGGTGAAGGCCGACGCGAAGGTGCGCGATGGCAACGTGTGGGAAGACGACGCCGTCGAGGTCTTCCTCCAGCCCGATCTTCAGGATCTCACGTACTACCAGTTCATCGGCAACAGCGCCGGGATCTACTACGACGGCAGGGGGCTGAACGGTGGCCAATGGGACGGCGACTGGACCTACCGCGCGTCCGTCGGTGACGGCTACTGGGAGGGCGAACTCTCCGGGTCCTTCGCTTCGCTGGGCATGGCCCCTCCAGCCGCCCAACGAGCTGTCGAGACCGGCCTCAACATCTGCCGCGACCAACAGTCGCCGCAGCAGCGGCTATCATGCTGGTCGCCGGTCTCCGGTGCCTTCCACGATCCGAACAGGTTCGGTCGGCTCACCCTCTCGCAGGCCCAGCCGCCAACGCGCCAAGGCCCGGACACTGTCGACTCCAGCAAGCAGGAGGTCCGCGTCCGCCTGACCCTCGACTGGAAAGCCCTCGGAATCAACCCAGCGAAGGCCAAGCTGACCGCCCCGAGCCTCGCCTTCTTCCAGAACCGCGCCGAGTTCTCGCCCGAAGAGGAGATCCCGATTGAGCCGGGGAAGGGCTGGTTGTTGGTGCTCGAAGAGGGCTGAACGGAGACCGATGCCCGGGCTCCACTCCTCTCTGGTCTGTCCCGGCACTGCGGCGGTGCTGCTGGCCTGCGCTTGCTCAGTCCTGCTGGGCGACCCAGCCAACGTCCGCGACCTCGGCGCGAAGGGCGATGGTACCGCCAACGACACCTCCGCGTTCGTCGCGGCGCTCAAGTCCAGCCGCGACGTGTATGTGCCGGCTGGCACGTACCTGGTCGAGGGCTTTGCGTTGCCGGACGATACGTACCTGCATGGCGCCGGCAACGCCAGCCGAGTTGTCAGGCAGTCGAGGGATGCCACCTCCAGGCTGGCAACGGCTGTCGGCTCTCCTACCTCTATTTCACCGCCCGGCAGAAGGGCGAGGAAAAGGGAGCGGGTACCCCAGACACAGCACTGATCGCGATTGTCCGGAAGAAGGACGTCACCCTCGACAACCTACGCCTGGAAAACCTTAAGTGGACCGGCGTGGCCGCTGACCATGGCGAGGACGTGCGGATCACCAACTGCCATTTCGAGAAGCTCAACTGGGCCCTCTCGCTTCCCTTCTCCAGGCGCGCGCAGGTGATGGGCAACCGGATCATCGGCACCTCGCACCACGGCATCCAGTTCTGGGGCAACTGGCAGTGGGAGCAGACCGACAGTGAAGACCTGCTCTTCGCCAACAACTATGTGAAGAACGGCGGCGGCGGGCCGATCTGGGGCACGGGCGCGAGGCGCGTCGTGATGACCGGCAACCTCATCGATGGCGCGGAGGACGTCGGGCTGGAGCTGGAATGGTGCGAGGACTCAGTTATCTCCGGCAACACTGTCCGCAACTGCGGGAACGCCGGCATCTCGCTCTTCTTCGCCTGCAAGCGCGTGTCGATCACCGGCAACACCATCGTCAACGACCACGCCATCGACGACCCCAATGCCGCCTGGTGGGTGCGCTCCGGCATTTGGCTGACGCCGCCCAATCGCGAGGCATTCAAACGCGACCACGGTCACGAGGACATCGCCATCGTCGGCAACACGATCCGGTGCGCCGACGGCGAGCGCCGCGAACGGATTCGGGGCGGCAGCGGATGGAACGGAACTAACGTCAAGATAGACCGACAGGGAGAAGTATGCGAGCAATCCTCTTCGAAGCCCCCGGCAAGATCCGCCTCATCATCGACGCCCCCAAGCCTGTGCCCCAAGACGGCGAGCTGCTGGGGCGGTGCACGCACATCGGGCTGTGCGGGAGCAGCATGGATTTGTACCTCGGCCAGGGACGGTGGGCGAAGACAAACTGGCCGGCAATTCCCGGCTGGATGGGGCACGAGAACCTCGGCATCGTGGCGGAGTCTCCGTATGAGGAACTGCCGCCGGGCACGCCCGTGCTGGCACACCCCGAGGTGTATGCCGGGTTCGCCGACTTCATCACCTCCCGCCCCGAGGGCACCGTCGCCCTCCCCCAAGTCGCCGACCCGATCAGCCTCGTCGTCGCGCAACCATTGGCGACGGTGCTCCGCGCCCTCAGCTACCTGCCGCCGGTCATGAACCTCCGCTGCGTAGTGCTCGGCCAGGGCCCCCTGGGATTGATCTTCACAAACCTGCTCGCCCACATGGGCGCCGCCCAGGTCATCGGGATGGACCCGGTCCGATGGCGCCTCGACTGGTCGCGCAGGATGGGGGCGACTGACGCCGTCGACGCTTCGGCGGAGAACGTCGTCGACGCGGTCAAAGAGCTGACAAGCGGGCGAGTGGTTGACCTGGCGATCGAGGCAGTCGGTTCTCCCGAGTCGCTGAACACCTCAGCCTACCTGCCGCGCTGCGGCGGCCGGCTGTGTGTCTTCGGGATGCCTCGCGACGATCTCGAGGGGTTCCCGTGGTTCCACGCAACCGGCAACGACGTGCAGATCACCACCTGCCGGAGCGGCGACCGGGCGACGGCGTTCTTCCCGGTGGCTGTCCGCATGGTCGTCGAGCGCCAAACCGAAGTCGCCGACTTGGTCACTCCGCGAATGCCTTGGGAACGCGCGCTGCAGGCATTCGACATGTACGCCAACCCGGCGCGGCACGAGGGCGCGCTGAGGATTACGCTGGAGCTGTGAGCACTGCCGCTTTCTGATTCTGGATTTCGGACTTGCCCGCACTTGGGCGCACTGCTGGAACGGAGGGATCGATGAGGGACACCCGTGCCGTCGCACTCATGCCGGTACTGATCTGCGTCACCGCCACCGCTACGTTTGGGGCCCATGAGGCTGCCTGGCCCTGCTGCCACGGGGCACAGCGCAACAACCACTCGGCCGACACCGGGCTGCTGGAGACCTGGCCGCAGTACGGTCCAGAGCTTCTGTGGACAGCCGCCGGCATTGGACTGGGCTACAGTTCAGTTCAGTGGCCATTGCCGACGGCCGAATCTTCACGGCGGGCCGGGTCGGCAAGGAGACGCACGTGATCGCCCTCGGTATGGACGGCAAGGAGCTGTGGCGCCGGCCCAACGGCGAGTCGTGGGAAGCCTCCGCCGAGCAGAGCTATGCAGTGCCCTACGCCGGCGCTCGCGGGACGCCGACCGTCGACGGCGACACGGCTTGCCACCTGTCAGACATGGGGCGGGTGGCGGCGTTCGAGGCAGCCACCGGCAAAGAGCGTTGGCACGTTGACCTCCGGCGGACCTTCGAGGCGCCGCGGCCGAAGTACGGGTACTGCGAGTCCGTGCTCCTTCAAGGTGACCGGCTGTTCTGCTGTCCGGGAGGCAAGCGCGGCTACCTGGCGGCTCTGGACAGGCAGACCGGACGCACGCTGTGGACCAACACCGAGATCGACGACCCTATCGGCTACTGCTCGCCGGTGGTCGCCGAAATCGGCGACGTCGAGCAACTCGTCTGCCTGAGCGCGGCGCGGATCTTCGCCGTGAAGCCGGACACCGGCAAGCTGCTCTGGCAGCACGTCTTCGGCAACGAGCGGAACAACAGCGCGGCCGATGCCCTCGTCCACGACGGCCTGGTGTTCGCCTCCTGCGGCTATGGAGGGGGAAGCGTGGTCGTGCGGCCGCAACGGCAAGCCGACGGCACGTTCACCGTCGCGCCCGTCTGGTCCACCAAGCTCCTCGACAACCACCACGGCGGTGTCCTGCTGCTGTTCTGCGGCGCAGCGGTTGCAGTTGCCGCTGCCCGAATCGACCTCACCCCGTCTGTCTGCCCGTTGTGCGGCGGCAACCACTTCCCACACCATCCACCCACTGCTGTCGTACGTTCGGGTGGATCTCGGGTTGCTGATTGCCGGCTTGGGAGTGGCGTTGTTGGCGCCAGCGGTGCGTAGTGCGCTCGCGCGGAAGAGGGGCGACCGGAAGGAGACCTGACGAGGCGTGGGTTGCCACCTCGACCCGTGTCAGTGCGAATGCGTCGCGGACCCCCGTGCGCGTTGGGCATGCGGGCCGTGCCGCGGTCAGGCACAGGCCAGCGTTGGCAGATGCTATAATGGGCAGCAGTTAGGTGCGCACGTCGTCCCCCTGTGGAACAGCGGAATGATCGACATCGGCAAACAGGTTTCATTGTGGCGAGAGGGTGCTGTTGAGGATTGGGAGGTTGCGCAGCACCTCGTGGACAGCGGTCGCGTCCGGCACGGTCTCTTCTTCGGCCACCTCGCGCTTGAGAAGGCACTCAAGGCTCACGTCTGTCGCCACACGAGCGACCTGGCCCCTCGGCTGCGCAACCTGGTGCGGTTGGCCGAACTCGCTGGCCTCGACCTCAGCGAGGAGCAGACCGGAGTACTGGCTGAGATGAACCCACACAACATCGAGGGGCGCTACCCGGATCGCCTGGCCCGGTGCCGTCAAGGGCCGAGTCTCGGCAATGCCTGTCGCGAGCCAAGGAGGTGTACGAGTGGCTGAGGGCGCAGTTCTCAGATCCGTGCGCGAATACCTGAATGCTGTTCAGCAGGAAGGCATCCCCGTCCAGTTTGGCGTCCTCTTCGGCTCGCACGCAACGGGCCGCGCCGATCAGTGGAGTGACATCGACCTGTTGGTCGTCTCGCCGAGATACGACACCCACCGCACCCGTGCGGACCTCAACTTGCTCTGGCGACTGGCCGCGCGCACGGACAGTCGCGTCGAACCGGTGCCTGTGGGGCGACACCAGTATGAGGACGACGACAGCAGCGCGATCATCGAGACTGCGAGGCGTGAAGGGCAGATCGTCTACATGTAAAGTCCACTTGGGGCGCGCTTGCGCCGCGGCACTGCACTCCGGTCTCCTCCCCCACGGCTCGGGGCCATTCGCGCCTGGGGCGATACGCGGAGGGCTTGTTCCTGGCGCGCCACGGAGGTCCCTTGGTCCTGGTTCTGAGTGCAGGAGTTTGCTGAACGGAGATGTCACCTGGACCGCAACACGGACAACACGTGGATGCGCGACGCACTGCAACGAGGTGATGTCGCCGCCGTGAAGCAGCGCGTGGTGGACGATCCGACGCACCTGTCCTCGCGTGACTGCCTTGGCAGGACGCCGCTGCTCACTGCCATTGGTTCGGGCAACGCTGAGCTTGTGGAGTTCATGCTCAAACACGGGGCCGACCCCAATGTGGAGATGGACGAGGGCTACACCTGCTTGCTCCTGGCCGTCGCGTCCGACGGCGCCGAGTCGCTCCGCATCAGCTCGGCGCTGATCGCCGCGGGGGCCGACCTCCACTGCACGAGCACCAGTGGACGTATGCCTCTGCACATGACCGCCGCGTGGGGCGAGGTCGAGAAGGCCTGCTTGCTCCTCGAGGCGGGGGCAGACGTCAACGGCCTGACGTCTGATGACCAATTAGCGCCGCTGATGGAAGCCGCGCGCTGCGGCCCTGCCGAGATGGCGCAGGTTCTCCTGGAGCGCGGGGCGGACCCAACGCTCCGGGACGGCATCGTCGGCCGGAACGCGCTCGATCTGGCCGTGGACGCGCAGAAGGGCAGGGGCCCTGAGTCGCACGAGTCGATCAGGACGGAGGCCGAGGAGACTGACTTGGGTGCGGCGCTCGCGGAAGCGGACCAGCTTGCGCGCGAGGGCAACCACGAGAGAGTCATCCGGGTCCTCAGGGAGTATGCCGGATCTGTGGCTGCCGCCGAGCCCGAGTGACGTTCTCCGCCCGAGTTCTGCATCACCGCGGCAAGCGGACCCTCTCGGTAGGCGCGCGCACTCGCCTGCCAGGCATGTGGTCTCAGCACATGAACTCCGAACAAGGCACGCATACTTCCAGAAGCTACCCGGACACGCCTCCCTTCGGCGCCACCGGGTTCGACCTCGACGGGCTGCGTCAGGGCATGGCGACCCGGCGCGAGGCGACCCTCGACGCGGTGCGGTGTGTGCCGACAGAGGTCGACGGCCTCCCCTGTGGGTGGGTGATTGCGGAAGGCGCAGACCCCGACCTGCGCCCGCTGTACCTGCACGGTGGCGGCTCTGTGTCCGGGTCGGGCGCGTTCTTTCTGGCATTGGCCGCACACCTGTCTGCGGCGGCACGAAGCATCTTCCTGCCGCCCGACTACCGGCTGGCCCCGGAGCATCCCTTTCCCGCCGCGGTACGGACCAAGGAGAGTAGCTATGAGCCGCAAGTACCCCGAACACGAGGTCAGCAGCGGGAACGTCTTTGCTGACCTCGCTCTCCCTGACTCCGATGCGCCAATCGCCAAGGCGGTCTTGGCACAGCAGATTGCTGAGGCCCCCCTCCAGCGCCAACTCACTCAGGCCGCAGCCGCGAGCACGCGACGACGCAAGTGACTGGCGTCGTCGCGCGTCACCCTTGACTCCCGGCTTGCGCGTCTTGGCTGAGGGGCGCCGTGAGGAGATCACGCACTGGAGCCCGCAACGATGGCAGAACCAAACGTCAAGCAAGCTGTGCCGTTCTTCGGCGTGTCGGACATGGAGCAATCGCTCCGCTTCTATACCCGCGAAGGTTAAGAACACACCGAAGTGGAAGTTCGCGGAACTTCCCCGGCAGGCGTGCAGCAGACGTAGGACAGAGGGTATTCTCCCAGACGAAGCCGAAGTCGCACCGGGACTTCGGTGTGTTCTTAACCTTCGCGGGCATACGTCAACGGTCTCGGGTTCGAGATGACCAAGAAGTGGATGGACGCAGGCAAGCTCCGCTGGTGCTGGCTCCAGCTTGGAGACGCGGCACTGATGCTGCAGGAGTTCCGGAAGGAAGGGCACGATTCGTGGGTGCCCGACGGGAAGGTGGGTCTGGGCGTCTCGCTCTGCTTCCGCTGCAAGGATGCTGTGGCGATCTACCGCGAGGTTAGGGCGCGCGGAATCGAGGCCTGTGCTCGGCGAGGGTCTCCTGACCCCGCCGCTCCCCGGACCGACAGGTCTGTGCTCGGCGAGGGTCTCCTGACCCCGCCGCTCCCCGGACCGACAGGTCTCCAGAGCCCTTTGAGACCTTC
>Ga0100394_1003454_pt1 | contig 12966 bp, 8 predicted proteins | sample CryGeymeta201518_FD_81549 | JGI IMG/M metagenome (GOLD analysis project Ga0100394, IMG submission 81549) | Groundwater microbial communities from Crystal Geyser aquifers in Utah, USA - Crystal Geyser metaG 2015-18 | ecosystem: Environmental > Aquatic > Deep subsurface > Groundwater | place: USA... | reverse complement strand
TCCTCCTCGAACTTCGGGAGCTGGCCCGTCCCGGTCATGCTCTCCCGGTTGACCAGGAAGGGCGGCAAAACCTCGGTGTAGCCGTGCTCTCCCGTATGGAGATCGAGCATGAAGTTGATGAGCGCCCGCTCCATCCTTGCGCCGAATCCCCGGTAGAGGGTGAAACGCGCCCCCGTGATCTTTGCCCCGCGCGCGAAATCGAGGATGTTCAGACTCTCGCCGATCTCCCAGTGCGGCCGCGGCTTGAAGGAGAATTGCGGCTTCTCCCCCCAGACGCGGACGACCGGGTTGTCCTCGGCGCCCCTTCCGCAGACGACCGACGCGTGCGGGAGGTTGGGAATCGTCATCAGGATCGCATCGAGATCCTCGTCCGTCTTCTTCAGTGCTTCGTCAAGTTCCTTGATCCGGGCGGAAACCAACCCCATCCGCGCGATGATATCGTTGGCGTCCTCCCTGTTTTTCTTCTTCTCACCGATCTGTTTCGAGACGGCGTTGCGTTCACCGCGCAGCCCCTCGACCTCCCGGATCATTTCCCGTCGCGCCGCGTCGAGCACGATGAAACGCTCCAGATTCATCTCCTGGCCCCGCTCGCGCATCTTTCCGGACACGAAATCGATGTTCTGCCTCAGGTATTTGATGTCGAGCATGGGTTAGCCTCTCTTCCCGGTCCAAAGGAAGTTTCCCCTATCACCATGACCCCTTGAAGTCAATCATTTTATCGGCGGGGGCCGGCCCTACCGCGGGCGTTCCCGAACAACCAGTCCTTGATATTCGTTCAAAAAGCCGGTAAGGCGTAGCCAAGAATTGTTTTTAAGAAAGGGCGCCGAAGTTGGGGCGCTGAAGGTTCTCCCATTTGGCCGGAAGAGGTTCGGCTTATGAAGAAGCGGCTGGCTGCAACTCTTTTCCTCTGTCTCTCCTTTCTGCTCCCCGCCAGGGAAGCGGCGCCTGCGGAAACCCAACCAAGCCAACTCCATGCCTATCTCCGTCAGGGGATTGAAAGCGCTTTTAACCTGGATCATGCAGGCGCGACCTCCTCTTTCCAGAAGGCGGTGGAACTGGATCGGGAGAGCCCAACGGGGTATGCCTTCCTGGCCCTGGCCCGGTTGTTCTCCTATGAAACGGGCTTCGACCCGAAGGAACGGGAGAAGAACAAGGAGGCGATGCTCCGTTATGTCGAAGATGCGGTGACCCGAGGGGAGAAGCGGGTCGGAAAGAATCCCCGGGACTCTCAGGCATACTTTGCCATGACGCTGGCAAAAATCGTCAAGATCCGCCTGGCTCTCATGCAAAAGAGTTATTTCACGGTCGCGCAGGAGAGCGCGTATGCCTGGGATTATCTGGAAAAGACGAGGGCGGCGGATCCGAACAATTACGACAACTATTTCCCGATGGGTCTGCTCCATTACCATCTCAATCAACTCCCGGGCGTAACCCGTTTCCTTTCTTCCCTGGTGATAACGGCCGGGGATCATCACAAAGGCATCCAGGAACTGGAACTGGCGGTGCAGAAGGGGGATCTTCTCCGGGAGCTTGCCCAGGCGGAGCTCTCGTCGATTTACATCAATTTCGAGAGGCAGCCGGCCCTTGCCCTGGCCATAACCTTGGACCTCATGGAGAGGTTCCCCAAAAATTATAGCTTTTCGTTTTCTCTGGCCATCATCTTTTCCGAACTCGGGCGGTTCGATGAGGCCTATGCCATCGCCCGGGATCTGGAGAAGGGAATTCAGGGCGGCAAGCCCCCCTTTGCCCCTCAGCTCCAGCCCCGTTATGATCACCTGCTGGGACGGATCCTGTTCAATCAGCGGGAATACGCCCGGGCGGGAGAATATTTTCAGAAGGCCCTGAAGGATGCGGCGCCCTACAACGCCCGCATCCGGGCCTCGGCCCTGCTGCGTCTGGGGATGATTCACGACGTCCGCCAGGAGAGGAAGCGGGCCGAGGAGCATTACAACCGGGCGCTGGAGGTCGAGGGCGGGGAAGGGGTCGCGCAGGTAGAAGCCAGGCGGTATCTCAAGACGCCCTACGTTCCTTGAGGCGTCTTGATCCATGAAAGTGACGCTGGAAAAATCGGCTGAATTGTATTAAGCAACCGGCATACCGGCAAGGGATCGTTCCGCCGCGCGACTTATCTTTAGCTCCATTGGGGAATGTGGCATGGGAAGTAAAAATAAATACTACGCCGTAATCAGGGGTTACCAGCCTGGCATCTATACCGCCTGGTACGGCCCCGGAGGCGCCGAAGAGCAGGTCCGGGGGTATGCCGGGGCCGTTTTCAAGGGCTTTGTCACCGTGGAAGAGGCGCGGCGCTGGCTGGGGAGCCCGGCGGCAAAGACCTGGAAAGCTTCCGACGGGGCACATGCCGCCGCCGAACCGGCAGCGCCCTCTGCCTTGCCGGGGCCGATCATCATCTACACCGACGGCGGCTGTGCGAGGAACCCGGGCCCGGGAGGATACGGCGCGGTCATCATCGACGGGGCGGGACGGAGAGAACTCGCGCAGGGATTCCGCCGGACAACCAACAATCGCATGGAACTCATGGCCTGCATCGCGGCGCTGGATACCCTGGAGGCCCCGGCAGACGTCATTCTGCACAGCGATTCGCGGTACGTGGTCAACGGGATCGGCAAGGGCTGGGCCCGCAAATGGCGCGCCAACGGCTGGATGCGCACGGAAAGCGATGCGGCCGAAAATGCCGATCTATGGGCAGAGCTGCTCGACCGGTGCGACCGGCGCCGGGTCCGGTTCGTCTGGGTGCATGGCCATGCCGGAAATCGGGAGAACGAGCGGTGCGACAGGCTGGCGACCGGCGCCGCGCAAGGCCCGAACCTGAAAGAGGATCACGCCTACGTCCGGGGGCGCACCAGGGTTCCGGAAATTTGAGGAGTCATCCATGAAAACCGATCTTTTCTTCTACACGGGCACCGGCAACTCCCTCTGGACGGCCAGGATGCTGGCTAAAGAACTGGGCGACGCCGAGATCATCCCGATCTCAGGCACTTCCGGGGATCCGATCGTGAGCGGGGCCGAGGCGATCGGGATCATCTTCCCCGTCCATATGTGGGGGCTGCCGCGCAGGGTCATTTCCTTTGTGGACGCGCTGGAGAAAAACGGATCCCGGTACCATTTTGCCGTGGCCGTCAACGCGGGACAGGTCGCCGCCACGCTGATTCAACTGAAGAAGCGGATGCAGGCCCGGGGATTATCCCTTTCCTCCGGATTCGAGCTGGCGATGCCGACCAACTACATCCCCTGGGGCGGCCCCGGACCGGAAGAGGCGCAAATCCGGCGGATCGAGGCGGCGCGAATCAAGATCGGCCGAATTGCCGCCACGGCGGCGGCAAGGGAGAAGCGACCGGTCGAGAAGGGCCCCTTGTGGCAGAACATCATTTTTACCGGGCTCAACCGGCTCGCCTTTTCCCGCATTCCAACGATGGACCGAAGCTTCTGGATCGACGAAAAATGCGACGGCTGCGGCATCTGCAGGGCGGTCTGCCCGTCCGGAAACATCGACCTTCAGGGAGACAGACCCGCCTGGCGGCGCCACTGCGAACAGTGCCTCGCCTGCATCCAGTGGTGTCCGCAGGAGGCGATCCAGTTCGGCAAAAAAACGCCCCGCTACAAGCGCTACCACCATCCGGAGGTAACCTTGAAGGAGATGCTCGCCGTGACGCCGATGCGGTAATCAAGGAAAGCCCGCCGAAAGGGAGGCGGATCAATTCACCTTTACAGGGAGGAAGAGAAATGGTCGTCTGCACGATCGGTTTCGCGAAGAAGAACCTCAAGGCCTTCATCTCAAAGCTTCGGGCGGCGGATGTGAAGAAGGTGGTCGACATCCGCCTCCACAACACCTTGCAGCTCGCCGGATACGCCAAGAAGGACGACCTGGAGTACGTCCTCGACTTGGTCGGGATTGGCTACGAGCACCATCCGGAGCTGGCGCCGACGGAGGAGATCCTCGACGGCTACAAGAAGAAGGGAATCTCCTGGGCTGAGTACGAGCGGCTCTTCAGGGCGCTTCTGGCGGAACGGGATCCGTTAAAAAACAGTCCTCTCGCCCGTCAACCGGGACCGATCTGCATCCTGTGCGCCGAGGACAAACCGACACAGTGCCACCGGCGTCTCGTGGCGGAGCATTTCACTGAGCGCGTGCATGGTGTCGAAATCCGGCATCTGTAATGGGGCGGAAGGCCGGTCTGATATGCTCCTTTGTTTTCCACTTGTCCTTTTTGGCTATTTTGTGTATAGAGTTCGATAATTTCCGCCACATCGCATCCATGTCCGCCTTTGGCTGGGCCGGCGGTGCGAAAATATTATATTCATAAACGTCATGCGAAAGTTCTCTTGATCGGAACGGACAGGGGGATGATGAAGAATCAGGGCGGCGATCTGTTCATCGTGGATAACAGCGACAACGATTGGAAGGTCCGGAACTACCTGGAACAATGGGCCGATCTGTCCGTTTCGTTCGATATCGCCACAGGCTTCTTCGAGATCGGCGCCCTCCTGGCCCTGGACGGCCAATGGCAGAAGCTGGAAAAACTGCGGATCCTCATGGGAGATGAGGTTTCGCGACGGACCCGGCAGGCCCTCCTCGACGGCGTCAAATCGGCCGGAGCAATCCTGGATGCCAGCATCGAGCGGGAGAAAGATCGTAACGATTTCCTGACCGGCGTCCCCGCCATCGTCGATGCCCTCCGGAAGCGGCAGATCGAATGCCGCATCTATACCAAAGAAAAATTCCACGCCAAGGCCTATATCACCCATGCGAAGCACGCCGTCGTCGGTTCGGCGGCCCTGGTCGGCTCCAGCAATTTCACCCATCCCGGCCTGATAGACAACGTCGAACTGAACATCCAGATCCGACGGGAGGTGGAGATTCTCCAGGAGTGGTACGAACGGCACTGGAACGAGGCGCACGAAATCACCGAAGAAATCCTCCGGGTCATCGAGCGCCATACGAAGGAATATAGCCCCTTCGAGGTCTATGCCAAGGCCCTCCAGGAGTTCTTCCGCGCCCATGAGATGACGGCCGGAGAATGGGAGCGGAGTAAATCCCACATGTATTCCGTCCTCGACCAGTATCAACGGGAAGGCTATCAGTCCCTGATGAAGATCGCCGGGCAGCACGGAGGCGCCTTTCTCTGCGACGGTGTCGGTCTGGGAAAGACCTTCATCGGGCTAATGGTCATCGAACGGCTCGTCCTCCACGAACGCAAGCGCGTCGTTCTCCTCGTCCCCAAGGCGGCCCGCAAGCCTGTATGGGAGAGCGCCTTCCGGCGCTACCTGCCCCACATCGGCGGCGGGGACTTCAGTAACCTGGCCATTTACAACCACACGGATCTCCTCCGCGGAGGGGAATTCCCGGTTCGTTTCGAACGCATCAAGGAGATGGCCGACGCCATCGTCATCGACGAGGCGCACCATTTTCGCAATCCGGGCGTCATGGGGGAAAAATCGGGCCGGATCACCCGCTACCGCCGCCTGTACGATATCGTGGATGGCAAAAGCATTTTCCTGCTGACGGCCACGCCTGTCAACAACCGCCTCCTTGACCTTCAGCACATGATTGAGCTCTTCAGCCGTCGTAAACCCGATTTTTTCAAATCTACTTTGGGCATCCACTCCCTCGCCGGCCACTTCCGCAAGATGGAAAAAGACTTGGAACAGATCGTTCTCGGGCGGGCGGAAGAGAATGTCGGAATGGATACCAATGCCGTGGAAGCGGAGAGGGTCCTGCTGAACGACAATCTATTTCGCGCCCTCGTCGTGCAGCGCAGCCGGGCCTACGTGAAGGCCAGCCAGCTCCAGCATGGCAGCTATGCAGCTCTTTTTCCCCGTCGGGGGGATCCCCAGGTTGCTCACTATTCCATCAAGAAGACCTACGGTAGGCTCTTGTCCATGCTGGAAGAGGCCTTCTCGAGGGTGAAGCCGCTCTTTTCCCTGGCCATGTACTACCCTCTGGCCTATTACAAAGGTCCCGACGCCTCTATTGACCCCCTGACGGCAGGGCGGCAAAAGGAGGTGGTCGGCCTGATCCGGACGCTGTTCCTCAAACGCTTTGAGAGTTCCGTCTATGCTTTCAATCTGTCCTGCGACACCCTGCTGGTGAAGCTCTTGGCCTTTGCCACGAAGAACAGCAAAACCTCCTCGGAAATCATCTATCTGGACCGCTGGAAGGCCATTCATAAAGATCCGATCCGTCATGTAAGCGAACAGAGGAGCGAATTTTTCGAAGGGGATCGAGAGGATCTGGGCGACGACGATCTCATTACCGAGGAGATGCTGGAGGACGTGGAAGAACTCAACCGGGATGAATACCGGGTGGAAGAGATCCTGGCCGAAACCTTTCTCGACATGGATCAGATCACCGAATTTCTCAAAGAGCTCGAGAAATTCAAGCCCTCCAACGATGATAAGCTCCGCGCCCTGGTTCGTCTGCTTAAAAGCGATGCCGCCCTCAAGAAACATAAAGTCATCATCTTTACAGAGTATCTGACCACGGCGCGCTATCTGAAAAAACAACTCCTGGAAGCGGGAATCGAGGGCATTGACGAAGTGGACAGTGCCACGTCGCGTGATCGGGGAGAGATCATCCGCCAGTTCGCCCCCTATTACAATGATTCCTCATCTGCCGGGCTGAGAGAGGAAGATCTCGATGAATCCCGTGTCCTGATTGCCACGGATGTGCTTTCCGAAGGCTTGAATCTTCAGGATGCAACGCGTCTGATCAATTACGACATCCACTGGAACCCCGTCCGTCTCATGCAGCGCATAGGCCGTGTTGATCGGCGACTGAATCCGGAGATCGAAGAGAAAATCCTGACCGACCACCCCGACCAGAAAATGATCCGGGGCGCCGTGGCGTACTGGAACTTCCTTCCGCCTGATGAGCTGAATATCCTGCTGAGCCTGTATAGCAGGGTCACCCACAAGACATTGCGGATATCCAAGACCTTCGGCATCGAAGGCAAGAAGCTCCTGACTCCGGAAGACGATTACGATGCCTTGAAGGATTTCAATCACGCCTACGAAGGAACGACGTCCATTCTGGAGGGTATGCACCTCGAATACCAGCAACTCCTGAAGGACTACCCCGACCTCGCGGAACGGTTGGCCCTCCTGCCCGGCCGGGTCTTCAGCGGCAAGGCGCACCCCCAAACCGAAGCCAGAGCGGTCTTTTTCTGCTGGGCGCTTCCCGCCCTGAGCAAGAAACCGGATGGATCGGAGATCTGGAGCGAAGAAAACGGCACGACGGGCTGGTACCTCTACGATCTCATCGGAGAGCGTATCATTTCGGAACCGGCGGACATTATTGACCTGATCCGCAGCACCCCCACCACCCCACGCCAAAGGATCATTCCGGAAAAGACCCTTTCGGAGATTCGAGCCACTATAGAAAAACACATCAAGAACACCTATTTCAAGCGGATGCAGGCCCCCGTCGGCGTGAAGGCCGTTCTCAAGGCGTGGATGGAATTATCATAAACCGGAGGTATCGATGACCCTCTCGACCGCGTCCGTTCCATCCGCGACATTCCCGCCCTGATCGCCTACCTCCGTGACGAGTTGGACTGGCCCATCGGGGCCGAGGCTTTCGACGAACTGACCTTCGAATATGAGCCCGAAGAACTGGGCATCGACGCCCGGACCGCCGCCCGGATAGAAGAGATCAAGCAGTTGCGCCCTCTGGCGACCGGCCAGCCCTGGGGCGTTTTCTTCATCCGCTTCGAACCCAAGCGCCTGCCCGTCGTCGTCCTCCGCCGGATCCTGAGCCAACTGGTTGTCCGGAAACGCGCCTCGGCAAAGAAATCGGATCTGGCCGCCTGGAACCTCCACGATCTGCTCTTCATCTCCAACTACGGCGAAGGCGCCGACCGCCAGATCACCTTCGCCCATTTCACCCAGGATGCCGCCACCGGCGATCTGCCGACGCTGAAGGTCCTGGGCTGGGACGATGCCGACACCGCCCTCCACATCAGCCATGTTCACCACGAATTGCAAGAGAAGCTCCGCTGGCCGGAGAATGAAAAGGATCTCGACGGCTGGCGGGAGAGATGGTCATCCGCCTTCACCCTGCGCCATCGGCAGGTCATCACGACCTCGAAGGATCTGGCCGGGCGCTTGGCCGCCCTGGCCCGGCTGATCCGCCGCCGTGCCGACCAGGTCCTGAACGTGGAGACGGAGCGCGGCCCCCTGCGCCGTCTGCACAAGGCCTTCCGCGAAGCCTTGATCCATGACCTCAGCGAAGAAGACTTTGCCGACATGTACGCCCAAACCATCGCCTACGGTCTGCTCGCGGCTCGCCTCTCCCGGCCGATGGGGATCATCGCGGAAAATGTGGCCGATATGGTTCCTGTGACGAACCCCTTTCTCCGGGATATGCTCGGGACGTTCCTCACCATCGGCGGCCGGAAGGGGAAGATCGATTTCGACGAACTCGGCATCCAGGACGTCGTGGATCTCCTCAACAGCCCGGACACCCGCATGGAGGCGATTGTGCGGGACTTCGGCAACCGCACCCGGCAGGAGGACCCGGTCATTCACTTTTACGAGCTCTTCCTGGCCGAATATGACAAGAAAATGAAGGTCAAGCGGGGGGTCTTCTACACCCCCCAGCCCGTGGTCTCCTACATCGTCCGCAGCGTCCACGAACTCCTGCAAACGGAATTCGGCCTCACCAACGGTCTGGCCGATACGACGACCTGGGGGGAGATGGCAAAAAGAAACCCCGCTATCAAAATCCCGGAGGGCGTATCCCAGGAGGAACCCTTTGTTCAGATCCTTGATATTGCCACCGGCACAGCAACGTTTCTTGTGGAGGTGATCGATGTTATCCATAAAACAATGACGGCCAAGTGGCGGCGTGAAGGGCGGCTGGAGTTGGAGTTCGACAGCCTCTGGAATGAGTATGTGCCGAAACGCCTTCTTCCCCGCCTCTACGGCTACGAGCTCCTCATGGCCCCTTACGCCATCGCCCATATGAAGATCGGTCTGAAACTCTACGAGACCGGCTACCGCTTCGGTTCCGATGAACGTGTCCACGTTTACCTGACAAACGCCCTCGAACCGCCTTCACCGCTGGCAGAAGAAGCCGCCGCCAACCTCTTTGAAGCCCTTGGACACGAGGCCCAAGCCGTGAACGCCGTCAAGCGCGACAAACGTTTCACCGTCCTCATCGGCAATCCGCCATATGCGGGATGGTCAGCGAATCTTAGTCCTGCGATGCGTACGATAGTCGAATGCTACAAATTCATCGGCACTGATCGGATAAGGGAAAAAGGAGCACTACAGTTCGAAAAAAATCTTCAAGACGATTACGTAAAGTTCTTTGCGTGGACAGAGCAAGCCTCCACAACGGCTGGAGTTGGTATTCTATCATTGATTAGCAACAACGGCTTTCTCGAAACGCCAACCCTCCGGGGCATGCGATGGCATTTGCTTAGTTCCTTTTCTCAGCTTTTCCTATTTGACCTGCATGGCAGTACGAAACGTCCAATAAAGGCTGACGAGAGTGTATTTGACATTCAGCAAGGGGTTTCGATTAGCCTCTTCTGCAGAGCACTTTCAAGCCCCGCGGTTCCAAGTGTTAAAATATCTGACCTCGTTGGCGAACGTAACAAAAAGTACGCTTACCTACTGAACCATACTGTTCGTACTACACCTTGGAAATCAGTAACGCCATTGCCGCCTCTTTTTCAGTTCATCGATCTCGATTGTTCTCTGCACGTAGAATACAACTCATACCCGACTCTGGTTGAACTGATGCCGTTCTACTCAACAGGAACGGAGACGGGTTTCGATGGGCTACTTGTGGATTTTACCGAAGAAGAACTCCTTGCCAAAATCCGTCGCTTTGTAGACTCGCGTAAAACTGACGCGGAAATTGAAACTGAGTTCTCAGTGGGCGGAGGAACTGCGCGCAAGCTTCTAGAAATGAGGAAAGAGTTTAAAAATGATTTCGAGCTCAACGGACCGAGGTATTGCGTTCGTGGAACGTATCGCGTGTTCGACAGACGTGCCTACTATTTCAAGAAGGAATATCTCAAGACGAATAGCCTGAAAGTAATGAGAAATCTGTTGGAGACTCAAAATCGCGCACTCATTGCATTCAGGCAACAGTCCCAAGGTGGATTTCATCATATCTTCGTAACAAAGGAATTGGGTGACAAGAACGCGGTCTCGCTGAGAACTCGCGAAATAAACTATTACTTTCCTCTCCGAATTTTGCCAGACAGAGATGGCCTCACTTTAGAAAGCTCACCGTCACTTAACTTCAACGCTGAATTCTTAAAAGAATTAACGGGAAAATTTGGGATTGCGAGAGGGGGGCGAAACGGTCTTGCCCAAGGTCTCGCGCCTGAAGACATCTTCCATTATATCTATGGTGTGTTCCATAGCCCCACCTATCGAACCCGCTACGCCCAGTTCCTGAAGATTGATTTCCCGCGCTTGCCGCTCACGTCGAGTCTGGTGCTGTTCCACGAGCTGGCCCGGCTCGGCTGCGAGCTCGTCGCCATTCACTTGGTCGAGGCCCCGGAACAGACGGGCATTTCCATCCGACTCGACAAGATCGGCGGTTGGACATATGCTTACGCTACGCCGCCGCCCGTCCACGTTGCCTTCACCGGCCCGGCGGAACCTGTGGTTGACAAGGTGGGTTGGTCTGACAACACGGTCTGGATCGACGCCGTCAAACCGAAGAAGGGTGTGGCAGATGCCGATCTCACTGGCAAGGTCGGCTTCCGCGGCGTGCCGGAGGAGGTCTGGAACTTCCATATCGGCGGCTACCAGGTTTGTGAGAAGTGGCTCAAGGACCGCAAGGGAAGGACGCTCGGCGCTGACGATCTCATCCATTACCACCGCATTGTCGTGGCCCTCCACGAAACGATCCGCCTCATGGCCGAGATCGACCGTGTCATCGACGCCCACGGTGGCTGGCCATTGAAGTAATGAAATTTTGGTACAATAACGAGAACATTTGCTCCACCGTCTCAGAAGTCATAGATGAAAGGAATGGTACTTAACAAGGGGCGGACCTTTAGCAGCCCCGTATAAAAAATAACTCCTGGAGGGCAGAGTTATGTGGGATTTCATAGTTAAATACGCAGAAACCATTACGGCCATTGCGTCAACGATCGGTCTAATCTCACTTCTGCTGATTTATAAGCAGCTTCGTGATTCCCGAATTTGGAACAAGCTGCATTTTACATACACGTTTTTCCCTAACCCCTGTGAGTTTGAGGAAATAGAGATTTTCCTAGATGAAAGAGTTTCATTCTGGAAGCGAGATTCCCCATTTTCAGAGCTGGAAGTCAAGGCACTTCTGGGCCGAGAAACGCTAACCGAGGAGGAGCAAGATACACTGGCTAAGTCGTTTGGCGCATCGGTCAATAAAGATCAGACAGTGCGGGAACTTTGCGAAGCGGGGCGAAAACTCAAGTTGTATATGAACCAAATCGAATCCTATTGCGCTGCAATATCTTCTGGCATAATTGACTCAGAGTCCGCGAGGAACCTTTATCACTACAAATTCAAGCGTGCTTACGAAAGGGCGCTGCCGTGGATTGAAAAGTTCCGCTCGGCGAGAAACGAAGCAAGCATCTACATTGAAACTGCAAAAGTATTGAATGAATGGTATCCGGTTCCAAAAGGACAGAAGAAAAAATATTGATTTTTAGTGTTGTTTCGAAGATCTTGTCCACTACCACCGCATCGTTTTGTTACTTCACGTGAAATATAAAACGATCCAAGTGAGGCGATACAGGACCTCCACGAGCATCAAAACGAGGAAAGCCAATGAACACCGCAGAACTGCATGCTCTTCTGGATCGGCTACGAGCCGAACCGCGTGAAAGCGAATGGCTGGAATTCAAAACCAACCGCTATGAATGCCAATTGCTGGGTGAGTATCTATCGGCACTGGCCAATTCAGCTTGCCTTCACGGCAAACCCCGGGGGTATCTGGCTTTCGGGATTGAGAACGAAACCCACAATGTAGTCGGTACAACATTCGACCCCTTGGCGGAGAATGGGAAGGGCAACCAGCTCCTCCCCTTATGGTTGTCTCTTGGGCTACAACCCAATATCGGATTTGAAATCCACCCCTTTGATTACCAGGGTAACAGGGTAGTTCTCTTCGAAATCCATCCCGCCTTTGACCGGCCGGTCAAGTTTTACGGTACGGCTTATATCCGGGATGGATCCAGCAAGACTGAACTGGCAAAGTATCCTGAGAAAGAGAGGCAAATCTGGCAGCGTCGTTTGGACTGGAGCGCCCAGATTTGCGAGCGGGCACAAATCTCCGATCTTGAACCAGAGGCGCTTGCCAAAGCGCGGCGGGAATTCAAGGCCAAGATTCCACCCGATAAGCTTCCCGACGCGGCACTGGAGGTTGACGGCTGGGATGATGTCACTTTCCTCAACAAGGCCAAGTTGACCACGCAAGGGGCAGTCACCCATGCGGCTTTGCTTCTGCTGGGCAGGGATGAAACGACCACCCTGCTTGCCCCAGCCGTGGCACGTATCAGTTGGATATTGAAGAATGATTCCAACGAGGAACAAGATTATGAACACTTCGGTCCACCCTTTCTGCTGAATGTGGACAAGGTTCTGGTCCGCATCCGTAACCTGAAAGTGCGGGAGTTGCCGAACGGCACTCTGTTCCCGGTTGAGATGGTCCAATACGATCCATGGGTCATCCGCGAGGCCCTGCACAACTGCATTGCGCACCAAGATTACAGTTTACGGGGCAGGATCAACGTAGTCGAGAGTCCGACAAGCTTGATACTGGGCAACGTGGGAGGGTTTCTGCCGGGCAGCGTAGAGACGGTTATCCGTCAGGATGCACCCTTGGAGATCTATCGCAATCCCTTTTTGGCCGAGGCGATGGTCAATCTGAACATGATCGACACCCAGGGAGGCGGTATCAAACGGATGTTTCAATCGCAGCGGCGACGGTTTTTCCCT
>Ga0100394_1003443_pt1 | contig 12987 bp, 15 predicted proteins | sample CryGeymeta201518_FD_81549 | JGI IMG/M metagenome (GOLD analysis project Ga0100394, IMG submission 81549) | Groundwater microbial communities from Crystal Geyser aquifers in Utah, USA - Crystal Geyser metaG 2015-18 | ecosystem: Environmental > Aquatic > Deep subsurface > Groundwater | place: USA... | reverse complement strand
GATAAGGACAAAGACCAGAGACGCAACATTGAACGCTGGGTGGAAAATGTAGTTATGGCAAGCATTGATATTGCTCAAGCTTTTTTGGCTTCGGAAAAAAGAAGAATCCCTCAGAGTTACAGTGATATCCTTAAACTTTTTGTTGCAATCCACCTTGGCAAAGATACCGCTCTTAAGTTTGCGGAGTTTGCTAAGTTGCGCAATATCGTTGCTCATGAGTATTTAGATATTACTTGGGCAAAAATTAAAAATTTTATTTCAGAGGCAGATAGGATATATCACAAATTTATTGAAAAAATCGAAGCACTTCTTAAAAAAGATTAAAAGAATAATGTTAACTTATCCTCCAGAACAACTTTGGCCCTTAACATAGGGTCAGTTGAATAAATATGCAATTTACTGTTCCTCAATTTATTGAGCATGAGGCAAAAATAATCGGACCTCTAACTTTTAAACAATTTATTTTTATCGGCACTGCCGGGACTATTTGTTTTGTGCTTTATTTTTCAATTGCTAAAATAAATTTTTTTCTTTTTCTTATCTTGTCAATAATAATATTGGGGGTAGGAGCAGCCCTGGCTCTTTTGAAAATTGGCGGTCAGGGTCTGCCAACAATTTTGACCAATTTTTTGCGTTTCAGTCTGGGCTCCAAAATTTATATTTGGAAAGAAAAAGGAACCCCAATAACTATTTTTAAAAAAGTGGAAATTAAAAAAGAAGTAAAGAAGGAGGAACTTCCTTTAAAAATTGCTGAAAAAAGTCAGTTGAAAAAAATTAGAAATGAAATAGAAATGAAAACTAAGTAAGATGGCTCAAGTGACCACCCAACAATTTTTGGAGATAGAACAAATTAAAGAAGGAGTGATTATTTTGAAAGATAGGTCCTTGAGGGGAGTAATTATGGTTTCTTCTTTGAATTTTGCCTTGAAATCGGAAGAAGAACAAAATGCTATTTTGTATCAGTTCCAGAGTTTTTTAAACTCTCTTGATTTTTCAATTGAAATTGTTATCCAATCGCGAAGATTGAATATCACCGGTTATTTAGACAAATTGAAAGAATTAGAAAAAGCTCAAGAAATTGAGTTATTAAAAATCCAAACTGCCGATTATCGAAAATTTATTAACGATATAATTGGTGGCGGCGCGATTATGTCAAAAAACTTTTTTGTTGTCGTTCCCTTCACCTCAATTGAGATTCCAGGTCTAAGAACCGCCAAGGGCCCTTCAACTGCCACCTTTACCGAAGAACGCTTCCAGCAGGTAAAATCCCAGCTCTGGCAAAGAATGGAATTTGTCGCTCTGGGTTTGAGAAGATGCGGGCTTCAGGTCGTTCCTCTTAATACTTCCGAATTAATTGAACTCTTCTGGAGTTTATACCATCCTGAAGAAGCCGAAATTGGTTATTATCCGGAGATTCCGCCGGAAATAACCGGTTAACCCTACGAATATGAAAATAGCAATACCATTTTTAAAAAAGAAGAGGGAAATTCCAGAGAAAATTTTTGAAGCGCCGACAATCGGAATAAAAGACATTATTGCTCCCTCTTCAATTGCTTTGGTTTCTAACCACCTAAAATTAGGAAACCGATTTGCCAAATCCTTTTTTATTTTTTCTTACCCCAGATATTTAAGCACCGCCTGGTTCTCTCCGGTCATTAATTTAAATACGCCAATGGATATTGGTTTACATATCCATCCAGCTGATACCGGAATGACTTTAAAACAATTAAGAAAAAAAATAACTGAGGTCCAAGCAGAAATTATTGAACGAGAAGAAAAAGGGTTAATTAGAGAGCCGGCTTTAGAAATTGCCTACAAAGATTTGGAGACACTGAGAGACAGGTTAATGACTGCCCAGGAAAAAATGTTCAAACTCGGCCTCTACCTGACTGTTTACGGAGACACGGAAAAAGAATTAAGAGAAATAGAAATAACTTTGAGGTCAATTTTGGAAGCCAAATTAATTTATATTAAACCCGCCCTTTATCAACAGAAAGAAGGATTTAATTCTTCACTCCCTTACGGTTTAGACCAAATTCAGGTCCACACTTCTATAAACACCGAGCCTCTTTCCTCAACCTTCCCCTTTATCTCTTTTGATTTGAGTTCCAATGAAGGAATTTTATATGGAATAAATCGTCACAATAATTCTTTAATCCTTTTTGACCGGTTCAGTTTGGAGAATTCCAACAGTTGTGTCTTCGCCAAGTCGGGAAGCGGCAAGTCGTATATGGTTAAAGTTGAAACATTGCGCCAATTGATGTTGGGCGTTAATGAGATAATTCTTGACCCGGAGAACGAATATCGGGCTTTGGCTGAGGCGGTTGGCGGCTCTTTCCTTAATATCTCTTTGGCTTCACCAAACCATATTAATCCATTTGACCTTCCAACAACCCTGAGAGAGGATGAAAAACCGGAAGATGTTTTAAGGTCAAATATTCTCAACCTGGTTGGCTTAATGCGACTTATGTTGGGAGGGTTGAGCGCGGAAGAAGACGGCATTATAGACAGGGCTTTAACTGAAACTTATGCTGCCAAAGATATTACGTCCGAAACCGATCCTTCAACCTGGCCAGAGAGAATTCCTTTAATGGAGGACCTAGAAGCGGTTTTGGAAGGAATGGAGGGAACCGAAAGTTTAGTCAGAAGAATCAGAAAATTCACCAAAGGAACCTTTGCGCCTTTTTTCAATCAGCCAACCAATGTCTCAATGGAAAAACCCTTGGTTGTCTTTGGCATTAGAGATATGGAGGATGAATTAAGACCAATCGCAATGTTTATTATTATGAGGTACATCTGGAACAAGGTTCGCTCGGAATTGAAAAAGCGGATTTTGGTGGTTGATGAGGCCTGGTGGATAATGAAAACAGAAGACGGCGCCTCCTTCTTGTTTGGTCTCTGCAAACGAGCCAGAAAATATTGGCTGGGAGTGACCACCATCACCCAAGATGTGGGCGATTTTATGAAATCAGAATATGGAAAGCCAATTATTACCAATTCTTCTCTCCAGTTCTTAATGAAGCAGTCGCCAGCCACCATTGATCTTGTTCAAAAAACTTTCAATTTGACCGATGAGGAAAAATATCTTTTATTGGAAGCGGAAGTGGGAGAGGGAATCTTTTTTGCCGGCCAAAAGCGGGTGTCAATAAAAGTGGTGGCTTCTTATACTGAAGACCAAATTATTACTACCTCTCCGGAAGAAATTCTAAAAATAAAAAGGGCTAAACAAGAATTAGCCAGAGGATAAAACTATGCCAAAAGAAAGTACTCCAGCGCCAATTCAAACTCCGGCTCCCGCTCCAAATCTAGCGCAGAAGCCAAAAGGTGGCTGGTTTCAAAAAATTCCTCGAGACATTCTCCTCTCGCCAGGAGGAATGATTTTAATTTTTTTCGCCTTAATAATTGAAATTATTGACTTCCTCCTCCCGCTTCCGATTATTGAATATCTAATAGAAATACCTTTAGAGATTATTTTTCTTGTTCTTTTGTCAATAATAGCCCATTATCCTTTCAAAGCAATGGTTATTCCTTTTATTATTGAACGTATTCCAATAATCAGCGACATTCTGCCAACCTGGCTTATCCGAATGTTTTTTTAAAATTTAAGGACTCCAACCCACCCACCACCCGTCAAGGTAAAATCATGGATACGGCCTAACCACCACTCTTCTTTCCGGCTCCTCACCAATGCTTTCAGTAGTGACATCGGAACGACCGGCCAATTCCAGGTGGATAATCCTTCTTTCATAGGCCGCCATTGGAGGTAAGTTTTTTTCTTTCTTTGTCAAGGCAACTTCATCAGCCAAGGAGCGGGCCAGTTCTTTTAGATAATCTAACTTTTTCTTTTTGTAGCCATTGATATCTAAATCAATAAAAAAGGGCTCGGTAATTTTTCTTTTCAAAATGACTTTTAAAAGGTGCTGAATTTCAGCCAGAGTTTGGCCGCCTTCGCCAATTAAAATCTGGGGCTCTTCGGTTTTTAAATTAATTGGCAAGGTTAGCTCCTTCTGGGGCAAAAACTCTATTTCAACCTCAAAAGTGGTTTTTTGAAAAAACTCTTCAATGGTTTTTTTAATTTCTTCAAGATTACTTTGACTAACCATTTTTATTATATGTGCAAGTCAGACTTGCACATAAATTATTGTTTGGATTTCTTAAAAATGGTATATTGCTGACCGATGGAAAATAAAGAAGTAACTATCCAATAAAGACCGATAGCTGCTGGTAAACGCCAGAGGATAAAAACAGTAAAAACGGGGAAGAAATAAAGCATTTGTTTTTGCATCAAGTTTGAGAATTGGGCCATTTGGTCTTGTTTTTTGGCGGAGGACTGGCGTCTGCCAATTTTTTGATGGGGGGTAACCATTTTGGTCTGGAAAAATTGGCAAAGGCCGGCCAAAACAGCCAAAATCAAGCTCGGTTGGGCTAAGTTTATTAGGCCCAATAATGTTGGTTCTTCCGGGAGGTTGGAAGCGGAAACAAAAGGATAAAGAACGGTTAATTGGGAAGGGTCTAGACCATCTTTGAAGGCCATAAAGACCCAAAAGAGGGCAATCAAAATTGGTAGTTGAATCAAAAGCGGTAAAAAGCTGCCCAGAGGATTAATTTTTTCTTTTTTGTAAAGTTCAATCATTTCCCTGGCCTGTCTCTCTCGGTCGGTTTTATACTTCTGTTGAATTTCCTGAATTTTTGGCTGGAGTTCACTCAGGGCTTTCTGAGATTTTATTGATGAAACCATTAAAGGATAAAGAACCAACCTGATTAAGCAGGTTAAAACAATTACCGCAATTCCGAAATCCTGGCCCGGTAAATATTGATAGAGAAAAATCAGGCCGTTGAATAAAGGCTGATAAAATTAGATTGAAGGCATTAATTATTATTTCCATGGTTGAAAATCTCCGCCTTGGCGAAAAGTTTATTTATAGTTTCTTCAATTTCCCAGAAATCTTTTTCCTCTAAGCCGGGAGTAGCCACCAATACTATATCCATCCCCAGACGGGTGGTGGGTGGGTGTCGTCTAACCAGTTCCCTTAATCTTCTTCTAATTTTGTTGCGCAAGGCTGCCTTTTTTGAAACCTTCTGGGAAACAATAAAAGCAAATCTTGAATTTTTCAAATTATTTTTAACTGCTTTTAAAATTAAAAAATCCTCTTTAAATCCCTTTCCGCATTTAAAAACCCTCTCAATATCCTTTTTCCTTTTCAACCTGTTTACTTTTGGCAACATTTTAAACTGTTAATTTCCATCTTCCTTTTTTTCTTCTTTTGGTCAAAATTCTTTTCCCTCCTTTAGTCCTTTGCCTCTTCCTAAAACCATGTACTCTCTTTCTCTTTTTCTTTTTTGGTTGGTAAGTAATACTCATGTTTTTAGTAGGATGGGTGGTGGGTGGGTTGTAGTCTTTTTTTTCTTTGGTTGATAAGTAATGCTCATATCCCCAAGTATATCAAGAACACGAAACAAAGTCAATTCCACAACTTTTACCCAGCTTATTAACAAAATTTGGGTTTTTTTCTTGATTTTACATTATCTTGACTTGGTGTATAATAAAACTGATGTCTAATGAAGAATTGTGGCAGACGGTTTTAGCCCAAGTCCAATTAAATATCTCTCCGGCCAATTTTGCTACATGGTTTAAAAATACAGAAATTACTTCCCAAAAAGAGGGTCAGGTTAGTGTTTCCGCTCCCAATTCTTTTGTTAAGGAGTGGCTGGAAAATAAATACGGTAAAAATATTCTTAAAATTTTGCATAGTTTGGATGAAAGAATTAAAGAAGTAAGTTTTGAAATCGGTAAATCAGGATTAAAAATTTTAAAAAAAGCGGCTGTTTCTCTCCCCGGTGAGGGCCAACTGGAATTTCAGGAACTGGAAATTGACCGCCAGACAAATCTTAATCCTCGCTATAGTTTTGAAAATTTTATTGTCGGTCCTTTTAATGAATTAGCCCAGGCCGCCACTTTTGCCGCCGCCAGAAACCCCGGCCAGGTTTATAATCCCCTTTTTATTTACGGCGGGGTGGGACTTGGAAAAACTCATCTTTTACAGGCAGCTGGCAATGAGGTGATTAAAATTTTTCCTCAAAAAAAAATAAAATATCTTCCGGCCGAAAAATTTACTTCCGAGGTGGTGACGGCCATTAGAAATCGGGAGATTGAGAACTTTAAACTAAAGTGTCAGAAAGTTGATGTTTTAATTTTAGATGATGTCCAATTTTTAGCCGGGAAAGAAAAAACCCAGGAAGAGTTTTTCCATACTTTTAATGCTCTTTATGAAAAGAATAAACAAATTGTCCTTTCCTCTGATAAGCCGCCAAAAGCCATTCCGGCCCTGACCGAAAGATTAAGGTCGCGTTTTGAAGGAGGAATGATCGCCGATATCAGCTACCCAGACTATGAAACCAGAATCGCTATTTTAAAAGCTAAGTGCTTAGAGAGAAAAACCGAATTTTCAGAAGAGGTTTTAGGATATATTGCCACTAATATCCAGAGAAACATCAGGGAATTAGAAGGAGCTTTGAACCGTCTGATTGCCTACCAGAAACTTAATAATCGGTCCCCTGATTTAGAAACCGCTAAAACTTTACTGAAGAATTTAATTCTGGCTCCCAGTAAGGTAGTCAGCGCCAAAAAAATAATTCAGGCGGTAGCTGAGTTTTATGATTTAAAAGAAAAAGAGATTCTTTCTCTTTCAAGAAAAAAAGAGATTGTTAAACCGAGACAAATTGCTATGTTTTTATTAAGGGAAGAGTTAAAAAGTTCTTTTCCTTTTATTGGCAGGCGGTTTAGCGGAAAAGACCATACCACTGCCATCTATGCCTACGGAAAAATTGTTAAAGAGGTAGAAAAAAGTGAACAATTAAGAGAGGAATTAGACCTGATCAGACAGAGGATTTTTAGTGGATAATCACCCAGTGAATTAATTGGTTTTTTAAAAACAAGTCCTCCACTTTTTATTAAGCAGTTTTCCCATCATCTTTTTTAATTTAATTCTAAAAAAAAAATCAAAAATTTTCTTAACCAACAACAATAATAATTAATAAATAAAAATAAATATATGAACCCCGTTAGAAGTCCTCGGCAGAAAAAATTTGAGAAATTTTTTCTGTTCGGGAATAACGGGGTATAACCAACAAACAAAAGCCTGTCTGAAATTAGATGTCAGCTATATAAAGACAGACTTCTAACGGGGTGAAAATAACTATTCTTAAAGAAAAATTAAAAGAAGGTATTAATATTGTTGAAAGAATTGCCCAAAAATCCTTAACCTTACCGATTTTAAATAATGTCTTGTTAAAAGGAGAAAAAACTTTTATTTCTTTAATAACAACCAATTTAGAAATTGGTCTACAGTGGTGGTCTTTAGCTAAAATAGAAAAAGAAGGCGAAATTATTATTCCGGCCCGGCTTTTCTCCTCTTTTATTAATTTCCTACCGGAAGGACCTCTGGAGTTAGAGACTGATGGTTCTTTTTTGAATATTAAGAGTGGAGAATATAGATCGCGAATTAAAGGATTTAGTCCAGAAGAGTTTCCTCTTTTACCCCAAGTAGGCCAAGAAGAAAAAGTTGAGTTAGATAGCCAGGTTTTTTGTCAGGCTCTTTCCCAGGTCTTTGATATCGCTTCTCCTTCTTTGGCCCGTCCTGAAATTTCCGGTATTTTCTTTCATTTTCAGAAAGAACAAATAAAAATAGTGGCCACTGATAGTTTCCGGCTTGGCGAGAAAAAAATTTTTTCTCAGTTGCCTCTGACTAAAGAATACTCTTTTATTTTACCTCAATTAACTGCCCGCGAAATTGTTAATGTTTTTAGTGAAAAAGAAGGCGATCTTAGAATCTATTTCTCTCCCAACCAGGTTTTATTTGAATCAATGCTTTCCGAAACCGACCATCCCCAAATTCATCTTATTTCCCGGCTGATTGAAGGAGATTTCCCGGATTATCAGGCCATTGTTCCGAAAAAATATGAAACCCAAATCGTCCTTTCTAAAAACGAATTTTTAAATCAAATTAAATCGGCCAGCCTTTTTAGCGGGAAAATTAGCGAAGTTAAATTAAATATTTCCTCCCAAAAAGGAAAAGTTGAAATTTTTAGTCAAAACCCTGACCTCGGCGAATACCAGAGTGCTCTTTCTGGAAAAATAAAAGGGAAGGCTCTTTCCGTCTCTTTTAACCACCGCTTTTTGATTGATGGCCTTTTAAAAATAAAAAGCCCGGAAGTAATTTTTGAATTGACCAGCGAAGAAGAACCAGCTGTTTTAAAGCCGGTCGGCGACGAAGGATATTTGTACGTTGTAATGCCTATAAAAACTAGTTAAAGCTTTGGTTTTTCAAAGTTTTCCTTAGGAAATTTTAATAAGGCTTTTTCCATAAATTTGTGAAAAATCGGGCCAGCTATTATTACTCCTGGCTTTTTTAATATTGGGGAATTATCATTATTTCCCGCCCAAACTCCAGTAACCAAAGAAGGAGTATAGCCAATTGTCCAGGCATCTCGGTAGTCTTGAGAGCTTCCTGTTTTAACTGCCACCTGATAATTTTCAAAATAGAGATTTGACCTTAATCCAAACATTGGAGCCCGGGCTTCGTTATCAGACAGGATATCATTGATTAACCTGATAACATTAATTTCTAAAACCCTCATCGGGGTTTTGTTATTTTCAAAAAATATATTTCCTTTTGAGTCCTCAATTTTTAAGATGGCGATTGGTGGAACCCTCAAACCATCAGCGGCAAAGACACCATAGGCCGAAGCCATATCCAAAAGTTTTACCTCAGCTCCTCCTAAGACAATAGACAGACCATATTGTTTTGGGTTGGTTAAAGTGGTAATGCCCATTTCCTGAGCGGTTTTGATACTATCTAAATAACCGGCTAAAGAATCTAAAACCTTTACCGAGGGTACGTTTAATGATTGGGCTAGAGCCGAACGAAGAGTGATTGGTCCCCGAAAACGGCCATCAAAATTTTGCGGACACCAACTTCCAATTGCTTGAGGCCAGCAGGTTGGGCTGTCATCAACAATTTTTTTATCATTATATCCTTTTTGAAAAGCCGTGGCATAGACAAAGGGTTTAAAAGCCGAACCCGGTTGGCGGCCGGGCAGATTTTTAGTCCCAACCGCGGCGTTAAATTTTGGATCAAATTTACAATTTAAACCCGGAGTGCAATCTTTAGGATAGGGTTCAGCAAAATAATCTGCCGAACCAACCATAGCTAAAATCTCTCCGGTTTTGGGATTAATTGTCACCAAGGCGGCATTGTGGCTGTTGTAAATTTTATTATTTTTTACTCCTTCTTTAACTATTTCTTCAGCCATTTGCTGAAGTTCCCAATCTAAACTGGTAAAAATTTTTAACCCCTTTTGCTCTAAAAATTCTCTGCCATATTTTTCTTCCAATTGTTGTTTAACCCACAAAGTAAAATGGGGAGCTAAAATTGGCTGGGAAAACTCAATGATATTGAGCTCTTCTTTTTTGGCTGATTCGGCTTCTTCCCTATTTAAGAATCCCTCGCTAACCATTCGATTTAAAACATAATCCTTTCTAATTAAAAGCTCAGCGAGATTTATTGAATAAAAGCTGGGGGCTTTGATTAGGGCAGCCAAAGTGGCAGCCTCAGCTAAAGAGATTTCGGAAACCGATTTTCTAAAATAGGCCTGAGAGGCTGCTTCTACTCCATAGGCATTTCGGCCGAAAGGAACTTGATTCAGATACCATTCTAAAATTTGCTCTTTGGAATAACGCTGATCTAATTCCAGGGAAAGGATAATTTCCCGAGTTTTTCTTTCAGCCGTTTTTTCTAAAGATAAAAAGGTCGAACGAATTAATTGTTGGGGGATGGTGGAACCGCCGTAGGTGGGCTTCATTATTTTTAAATCAGCCAAAACTGCATTGATTATCCCCTTAAAGTCAATCCCAGAATGCTGATAAAAATTGGCATCTTCGGTAGCGATTATTGCTCCTTTTAAATATTCCGGTACCTTTTCTAAAGGAACCCAGGCTCTTTTTTCCTCTCCATAAATTTCATATAAAAGAACTTGGCCTGACCGGTCATAAATTTTCGTTGACTCAAAGAGTTGCCTCTCAATGAACCTCTCCGGTCGGGGTAGGTCTTTGGCATAATAGATAAACAAAAACAAGACACTTGAAATCAAAAATAAAAAAGCAAAAAGCAAAAACTTTAAAAGAGAACCAAACTTCTTTCTGCTTTTTTGATAAGTTTTTCGATGATGTTTTCTCTCGGGCATACCCATATTATGTCACTATTTCTGCCTTTTTTCAACCTGGAAAATATGTTATATTAAAATTATGAGAGTTGTTACTAATCCTAAAAAAATTAAAAGCGTCTTAACCCGGGGAGTGGCTGAGGTTATTTCAAGGAAACATTTAGAAAGACGATTAAGGTCAGGAGAAAAATTAAGAATAAAATTTGGCGTTGACCCCACCGCTTCCATTTTGCATTTGGGGCATTCAGTTTCTTTACGGAAATTAAGGGAGTTTCAAGAATTAGGACACCAAATCGTTTTTTTAATTGGAGATTTTACGGCAATGATTGGTGACCCTTCGGCAAGGTTCGCTCTACGAAAACCCCTTACTGAAAAAGAAATAAAAAAGAATATGAGAAACTATATTCAACAGACTGCCAAAATTTTAGACATAAAAAAAATTGAAGTCCGCTACAATAGCGAATGGTACAAGAAAAAAGGAGTTGCTTTTTTGATAGAGCTAACCTCCCGCTTTACTTATGCTCGCCTGATTGAAAGAGATGAGTTTAAAAAAAGAATGGAGAGAGGGATAGATATTAGCATGTCAGAACTAATTTATCCTCTTTTACAAGGATATGATTCGGTTGAGCTCAAAGCAGATTTAGAAATTGGAGGAACTGACCAGAAATTTAATCTTTTAATGGGGCGAAGAGTTCAAAAAAAATATAATCAACTCCAGCAAGACATTCTAACTGTTCCTCTCTTGGTAGGGATAGATGGAGTAAGAAAAATGAGTAAATCTTATAACAATTATATTGCCCTTACTGAGCCATCTTTGGGTATGTATGGCAAAATTATGTCTATTCCAGATACAATGATCTGGCATTACTTTACTTTGTTAACCGGCCTCTCCTTAGAAGAAATCGATAAGATGAAAAAAGAGGTTAGCCAAATTATTTTGAATCCCAGAGATGCAAAAGCTAGATTGGCTAAAGAAATTGTTACTATTTATCATGGAAAAGAAGCAGTCAGAAAAGCTGAAGTGGAGTTTGGAAGAATTTTCAAAGAAAAAAAATTACCGAGAAAAATTGCCGAAGTCAAAATTAAAGAAAAAACTCTAAACATTCTTGATTTATTGGTTAAAACAAAATTAGCTCTATCAAAATCAGAGGCCAAAAGATTAATCTTGCAAAGAGGAGTGAAGATTGAGGGGAAAATTGAAACTGATTGGCAAAAGGTAGTTGAAATAAAAAAAGGCCAGGTCGTTCAGGTCGGGAAGAGAAAATTTCTCAAGTTAACCATTTAACCCCGCCCCAATCTCGGTAATGTTCGTGGTTATAGTTCTTCTAAAAGGCGAAGCCGACTTCGTCTCTGGAAAGTTGTAATACCACTTTCTTTGTGAAGATTGGGGCGGGGTAATTTCTTACTCTGATTTCTCTGATTCTTCTGTTTCCTTTTCTTCGGTCTCTGGCTCTCCTTCTGGTGCTTCTGGCTCTTCATTAGTAATTGGAGTTAAAACTTTTTCTTCGTAAATCATAATTAAATTTGTTTATTTTCTATCTGATTGTCTCCGACCTTTTGCCATACCCCGAAGTATTCCTCAGGGACTAAGGGTATTATATTTTGTCAAAAAAGCTTGTCAAGCCCCCTAAACTATTTCTGTCTTGAATCTCTTCTCTTTTTTTAACCAGACCCAAATTTCTACCAGTAATTTAACCTTTTTCTTTTTGAAAAGGTCCAAAATTTTTTTTCTCTGTCTGGCCACATTTGACGAAGTAGTCAACTGAATATATCTCATTTTCCCTCTTTTCAACGCCAACAAATCGATAATGCCGAAGATGTCGTTTTGTTTAAAGCGGACTTTGGCCGGATACCAGGTTAACCAGCCCCGGCTTGTTAATTCCTGAATCGCTTTCTTTCTTGTTTCTATCTCTTTTGCCATATTATAATTTTAAATTGCTATAAATTTCTTGAACGCTATCCAATTCGTCCAGCGCTTCAAAAAGTTTCTGGCAGGTCTCTTTTGTTTTTTCATCAACCTCAATTTCTTGTTTTGGTACCCACTCCAAAGAACCCGGCTCTTTTATTTTTCTTTCAAACATCCATTTCACCGCCCCTTCACTAACTAACTTCCCGCCATTTTGATTCAAAGCCTGTTTTATCTCTCCCAGGGCGCGGTTTTTATTATCAGTAATTCCTTCAATAATGATGGCAATTCCGCCCGGGCCGTAGGCCTCGAACAAAACCTCCTCCAATTTTTCAGCAGCAATCTCGCCCGCGCCTCTCTTAATAGCGCGGTCGATATTTCCCCGCGGCATGTTTGTTGAACGAGCCATTTCGATAGCCAATCTTAATTTAGAATTAATTTCGGGATTCGGCCCGCCTTCTTTTACGGCAACCGAAATCAGCCGGGCTAATTTTGAAAAAATCTGGCCCCGTTTTTTGTCAGTTAATTCTTTCTGATGCTTTATAGTCCGAGCATGACTGTGGCCTGACATATTGTCTTAATTTTACCCCGCCCCCATTTTTAATCAAGCTTCGGTTTTAATGTAAGAGAATTTTCTATAAAAATGGAGGCGGGGTTTATTCCATTTTTTTCTATAAATCAACCTTTTTTGTCTTCCTTTTAAGGATTAAAATTATTATTCCGGAGGAAATGGCCAGGGCTAAGGCGATTAGGAAGACAAAAAGAGATTTGGGAATTTGTTTCTCGAAGGGCTTGAAAGGTTCGCCGACTGCGGCCAGTCCTTTTTCAAGAGATTCGGTTTCTTTTTCGATTTTCGGCGG
>Ga0100394_1003410_pt1 | contig 13046 bp, 10 predicted proteins | sample CryGeymeta201518_FD_81549 | JGI IMG/M metagenome (GOLD analysis project Ga0100394, IMG submission 81549) | Groundwater microbial communities from Crystal Geyser aquifers in Utah, USA - Crystal Geyser metaG 2015-18 | ecosystem: Environmental > Aquatic > Deep subsurface > Groundwater | place: USA... | reverse complement strand
GTATTGTCACTTAAAAGTGCGGTGTACCAATAAGGGCTTACACCTACACCCCTATATGTGGGATTAATTACAATGTAGAAGCATTTTACGTATTTGTCAGACCTGCAAGTGGTACCAGGAAGAGATTGTTGGTATAATTACGAAAAGCGTTTGTCTACCGGATCCCGCCAAACGGCCGGGATTTTTAGTATCTAGTAAACTAATCTTATGCCAAAAGAAAAACATCTAATCAAAGAAGTTGACGCCTCTCCCGACTTTCCTGTCTTGGAAAAACAGTTATTGGATCATTGGTACCAGTCGGGTATCGTGGATAAATATTTGCACAAAAATGATCAGTCACTTGAGAAGTTTTATTTTCAGGACGGTCCCATCACCGCCAATAATCCGATGGGGGCTCATCACGCCTGGGGCAGAACCTACAAGGATCTTTGGCAGCGTTATAAGAACATGCGCGGTTTTAAACAAAGATTCCAAAACGGTTTTGATTGTCAGGGTCTTTGGGTAGAGGTTGAGGTAGAAAAAGAGCTTGGCTTCCATTTTAAGAAAGATATTGAAACATATGGAGTTGCCCCGTTTATTCAGCATTGCAAAGACAGAGTTGTTAAATACTCAGGAATTCAGACGAATCAAAGCAAAAGATTGGGTTATTTTATGGATTGGGAAAATTCCTATTTCACCATGTCCAATGAAAACAATTACATGATCTGGTATTTTCTGAAGGTTTGCTGGGAAAAGAGCTGGATATACAAAGGTCATGATTCTGTCCCTTGGTGCCCCCGTTGTGAGACGGCCATTTCTCAACACGAAATGCTTACTGAGGATTACAAGGAGCTCACTCATAAATCAATATATCTCAAGCTACCATTGGTTGGTCGAGAAAGCGAAAGTCTTTTAGTTTGGACCACTACCCCCTGGACATTACCGGCAAACATCGCTGTAGCTGTCGACGAAAAGCAAGATTATTCGCTCGTTGAAGCCTCTACCGGTAAGTTTTGGGTTTTGAAAGATCTTGTAGAAAATGTCTTTAAGGGAGATTATAAAAACATTGTCAAAACTGTTAAAGGTAAAGAGTTGGTCGGCCTTCATTACAGGGCACCGTTCGACGATATCTCCGCTGTCAAACAAATCGCTCAGGAAAGTCCCGGGAAATTCCACCTGGTTATCCCGACCGACTCGCAAGTCATGCCCATCAGCAATACAGAGGGCACGGGTCTAGTTCATACCGCCGTCAGTGCCGGCACGGAGGATTTCGCCTTAGGTAGGAAATATGGTTTACCCATGATACCCATTATCGCCGATAACGCCGATTATTTGCCTGGTTTAGACTTTTTATCTGGTCAAAACGCCAAAAAACATCCAGAAATAATCCTCGATTATTTGACGGAACAAGACAAAGTGGGGGAGAGTTGGGTTTTTAGAGTTGAAAATTACACCCACCGTTACCCTGCCTGCTGGAGATGTAAAACAGAACTTGTTTGGAAAGTGGCTGATGAGTGGTATATCTCGATGGATAAAGTAGACCCGGGTGATAAAAAAGGAAGGACCCTTCGGCAAAAAATGATCAACGTGGCCGAGAAAATTAACTGGAAGCCGGAATTTGGACTTGACCGCGAACTTGACTGGTTAAATAACATGCACGATTGGCTCATCAGCAAGAAAAATCGTTATTGGGGCGTGGCACTACCTATCTGGGTCTGTGATCAGTGTGGGCAATTCGAAGTTATAGGAGGCGAAGATGAATTAAGGGAAAGGGCCGTGTCCGGTTGGGACAAATTCGAAGGACATACTCCCCACAAGCCTTACATCGATGAAGTCAAAATTAAACATAATTGTGGAGGAAATATGTCACGAATTCTTGATGTGGGAAATCCTTGGCTAGATGCTGGCGTTGTCCCTTACTCCACCTTGGTAGACCCCGAGACGGGAAAGGTTAGTTATACGTCAGATAAAAAATATTGGAAAGAGTGGTTCCCTGCCAACTTCATTACCGAATCATTTCCCGGTCAGTTTAAAAATTGGTTTTACTCAATGATAGCTATGAGTACGGTGCTTGAAGATACTAATCCTTTTGAAAATGTTTTAGGTTTTGCCTCCATGCTGGGAGAAGACGGTCGAGCTATGCATAAGTCGTGGGGAAACTCAATTGAGTTTAATGAAGCTGCAGATAAGATAGGTGTCGATGTTATGCGCTGGACCTTTGCCAAACACAACCCGGAAAGGAATCTTCTTTTTGGTTACAAAATGACCTCGGAAACAAAGCGACTCTTCCACATGCTTTTATGGAACTCTTATCGTTTTTTTGCCAATTTTGCTTCCTTGGAGGATTGGCAACCGGAAATTGAATTTGAGCATCTGCCCTCTAAGCTGGATCTTTGGATCTTAAATAGATTAGATCAAATGGTTTTGGAAGTCACGGCCGGATTGGAGAAATATGACGCCTTCTCCGCCACGGCAACAATTGAGGGATTCGTCTCCGATCTATCAACTTGGTATATCCGTCGTTCTCGAGATCGTGTTGGCCCCAGTGCTCAAGATATGGATGACAAAGAAACCTGTTATCGTACCCTCAGAACCGTCTTCGATTGTTTGTCCCGTGTTCTGATGCCCTTTACTCCCTTTATGGCCGACATGATCTATACCAACATCACAGGAGAAGAATCTGTTCACCTCGCTGACTGGCCTCTGGTAATCACTGAAGAAATTATCGACAAAAAATTAATTGAAAACATGTCTTTGGTCAGGAGAGTTTGTGAGATGGGACATGCCCTTCGAAAGACAGAAGGCGTCGCTGTCAAACAACCGTTGTCAAAACTCACGATAATTGGACCAAAAACAGAATTGGAAAACGAGAAAGAGCTGATTCAATTAATCAAAGATGAACTCAATGTACTGTCAATCGGGTTTAAAACAGGCAAAGAGCTTTTGGTAATCCTAGATTTAAAACTTACTCCTGATCTTGTTGCAAAAGGCCAAACGAGAGAAATAATTCGTTCCATCCAGGAGGCTAGGAAACTTGCCAATTGCCGCCTGGATGAAGTTGTATCCGTTACCTTGCCGACTTGGCCGAGGGAGTATGAAGACGAAATTAAAAGAAAAACATTGGTCAACAAAATTATCAAGGGAGATATAGTTAAGATCTCCAGAAACTAATGCAACAAAATAAAGGGCTTTTGTTTTCAGCCTTGATTTTAATCGAGGTTTTGAGTTTGATTGCCATTTGGAGTACAGCCCCCGAACTTTTTATGTCACAGCTTGCCTTCGTAATCGTCGGTATAATAGTCGTCTATCTATTGGGAAAATCTGATATCTTTCTTTTGCTCAGTTCAGGAAAAACCCTTTACATCATCAGTCTTATTTTGTTGATACTCACCATGTTGGTAGGCAAGAACATCAGAGGATCGGTTCGTTGGATTGATCTGGGTTTTTTTAATTTGCAGACTTCCGAAATCATTAAACCACTTCTGGCTATTTATTATTCATCCTACTTGGCCAAGCTAAACAAAATTGACTGGAAACAGATACTTATATTTTTAGGGATCGCTTCCATGCCAGTGATTTTAATTGCCATTCAGCCTGACCTAGGATCGGCTCTGACATTGATCTTTTTACCCCTCGCTCTGTTGGCTGTTTCCGGACAGCTAGGAAAAATATTGATATTGGGAACTATTTTCTCTGTCTTAGTTCTGCCATTTGAGTCAAAGCTTTTCAAGCCCTACCAGCGTCAAAGAATAGAGACTTTTATCAACCCATACTCAGACCCCAAGGGGGCAGGCTACAACGTTATCCAAGCAACCATAGCTGTCGGTTCGGGAAAGATAATTGGTAAGGGGGTTAAGCTTGGGACTCAGTCTCATCTGAATTTTTTGCCTGAGCGACACACAGACTTTATTTTTGCTTCTTATGTGGAGGAATTTGGTTTGGTAGGCTCTCTAGCCTTGTTTCTTTCTTATATAGTTCTTTTTCGAAGCTGTTTGTATGCTGTCAAACGCCTGCGTGATAACCAGCAAACGCTTTTATCACTTTCAATATTTTTCTTATTCCTTTTTCAATTTTTGGTCAACGTGGGCATGAACCTGGGAATTATGCCTGTCACTGGTATCACTCTGCCTCTTTTTTCCTATGGCGGAAGCTCGTTGCTGAGTTTTGCCATTTTGGTTGGCTTGCTGAACCTCCAGCTTGATCTGATTACCCCCTTTGAGATATAATGGCGCACATGGCAGACAAAACTACATACGCGGTCATTCGACTTGGCGCAAAACAATACCTTGTTAAAGAGGGCGATAAAGTCGTGGCTGAAAAAATTGATATTAAAGATGGTGAAACCCTCCAGGTCAAGGAAGTGCTACTCGGCTTTGATGGTGAAAAAACAAAAATTGGCGAGCCGTATCTGGACAAAGCCACCGTAGATCTCGTCATGGAAGGTACCAAGAAGGGCGAAAAGATCCGCATTGCCAAATTCAAAGCTAAATCCAGATATCGCCGGGTTACCGGTCACAGACAACTTGAAAGCCATTTCACCGTCAAGGCTATCAATCTCTAACTTAACTATGCGCTTCATACTTTTCGTCGGTGCCAGCAATACTTTGGCTGAGTCCGAAATTATTGCTCAGGTCAAAGGTGCGGTCCTCGTTCAGCCGAACATATATTTATTTGAGTCATCTGAAGCCGATATCGCTCAAAAAACTGCCTCAAAACTTGGTTGTAGTATCAAACTAGCACAGGAACTACAGGGAGTATTGCCCTCATCTCAGTCTATTGCCGATCTCGTCAAATCAAAAAACTTCTCGGTTACTGTCTTGGATGGTTTCAAGGACTCCCCCCTAATAAATCAAGAAATCAAGGAAGTTCTCCAAAAAGGACGTTTTGTTCTTCCCAAAGATCAGTTTGGTCTTACACCGGTATTACTTTCAAAACACAAAATCGATGAGTTTTTCGTCAAACAGGAAGCCGAAGAAGTTTGGCAGACCATCTGGACACACGACTTTGAGCACTGGATCAAAAAAGACCGACACATGCCATTTGCGAATGCCAAGGCCGGCATTCTTCCTCCCAAGATAGCCCGAAGCATGATTAATCTGGTACCTCTTAAGCCGATGGGAAAACTCTTAATAGACCCCTTTTGCGGCTCCGGAAGAGTATTGATTGAGGCGGCCGGGCTAGGATATACGATTGGAGGAGCCGACATTCTGGCTGAGCAGGTTCGGCAAACAAAAGCTAATCTGAACTTTCTGGGCTTTGAGGCACAACTAGAGGTCTTGGACGCCACTCATCTCTCTAACAAATTTCAGCAAGTGGATGCCATTGTCACCGAACCTTTTCTGGGAAAACCGAATTTTAGGCCTGATCAGATCAGATACCTGGTCCCTGGCCTCCAAAAGCTTTATCTGGGATGTCTTAAGAACTGGTTGGTGGTTCTGAAGCCGAGAGGATACGTGGTTATGGTGTTCCCCAGTTTTGATGATGATAAACATATCTATAAGACAAGTGGTGTCATTGACGGAAAGCTGGAATTGGGTTACAATCTCCTCAAACGCGATCTTCTATATTCACGTCCTAACGCGGATGTTAGGCGCGAAATCGTCGTCCTACAAAAAAAGTGATCGTCATTGCGAGTCTCGTAATCGAGCCGAAGCAATCTCGCTCCACCCGTCATTGCGAGTCTCGTAACCGAGCCGAAGCAATCTATAAAATATAAAATATTAAATCTAAAATTTAAAATATCTAACATATGGCACACGTTAAATCCGGTGGAGCAACCAGACAACATTCTCAGAGAGCAGGTAAAAGACTAGGGGTCAAAATTTACGGTAGTCAGATAGTCAAAACCGGTCAGATAATAGTAAGGCAAAGAGGAGCCGATTTCCATGCCGGTCAAAACACTGAGCTTGGACGAGACTTCACGCTTTTTTCTCTTAAAGAAGGGACCGTCAAATACAGAAAATTGCACGGCGTTAATTACGTTGACGTAATCGCAAAATAAATGGACGATCAACCGGTTGCCATACTTCCGATAGACTATTTACAACCAAATCCTCTTCAGCCCAGAGGTGTCATTACTCCCGAATCTCTATCCGAGCTTATTGATTCGATCAAAACACACGGTATTATTCAGCCGCTCATTGTTGCCCACACTCCGGCAGGCTATCAAATTATTGCAGGTGAACGACGCTGGCGTGCATCTCGGCTTGCTGGACTAAAAGAAGTACCTGTCCGCATCATCGAAACCTCACCCCAGGGAATGTTGGAGATGGCTATAGTTGAGAATGTTCAGCGAACTGACCTCAATCCGGTTGACCGTGCCAATTCCTTCGATCGCCTAATCAGAGAATTTAATTTGGGAAACTCCGATATATGTCAAAGAATTGGCAAAAGCCCAGCCTTCGTTAGTAACACGCTTCGACTTTTGGAGCTCCCAGATGCTTTAAAAGATGGCTTGATTTCTGGAGTTATCTCTGAAGGTCACGCAAGGGCTTTGGCCGCCATTCCTGATACTCAATCGATGATTGAGGCGTACAAGATTATCCTTCGTGAAGGTGGGTCAGTTAGAAGGGCGGAAGAACTTGCACGCAGATTCAAGAAAAGTATGCATAAGTCCAAGCCTCAGGATGGTTTCAATACTAAAACTGTTAATGAATCTATCGATAGCATGGCCAGTGAAATCGAAAAATCAATCGGAGAAAATGCCCACGTCAAGATGAGAAGATCTAGGGTTGAAACCGCGATACATATTGTTTTAAGAGGTAATCCAGAAGAAACCGAAAAACAAATTCAAAAGATCCACGACTTACTCGTCATCCCGGACGAAACACCAATTGTTGCCCCGCCGCTCGACGGGGCGGGCATCTCCGATATTGAAGTAATTGAGTCTCAAGAAGCTGAAAGTACTTACATAAACCCCTTTGAGCCCTTTTCCAATTCTTCGCCAATGTCAGTCGGTGATACTCAAACAGATCAAAACAGTTCCAGAGAATACTAGTCTACTGAGACATCACCAGACCAGCCACATTCGATGGCCAGTATCTAAAAAACACCTTACCTACAATATTTCTGTAAGGTACCGGACCCCAATCTCGACTATCGGATGAATGGTCACGATTATCTCCAAAAGTCATGATCTCCTCTGGTAGCACGGTGTATTCCTCACCTTCGTGCAAGAACTGCCCTGGCACCGTCATATATTCCTTAGGGAGATAAAATTCGTCCAGCATTTGTCCGTCGACATAGACTCTGCCCTCTTTTAACATCACAGTTTGTCCTGGGGTGGCAATTATTCTCTTTATAAAGTCAAAATCCTCGTTTATAGGAGCTTTGAAGACAATCACATCCCCATCTCTTGGTGCTCGTGTTCTGTAGGTCACTTTATCCGTCAACAAGTACTCTTTATCCTTGAAGGTGGGAAACATAGAACTTCCTTTTACTTGGTGCGGTTGCATCAAAAAAAGGTAAATCACCACAAAAACAGAGGCTGAGATAACAAAGGCCTCAACAAACTCGTAGACAACATGAACCAGTTTCCGAAAGAAAGACATCAGTTAAGTTTAACTGGGGTCGTCCGATTATTCAACTTCTGGTTGTGTTTGTGGTCGCGACTGGATTCGAACCAGTGACCCCCGCAATGTGAATGCGGTGCGCTAACCAGCTGCGCTACGCGACCAATCTACACCCATAATTATATCAGCCATGGGCTTTTTCGCGCCGTTCCCTGTCCTGTTTCTATTTGGTTATCGAAAATTGATAATTATTTAAGATGTATACTGGCGGCTCGTTTTCGATGATTTTTATTTCCTCGTAGTTTTTCAGTAATTTACTGATTTCATCCGGAGGAAAATAGGGAAAATGGATTTTATCAATAAATAAAAAGGTTGGTAGCCGATCTTGAAACGAGTCAACTAATTCCGTGTACAGAATCGGCGACTGCTCCATCCAGGGGAGATAAAAGAGAAACTTGTTGAACGGGATGATGTTTGTTTGTTGATAAAGTAAGGTGTGAGCCGGCAGGGTAAATAAAGTATCACCGGTAGCTTTGATTGAATTTAAATAATTTACCACCGGACTCTTATCGGCATATCTAATCACCATTTTCCCCGCCTGCTTCTGATTTGGAAAATAGTCTGATGGATTCATTAGAAACATGAAAAGGGGAACAAGAAGTACAAGAGTCCACAAGAATCCTTTCTGCCTGATAGCACCAAAGTATTTGTACCAACACAATGCGCCTAGTGCCGCTACCCAGGGTAATGCGTGAAAATCCAACACGTTATTTAGTCCCGGTACACTTCTATACCCAATCATTCCAAGAAGAAGGCCAAAGATTATCAGAGTCCTAAACTTGATTCTTTTAAAATCAAAAATAAAAAGAAACAAAACAAGAAGCTGAATAGAGATATTCTTTGTTGTCAATGACAAATTCTTCATTACTAACGCTGGTGCCAAGAACACCTTAAGTGTATATTTGACGGGATTGTTAATTAAGAGTGGAGCATAGGTTAGCACGTTGTAGCCAAAGAATTGAGTCGCAAATCCACGGACATCTATTTTGACCAAAGTCCACACTACCGGTATTAGAAACGCGACTAGCCATAAAACGATATATTTTGGCTTTAGACGATTGAACCATAAAAATCGACAGGAGGTTAACAATATCAAAGGCCATAGTGGTGATAATAAAACAGCTATAAGCCCGGTAGAAAAACCGGACAAGAGGGGATGTGTTTTTCTTTCCGTTACTAACGTCAACAATAAATAGACCATTGGGTATATCACTAAATTTTCGGCCTGAAATAGACTATGGAGGTAGCTTGCTCGCAAGAGTTCCACGACCAACACTAACCACACTGAAAATGGACCCCACACCGATACGAGAACCACTGCCCAAACATAATTCCAAATCGTAATAAATGTTCTGTGAACATAAACGCTTTGATCAGTTCCTGTTGGCTGAAAAGTTCTGTCCAAGACTTCGCTTATTAAATAAGCTCCCGGTAAATGGTGTGTGAATATCTCTTTGGACATCTGCAAATTATTTCTGGACATTAAAAAACCGGAGACAATATTGTCATCTTCATCGTGGGTATTGATGAAAGAGTAAGATGCTCGACTAAGGTTGAGAATCGTTGCAAAGATCAAGGTTACAAATAGATAAGGTAATGCTCTCTTCATGGTTCGTTTTTCTTGTTGCAAAACGGATCAAAGTCCTTTTTGAAAATCGGCCAGAGAAAATCAATCCGCCAAATATTCTGAGGCACAACATACTCAGGTATAAATCTGTTCTCAAGGCATGATCCGGGATGAGTTGAGTTTAGTTCGGCGAAATAAGCCCTTGTTTGCTGGGGCCTAACAACCCAGGGTTTGGCCCAACTTTCGAAGCCTGTCCAAGACAGTGGTATATGGACCAGAAATATTGACATAATCAAAACTCTTTTTATTCCAGTTAGCTTCATCCTGTATAACAGCACCGCTACCCCTATTAATAAGAAAGAAAGAGGGAAGTATGCATAATAGTTGGCCAGGGCATGTTCAATGCCGAACTTCCACCTGGGAACGGCCAGCGTTACGAAGCTACCGATAGCCACTACGAATCCAAACAAAATATGGTTATCAAGCAACTTTCGGCGAGATCTATAAATTAGAGTCAACTCCAATACTATGAGTATCGAAACGACACTCGCTCTCAAATTTTCACCTGGCCAGAGCCACCTACCCACGACAGTTTTGCTCAAACCCATTATCATAAAATTGATTATTGCCGGTGGGTTGGAAAGCCAAGTTTTGGGATCGGTGTGCACCGAGAGGTTGCTTCCTACTAAAGAAAGGTAAATGATACCGAGTGTCATCTGTGCCGCAATTAAAGTGTACCCAATATGATTAACTCTCTTCTTCAGATAATCAAATCCGAAAACCAGAAACGGCCAAATTGGCCACGTCAAACCAATGCCCCAGCTCAGGCCCGGCAGTATCGACAAAATATATAACACCGGAACCAATACTTTTGACTTAGGTCTCTCAATAATTTTTAAGATGACCCAATAGGAGAGGAGGGCAAATATTGTGGCCAGAAAAAACATCTGTCCCGTAATCCACCATACCACCGTAAACCAGCTCGAGTTTATTACCATGCCCCATACCGGCACACTCGCCCAAACAAAAGACTTGGTCAATCGATAAGTAATCGAGAACATCAAACTCAATACAATTACATGGAGCACTATATTCATCAGCAGATAGGCAGGATAAGTAGTTCCAAACCATAACCACTCAGCTCGTAATAGAGGCCAAAAGATGATGTTTAGATGTTCATTATTCAAATGCCCGACTGTTTTCCAACCTTGCCAGTCAGCCACCACCGCCAGCTCGATTACGTCGTCCTGATGAAAAAAGGATCTAATCACTCCCTGTCGATACAGCATTACCACACTAAAGATCGTCAGAATCCATCCGATAACTACGTAGACTATATCTATTTTAGCTGTCCTCATAAAACACACCTATCATCTCACACGAACCGTAAACCTGCAGGTCAGACCACCTTCTTATTCAAGAGGTGGCGGACTATCAGATAAAGGAGAACAATTAGCAGAGACAGCCACCACCAATTAAAATTCTCTTCTATATCCTGAGTCTCACCCAGTACTTGGGGTAATGGATATACTTTAGAGATTATGGGTGTTGGCGATGATGTTGCCTCGGTCGCCTCGCCTAAAACTTCCTTGGAAATATTACTAATAATCTTCACCAAATTATCTTCAAACGAATTAACAAGCTTTGTTCCTTTTGTCGTAAAACTTTTTTCAACACCAACTGCTTCCGGAGAACCATGCGAAACTGCTCGATAGTAATAAGTAGTCCCTGCCGTCAGCCCTGTGATCGTGACTGTATGCGAAGTTACCTTGAGTGAATCATCTTTTTCGACGGTGGAGTTGGCATAACCATAGTTTGGTGCGTCGCCCAAAATTGGGTGTGAGACTGTCCCATAAATCACCCGACTGGTGCTCGGATGATTGGTGTTCCAGACAATGGTTGCGCCTGTCTCACTCGGAGCGTTTACCATTTCATCTAAAATCTGTGGTGGTGGGTCAACTTTGATGTTTGCAGTCGCCGTATGGCTTTCGAGACTACCATCGTTTATCTTAAAGGTGAATGAATCTGTGCCACTAAAACCACCGTTCGGTGAATAAATAATGCGATTATTAGAAATGTTCCCAAGTGTTCCGTGGACCCCGTTTGAAACAATCGAATAAGTTAGGGAATTATCCTCCACGTCAGACCCGGATAATTCTATAGTAACGGGAACTTCTTGTCCGGTCGAGACTGAAACATCACTAGCCACCGGCGCATCATTTATTGAATTAATAGTAACAGACACAGTTCCGATCCCAAATGGATTAGTCAAAAGGGGGTCGAATAAAAGTGAGTCTCTAACTTTGAAAGTAAAAGAGTCTGTTCCATGGTAATTATCTGCTGGGGTATAGGTGGCCAGATCGCCAGATAGAGACACCGCTCCGTGAGAGGGAGAGGATATTATTGAATAGGTTAAAGTATTTTTCGGTAAATCGGTGTCTGTCGCAGTCAGACTTATTGCCTTCGAGATGTCCTCATCAGTTGAAACTGAGATGTCGTTTGCCGTAGGGAGCACGTTTACCTCATTTACAGTAATCGTAATTTCCTCTGAATCAGTGCTGTTTCCATCTGAAACGCTAATAGCAAAGGTATAGGTTCCCGGCCCCTGTGCCTCTGATGGGGTGAAAGAAAAGTCTCCCGTCGTCTGGTCAATTATCGCCCCCGTGGGTGCACCAGCAAGACCAAAGCTCAAATCTGAGCTATCGGTATCTGTAGCAATAGCTGTGAAGGATAGGGTCCTTAATTCATCAGTCGATTTACTCCCGATCACACTCAAAACTGGTGGATTGTTTACAATATTTATGATCATATCCGACCCGGTAACCAGATATTTATCTACCTGACCAACGGTTTCCAGGTTTCCCACCGCTCTATTCCACCATCCTTCATTCTCCACTTTTCCAACATGTAAGGTGTAACTGCCCAGTCCGGATTCTTTGACCTTGACTAAGAGATCATCGTCTTCGTACCCAGGCAAAATAAAAAGCTTAAATTCCGGAAAATATAGACCGAGCTGATCGTTGCAATTAATCAAAAATTTGTCACATACTTCTAAAGTTCCCGGGGATCGCAATATGGCTACAAAGGACTTTCTTCGACTGTCCGTCTCAGAGGATACGGCAAAATCCGGATCAAGCTCTAGATTCTGAAATATTTTTCCAATGTTATTTTGTGTGGAAAGTAAATCTCCATGCCAGCCGGTAAGCTTCTCTCCTGTACCAAAAGGTCCCACCGCACTCTCTTTCGTCACTGTTCCATCCCCAAGTGTTTTTCCAAAAGCATCTCCCTCTATGGGTTTGCCGTCTTCCCACTTTCCTTCCTGACTATCAGTATCACTTCGCGTGGTGATCCTGATATTATTTTTAGTGACATTAATATCGTCACTCCAAAAAGGAGTTAGTTTATCTCCCAATGCACCAACATCTTGATTCAGCATACTTAAATAGCTATTTTTCTGGATCATCGTGTCTATCCCTTGGGTCACCTCACCTGAAATCAAAAATGGAACAGTTGGAAATAAGTCGATAATTGAAGGGGAAACTCGTCTAATAGCCGCGACTTTAGATTCGTCTGTTTGAGAATTTACTTCTGTCGCAATCTCCAGCAGCACGTTCTCCCACCATACTCCATCCCATATTTTTGCCCCTTCCCACAAGCCATACGTATCAATTACTCCGAGGTGAGGTGATCCGGCGGTAAGTATTCTATTCACCTTTTCAATGCCATGTTTTTGAGCATAAGAGCGTGCTACCAAACCCCCCATGCTATGACCAATCAGATCAATTTTTCCAGTTAAGTTCGTACCATCTATACCCATAACCCCCAGCTTTGCTAATTAGGAGACTTGACTTTGGTTTTGATTTGTAGTCTCATAGTTGTAATGCCCAACATACTCACTCTCACTCAAATAACATCACTCAAAATTGCTC
>Ga0100394_1003398_pt1 | contig 13068 bp, 13 predicted proteins | sample CryGeymeta201518_FD_81549 | JGI IMG/M metagenome (GOLD analysis project Ga0100394, IMG submission 81549) | Groundwater microbial communities from Crystal Geyser aquifers in Utah, USA - Crystal Geyser metaG 2015-18 | ecosystem: Environmental > Aquatic > Deep subsurface > Groundwater | place: USA... | reverse complement strand
GCCGTGGCCGTTTCCCAGGAAGTCACCCCGCCGCCGGTCGGAGCGGTTAAAGACGGGGTATCGACGCCGTAGTCAAAGCCGTCGTGGTTGGGAATGCCGTCGTTATTAGCGTTGGCGCCGGAAGGAATTAAAATCCGGATGGCGCCGTTGGGAATAGCCGTGGCGGTAGTAAAAGTGACGGTGTGGGTAGCCGAGCGGCTGGCAATAATGACGTCATCGTCTTCCACGTCGCCCGAACCCAAACCGGCCGTAATCTGGAACTCGTCGGTGTCCAGAATATCGTCAACCGTATAGGTCGAGCCGGTGCCGGCGTCGCCGACCCAAACCGAGTCGCCGCTAAACAAATTGGCGGTCGAGGTCGAGGGCGAACCGGAAGTGTTAACGGTTAACAGGGTGGCGCCGACGGTGTGGGCGCCGTTTAACGAGCCGTAATAAGATAATCGGGAAGTCGAGAGAGTGTCGGCGACTGAAGTTAAGTTGGCCGAGTCCAGCGCTTGCGGCTGGGTAAAAGCCAGTAAGCTGACGATTAAAAAACTTCCCAGGAATTTTTGCTTTCGCCGGATCATTGTTTCAGTTTCTGCTGAAATTTTAGTTTTGTCAAGCCCCGGTAGCCAAAAAATAACAGGCCGAGAACCAGCAGGGCTTTATAGGGCAGGACCCAGAAAACTATGTTTTCCGAAACCGTATTGGTGGTATCCTGGGGCGTGATTTCGGCTTCAGCCGTGTATCGGCCCAGCGGAAACACCGGATTCCAGGCTAAATTGGAAGGGTCGGACCCTTCCAATTTAGCCTGCCTAATCGTTCCGGCCAGGATGTGATCGCCCTGCAGAGGGAGTGTCGCTACCGGGCGGCCGAAAGTGTTGGAGATTTTGATTTGGCCGACCGGCTGCAATCGGGTAAAAGACTGGTTCTTTATTCGTAAAATAAACTCGATTGGGTCGAACGAATCACTGACAAGGTGCGACCTTGTCATCCCAAACTCCTCGATCTTCGCTAGGCGGTTTGGAGTCCCGCTTTTCGACACGGTCAATAAAATCGGCGAGGCAATCGTTGCCTGGGTAACGGTGCCGGAACCGCCGATTAGCCCGGTGGTATTGGATTCGATTACCAGCGCGGCCGGGTAATCGGCGTCTTCGGCCGCGGCCGGAATGGCAATTTTTAACACCAGCTCCTGCGATTGCCCGGCTTTTAAATTTAAAGTTACCGGCAGACTAGGTAAATCAGCGTTAAGTAAAGAAAAATAATCGGGTAACCGGCCCCCGAACTGCAGATTAATATGGCCAAACTCGTCGGCCGCGGAAAAGGGAACCATCCGGACAGTAATCCGGGTGTCGTCGGCCTCGTTTTTTAACCGGTAAACTTGAGTGACTGATTTGCCCGGCCGGACCATGACTTCAAGAATCGGCGGCCAAATAGACAACGACGTGGTCTGCCCCTCGACTGCGCTCGGGGTTATTAGTCCAATAAGACTAGTAAGTAGGAGCAGCGATAAAAGTAAGCGCGTTTTCATAATCTCCGGCGGTTTGAGTCGCGGCAATATTAATTTTGTAAGTGACGGTAGCGGTTCGGCTCTTGCCGACGTTGGCCGAAGACATAACAATTTGGGCGGTTTCGGAAAAAGACGCGTCGGCAAACTGTTTGAAGTAAGTGGCATCAGTGAAGGCGGCCGGTATGTCATTGCCGGACATATTATAACCAAAGCCGTATTTTGTCGTATCGTCCCAAACACCGGCGGTTGTTTCCGAACAACTGCCGTTGTTGCAGGTGGTATCGGGGATGGTAGCCGAACCGGCTTGGATAGTTAAGGGGTTGTTTTCCGCGGCCGTGACCGCATAGCCGTTGGCGCCGCCGGAGGAAACAGTCAGGGTATTGGTTTGGGTAGAGAAGATTCCCGGTGCCAGACTGCCGAAATCCATTGACAAATCAGAAATAGTAAACGAAAACGGGATAATTGTTTTAATGTAAGGAAAGCCGGCTTTAACTTTAAACCCGGCGGAATCGTACTCTCCCGGCGCGGTTTGGCCGACCGTGTCCAAAATATTGTAATTGTCCGACGATTTTGAACCCGAGGTCATATTCAGATTGGGCCAGCGGATTTTGTAAGAGTTGGAGTTCATCTGTTCGACGGCTAAGGCCGTCGCAGTCATAGGTAATAAGTAAAAAGTAATCAGTAAAAAAAGAAATTTCATTAGTCGTTTAGCTCGTCAATTTTTCTCTCCAGCTCTTGACCGGAATGCCATAAGGCCTTGATGTCCTGATACAATTCGTTCAAGCGGTCCCGTTGATGATAGGGTACCGAAATCTGGGATAAAAGATCGATCGCTTTTTCTATTTGGCGCCTAAAATCCAGGGCGAGCCAGATCAAAGTGGACTGTTCCAAAGAATTAGCTTGATTTGACAACACTTCAATTTCTTTTTTTGCCATAATCAGTCGACGGTATTGAGTGCTAAAAAAACTGGCCAGCGGGGCCATCAATAAGAGAGAAACCAGGTTAAAAATCTGGCCGGTGGACAGTTGCGGTTCGTTTAGCAGAAAGGCAGTGCCGACTGCTAAAGATAGGGTCAATCCGACCCCGGGGCGGAAAAAAACCGCCACAAAGAACAGTAAAAAGTTTAACAGCCAAAACAGCATTGATCCGGCCCCGCCGGTTGACAGGATTAGGATGATAGTTAAGATCGTTACAATGCTGATATTAATTATATTTTGATACATTTGGACAGGGTCGCTGTTTTGCTTCTTTTTGGTCAACTGGTTGTGAAAAACAAAAATTAGGACTAACAGAGCTACCAGCTGCAGCGAAAACTTGGACATATAACTTTGGTTGTACCAAAAAAAAGGAAAAAAGACGGCCAGGATTAATAAAACGGTTTCCACCGCTGAAGGCAGGCGCATATAAGTAATTGTAACACTAAAACTTAAATTTATGTTAAACTGCAGGATATGGTTAATAATGAATATAATCCGGTTGTAACTGTTGACGGGGAACCGATTGAGTGGCGGAGTGATTTGCTTGGAAATTATTTGTCTCAAGTAGGTTCTAGCTATCATCTTAAACAGGATTTGCTCGGTTTACTGTTGGCATTATCACCAAATGTGGTGTCTCATGAGCAGTTGACATCGTTTTTACAAATTTCAGTAGATTCATTAGAATCATTGGTTTATCAAACAAGAAGGTCGATGAGAAAGCGTGGTTATCCTTTGCGGGGATTGGTGGAAATTGAAACTATTATTAACGCTGGTTACCGATTGAAGCCGGTTGAATAATATGGATCATAAACAGCTCGAAACCAAGTGGCGGAAAAAGTGGCAGGAAGCCGGAACATATAAAGTAGATTTAGCCAAGGCTAAAAACAAATTCTATAACCTGATGATGTTCCCGTACCCCAGCGCCGAGGGTCTGCACGTCGGCAACATGTACGCTTTTACCGGGGCCGACGTTCACGGCCGGTTTCAGGCAATGCAGGGGTACGATGTTTTCGAGCCGATTGGTTTGGACGGCTTCGGCATCCACAGCGAAAATTATGCCATTAAAATCAACGCCCACCCGATGGACCAGGCTATAATTTCCGAAAAGCGCTTTTATGATCAACTAGCACGCATCGGCAACCGGTTTTCCTGGGAACAGCGGTTGGAGACATATGATCCCGAATATTATAAATGGACCCAGTGGCTGTTTGTCCGGATGTTTAACCACGGCTTGGCTTATCGTAAAAAAGCCAGCGTTAACTGGTGTCCGTCCTGTAAAACCGTCTTGGCCGACGAACAGGTGATTGAAGGCCAGTGCGAGCGATGTAATTCAGTAGTCGAAAAGCGTGCCACCGAGCAGTGGTTTTTCAGGATTACCGAGTATGCCGACCGGCTCCTAAATAATCTCAAAAAAATCAACTGGCCGGAAAAGATTAAGACTGCCCAGCGTCATTGGATTGGCCGTAAAGAGGGTATTAACATCACTTACCAAGTGGAAGGGTCCGACCCTTCCACTTTACCGAGTACCGTGACGGTGTTTACGACTGCTCCGGTAAACTTTGGGGCGACTTTTATCGTTGTCGGTCCAGAGCATAATTTGGCTCAAGAAGCGGCCAAAAAAGATAAAAAAGTAAAAGAATATATAACTAAAGCCTTGGAAAAAAGTGAAATTGATCGGATTGCTGAGGGACGTAAAAAAACCGGAGCCTTTACTGGGTTTTACGCGATTAACCATGTTACCAAAAAAGAAATTCCAATTTACGTGACTGATTTTGTTTTAGGTCACGTTGGTACCGGAGCGGTTCAAGGTTGCCCTGGCCATGATCGGCGCGATTTTGAGTTTGCTAAACAGTTTAAATTACCAATTCCTCGAGTAATTGTAGGCGAAGATGGCTACGATGGACCGATTAAAACAGTCGATCAAGTAGTAGAACATGGCATGAAGGGAACGTTTGTAAATTCGGAATTTTTGAACGGACTAGATTTTGAAGAGGGTTTGCAAAAAACGATGGATTATTTTGAAGAAAAAGGCTGGGGGAAGCGGGTCGTGACCTTTAGGTTGCGGGATTGGTGCATTTCCCGCCAGCGTTACTGGGGGTCGCCGATCCCGATGATATTCTGTAAGAATTGCGGCTGGTATCCGGAGGAAAATCTGCCGGTTAAACTGCCGTACCTGAAAAATTTCAAACCGACCGACGACGGTAAGCCGCCATTGGAACGGGCGGAAAAGTCTTGGCTGTTTACTAAATGCCCCAAGTGCGGCGGCCAAGCCAAGCGGGAAACCGAGGTTTCCGATACGTTTTTGGATTCCAGTTGGTATTTTTTGAGGTATCCATCGGTATCCGTTAAGGACTCTCCTCGAAGAGGAACTTCAAGGAGAGTCCTTGAAGTTGAGCCTTTCGATCCAAAAATCACTCGGCGCTGGCTGCCGGTTGATGCCTACATCGGCGGCGCCGAGCACGCGGTCCTGCACTTGCTTTATTCGAGATTTGTCTGGATGGCCCTGCAGGATTGGGGCTTTATTCCTAAAAAACTGGGCGATGAGCCGTTCCCGTTTTTATACGGACACGGGTTGATCATTAAAGACGGTGCCAAAATGAGCAAAAGCCGGGGGAATATCGTTAATCCGGATGAGTATTTAGATAAATACGGGGCGGATGTTTTAAGAATGTACCTGATGTTTATCGGCCCGTATGATCAGGGCGGGGATTTCCGGGATACCGGGATGAAGGGGATGTCGAGATTTTTAACTCGAGTTGAAAAGTTAGTTTCGGAAAAAGGTCGCTCCTTGTTGCTCGTCGACAAGGTGCGACCTTTTCAACACCAAACTATTAAGCGCGTCACCGCCGCCATGAAAAACTTGCGCTACAACGTCGCCATCGCCGCCCTGATGGAATACGTTAACGGGTTAGAGAAAGAGGGGGTAAATAAGGATTCCCTTAAGGCTTTGCTGTTAATGTTAGCCCCGTTGGCTCCGTTTACCAGTGAAGAATTATGGGAAAAACTAGGGGGCAAGTTTAGCATTCACCAGCAGTTATGGCCGAAATTTGAGGAAAAACTGGCTGCTGCCGGTTCGGTCACTGTAGTCATTCAAGTGAACGGTAAATTGAGGAAAAAGGCCGGGGTCTCTTTGGCAGACAGCCAAAATAAAACTAAAATGATTGCTTTAGCCAAAGAACTAACCGGCCGGAAAAACCCACTCAAAGAGATCTTTGTTCCCGGCCGGTTGGTGAATTTAGTGGTAGACTGGTTTTAATGGCCGGAGCAGGCAAGCGGCTGCAGCAGTTGCTGCAAGCTAAACCGTATTTAATCACTTTGGGTTTAGCCGGAATTTTAGTGATTGTTTCCGGTTTGGCGGCTATCGGAATTGGGTTGGGAAAGGTAAACGAACCGCAGCTGGAAATTATTGAGGCTTCGATGGCGCCGGCGGTGCCGCTAAAAATTTTAATAGACATCGGCGGCGCGGTCGAAAAGCCGGGGATATACGAGTTTTCTTCAGAGGCCCGGGTCAACGATGCTTTAGTGGCCGCCGGCGGGCTATCCGGCGAGGCCGATCGGGACTGGGTCAGCCAAAATCTGAACCTGGCAGGGAAATTAACCGATGGGGTGAAGATATACATACCGTTTCAAGACGAGACCGATACCAATAAGGACTCACCTTCGCTTCGCAAAGGAGAGTCCTTAAATCTCAACACTGCTTCGTTGGCAGAACTGGACACGCTCTGGGGGATCGGTCCGGCCACCGGTCAAAAAATTATTGACAGCCGGCCCTATGCCAAAATCGAAGAACTGCTCGAAAAAAAGATCGTCAAGAGCAATGTTTATGAGGCGATTAAAGACAAAATTACTGTCTTATAATCAATGAAACCGGTTTGGTTACTGTTGATCTGGTTAGTCATATTTATAATTAGATTTCAAACCAGTCTTCAGGCTTTCAGTAACTTGGACAGGTATGCGGATAAACCGATAACCATTAATGGCAGAATATCCTCGCAAATAACCTTACAGGGTAGTAGTCAAAGCTTCAATGTGGGTCGGGTGAGGGTACGCACTAACCTTTATCCGGCTTACCATTATGGTGATCAACTAACGATTTCCGGCACTCTCCAGAGGCAAGTGATAAATCCAATACTAAGCCGGTTTAGCTTGATGTATCCGCGCATCGAAAAAGTCGAGGCCGGTAACAATATATTTATAGGCCTTAAAGAGCGGCTGGAAGCGTGGTATAGCCTGATTCTGCCCGAGCCGGAAGCCTCTTTAATGGCTGGGATCGTCTTGGGCAGTAAACGGGGATTGCCTTTGGAGTTTTGGCAAGCCTTGCAAAAAACCGGAACGCTTCATATTGTCGTGGCCTCGGGTTTTAACGTGACCGTGGTGATGGGAGCAACTATTTTTCTCTTGGCCGGAATTTTTAGGCGGTCTTTGGCAATTGCTTTGGGAATTGGGGCGGTGATGATCTATTCGCTCATGGCCGGAATGGAGCCGGCGATTGTCCGGGCGGCGCTCATGGGCGCTTTGGCCTATTTTGGCCAGATGCTGGGTCGTCCCAGTGACGGTTTACGCCTGTTGTTTTTGGCCGCCGCCGCCATGCTTTTGGTTAATCCGCTGTTTATTTTTGACATTGGTTTCCAGCTGTCTTTTTTGGCCACGTTCGGCTTGATTTTGATCTGTCCGCGCCTGCCCAAGTTTTTGCCCAAAGGCATGAAAGAGTCGATTGCCGCCCAGCTGATGGTCTGGCCGGTTTTGCTAATAAATTTTGGGCAAATGAGCTTGATTGGTATACTAGTTAATGGTTTGATAGTATCTTTAGTGCCCTATGTCATGTTTTTATTTGCCTTGCCGTGGCTGGCTTACGTGCCCTTGCATTTAATTGTGGTTATAATCAACTACTTTGGTTAAAAAACTTAACTTACTGCTGTTAACTTTGATCGGGCTGGTTCTGCTGGCGTGGCAGCAGTGGCCGAAACCCCAGCTCAAACTGGTGTTTTGCAGTGTCGGTCAGGGTGATGCTACTTTAATGATTTACAAAGATCAGCAAATTTTAGTTGACGGCGGGCCGAATAACCGGGTGCTCGACTGTTTGAGTCGGCACCTGCCGTTTTGGGACCGGCAATTGGAACTGGTAATTGCCTCGCATGCCGAAGCCGACCATATTACCGGTTTAATCGAAGTGGTCAAGCGTTACCAAATCGATCAGTTTTTGGCGATTAACGAAGCCAATGATACGGCCGAGTGGCGGGCGTTGAACGAGGCGTTAAACCAGCGGCAAATCAATGTCCGGGAATTGATTAAGGGTGATCGGGCGGCAATCGGGCCGATCAGGTTAAGTTGGCTTTGGCCGGAAACTGCCGGGCATGAGCTCATGGCCTGGAGCGGCGGGACCGATCCCCGGGTTTTGGGGGCCAAAACTTCACTCAACCAGTTTTCCCAGGTAATTTTAGCCGGTTTTGGCGAGTTTGACTGGTTATTGACAGGAGATATTGATACTAAAATTGAGCAGAAATTAGTTACTTCAAGTACTCTACTTGAAGTGGAAGTACTCAAGGTTGCCCACCATGGCAGTAAGTTTTCTTCGGCCCCGGAATTTTTAACCGCGATCAGTCCGGAATTGGCGGTGATCGAAGTCGGCAAGAATAGTTTCGGCCACCCGACGCCGGAAACCCTGGGCCGATTGGGTCAGGCCGGGGCGCAAATTCGGCGCACCGACGAGTCCGGCGATGTGGTCATTGTCAGCGACGGGAATAAGTGGCAGGTGCTAGAATAAAACTATGAATTTGTGTATCAGCGACCGGTTGCTTTTGGGGTTGTACGTTTCGGCGGAGATGCGGGCTTACCCGTCGGCTCGGTTATTTTACTGGACCCCGGTGGGTTATTCGCGCCGGAAATACCGGGAGCTGGTTAGCCGTCTTCAGCGGTTGAATTTACTCCAGCGGACAGTTTTGGAAGGCGCGGTCAATTTTCGTTTGACTGCTTCCGGTCAAAAGCGCCTGCTGAATAATTTCCCGGCCCTGGCTTTAACCGGGAAAACGTGGGACGGTTTTTGGCGGGTAGTCATGTTTGACATTCCCGAAGCTAAACGCAAAGAGCGCGACGGCCTGCGCCGCCGGTTAATGAAGCTGGGTTTTGGCCGCCTGCAGGACAGCACTTATCTTTCTGCCTATGATTGGGATGAAATAGTTTTTGGCAGCCCGGTGCTGTTTTTGGAAGCCAAGCAAAAACATTTGGGCGATCCCAAAAAACTCGCCGATAAAATTTGGCATTTGGAAAAAATCGCCAACGGCTACCGGCAGGTGATCGATCGGTTGACCACCCGGTTTGGGATTAAAGACGCCAAGAAACGGGATGAGTTTTTACGCAAAACCAATCAAGAGTTTTTGGCGGTATTTTTAACCGATCCGGTTTTGCCGCCGGAATTACTGCCGGCCGACTGGCCGGCGGCCAAGTGCCGCAAGTTTCTCCTGCAGGCGGGGGTGGTCAAAGAGTGACAAGGTCGCACCTTGTCACTAAATTTGACAACAGTGCTATACTATTTTGTTAGTTTGAAAAGTTAATTAAAAGAACATCGGAGTCGCGATCCGGTTATGCTTCCCGACAAAATTCGGGACGGGTGAGTCCGTGACAGCTCTAAACCGTGTCGTAAACTAACGGAGCGGTTGAGACCAAAATAGGGTGGTACCGTCTTTCTTAAACCGAGAGGCCCCTTTGATTACTAATTAGTTTCAGTAGTCAAAGGGGCTTTTTGTATGGAAAATTTAGTTTCTTACGAAACCTTATTAGAAACAGTCAGTACTCAAATTGAGGTGACGGCGAGTAACCCTCAATTACTGGGTCAGTTTTTGGCGGGTCTAAAACATGGGGAAACCAATCCTCAAGTTGATCAATTTACCGCAAAACTAGACAGCCAATTTTTTCATTGGTTACAAGACCAAGGAGAAATTGAACCAGTATTACAAAATAAAGCCGTTATGCATTATTTTACCGAGCGGGATTTATTAGGTTCTTTAATTAGTCATTTCGCTTTATCAATTGCTAATTGGCAAAAAGAAGGTAAACTGCCGGGAAAATCCGTGGCCATGTTGCGGGATTTTCAGCCGTTTTATTTGGCAGCTCAAGAATTAGGGGCAAATTTAGAACCTTGGTATTTACGACGGGCAATGTTTTGTATTGATGATGAGTTAACCCCGGAAGACGAAGCCACGATTGGCGCCAGCCACAACGGTAAACTATCGGTCTGGCTGGAACCATTATTATCCTGCCAGCACCTGAATTTGCTGGATAGCGGTTGCTGGGGTACGGTGGTCTATGATGTTGCCAGCCTAAGAAGCGTGATTAGTTGGTTAGTTAGCAGTGGCGCGGCTCAAGAATTAGCTCAATTAAAAACCGGCTTGAGGGTGGGAAAATTTCAGGAAATTATTCCTAACGAGTTAAGCCAGTTAATTGGCACCGGTTTAAATTCCGATGAAGTATCCATGAAGTGGGGTGTTCTCCACCACTTAATTCTGGATAATGAATTTCTGGCGGAAATTTTAAAACTGCAAGGCCAGCCTTTAACTACGACTGCCTTAGATCATTATTCCCATCCTTACAACGACCCGCGGTTCAATGGCCACCAGCTGATTTACAGCCATATTGACGTCGTGGCCGGAGCGGTCATGTCTTCACCGTTGATGGGTGAATTGGTTAACGACACGATTGAAGAAAACAAAGCTTCAAAAATAATCAAAGGCCCGACTAAACTGGTGATTAACGGGTTAGGTGTGGAAGTCGTGTTAGAGGATAACCAGCCGGAAACCAAACTTTGTGCTTTGGCCGCCGGAATCGGCGCCAGCCACGCTACCCAACTGGCAATGGTTAAACAGAAATCGGGTTTAGTCGCCGCCGATCCGGCAGGAACGGTTAGCTATATGGAAACATTAATCGCCAAGGCCAAAGCCGAGAAAATCTGGACCGGAGTTTTTCCCAGCAATACACCCACCTGGTCGGAGGGCAATCATTTTCTGTCAGACATCTGGCCGGTGTTACAGCACAATCCTTATTCTACCTACAAGCCGTTTAATCCTAATACCGGAGTTGAATTATGAAGCCAAAAATTATCGGTATGATTCATCTTTTGCCTTTACCCGGTTATTCGAAACATCCGGGAATGAATATCGTTATTAAACAAGCCTTGGAAGATTTAGCAATGTTGGAATCAGGCGGTGTCAGTGCGGTCTTGGTGGAAAACGAAAATGACCATCCGCATCAGGTTAAAGCCTCGCCGGAAATTATTGCCGCCATGACTTTAGTTGTTAATGAAATTGTCAAACAAGCCAAAGTGTCGGTTGGCGTCGAAGTCTTGTTAAACGACCCGCAGGCGTCGCTGGCGATTGCCAAGATTACCGGCGCTAAATTTATTAGAACCGATTATTTTGTCGATAAAATGTGGCGGTCAAACTACGGGAAAATGGAAATTGACCCCAAAAAATTAATCGCTTACAAAAAGAAAATTAAAGCCGGTTCGATCAAGATTTTTGCGGATGTGCAAGTCAAGTACGCCAAACTATTAGAAAAAGGCAAAACTATCAGCCAGTCGGTTAAACAGGCGATCAAGGCCGGAGCCGATGCCGTGATTATCACCGGCAAAATTTCCGGACAAGCGCCGCAACTTAAAGATTTGAAAGAGGCCAAACAAACTGCCGGAAAATTCCCGGTTTATGTTGGCAGCGGTTTTAGCATTGATAATGCCCAAAAACTACTGCCATTTTGTGATGGCGCGATTGTCGGAACTTCATTAAAAACCAAGGGGAAATTAGATATTAATAAGGTAAAAAAATTATGTCAAATGAAATAATTTCTACTTGGTTAAGTAAATCTAACACGCATGCTTGGTTTGATGTGGATGGAACCATCAAACATATGGATAAAAAATATCCCGGCAAATTCAACCCGGCAGTGGTCGGGGTATTGCTGGGTTTAAAAGAAATGTCCGGTACCGGCGCCTGTACGGATCAATCGCCCTACGAGCTAGCCTCGTTTTTAGCCAAAATGCTGCCGGAAAACGGCGGGCAAATTTTTACCGGTCCGTCAGTTCTGGAGGGTGGTCATGTCCAGGTGGATAAAGGCGCGGCAATCGATAAAGATTTTAAAATATTAACCAGTGAGCCGGCTCAACAGGAAATGCAGGCAATCGTCGGCATGTTTCAAGCCAGCTGGAGGGCCATTGCGGACAATCCCGATGGTTGGGGTTTATTGCCGGGTGTGGTCACGCCGGTTGCTTTAGCCGAAGGTAAATACCAGGGCGTTGGGTCAGTCAGTATTTGGGAACAAGGTCCGGATATGCACAGTCCAGAATATGGCAGTGAATATGAATTAGTGTTGGAATGGGTTCAATCCCAAGCCATAGCCTTGCAGTTATTAAAACAAACCGAGTTAAGAGAAGTCGGTAACGGTACATTGAGGGTGGTGCAAATCGGCGTCGGTAAAGCCCAGTTGTTGGAAAAACTGCACCAGCAAGGTGCGGTCGATCTGGGCACGAGTTTATATTGCGGTGATGGTTTAAATGACGTTGATCCGGCAAAAATCGTCAAAAAATATGGTGGTATTGTCGTGGCGGTCGGGAATGCCTGCCCGGAACTAAAAGCGGCCGCGGATATTATTGCTACCGAAACGGCCAGCGACGGAGTGGTCGAAATTTTTGGAGGAGCAATATGAAAACGGTTTATGTGGGTGATTGCGGGGTTGATGAATATAACGGTAAGTTACTGCCTGGCGGCTGCGCTTTAAATGTGGCTTATTATGCCCAGAAATCCGATTTAAATATCGATATGGTTAGTTGTTTGGGAGATGACAAAGCCGCTAAAATTCCTTTGTCTGTTTGCCAAAAAATCGGCCTAGAAATTGATTATATCCATATCTTACCCGGTCAAACGCCCAAACAAAAAATCCAGGTGTTACCAAATGGCGAGAAAAAATTCATCGGCTATTTTCCAGGCGTTCTAAGTGACTTTAATTTATCTCAAAAAGACATTGATTATATTTTGCAGCATGAGGTTTTAATCACTTTGTATTACACCCAAATCAGTCTTTTATTTAACCAAGTGACCAAGATTAAATTTCCCGGCTTGAAAGTCGTGGACTTTATGGACGGCTGTGACTTTAATTATGACATTAATTTTGTCAAAAAATATGCCGGGTGGTGGGATATTGGTTTTTTTGGTTTATCTGGCAATGATAGTAATTTGATTAAAGATTTACTGCAATTGGCCAAAAACATGAACAAAATGGTAGTTATAACTTTGGGTTCGGGAGGCAGTCTGGTCGTTTGCCACAATAAAATTTTCAAGGTGAAGGCTAAATCGATTCAAGCTGTCGATACCACCGGTTGCGGTGACGCATATTTGGCAGGGTTTTTAAATAGCTGGTTGAAAAATAAAGATATTCATTTAGCGATAAAGGCTGGTTCGTTATTGGCAATAGGTGTTGCTAAGTATCAAGGAGCGATTAATCCCAAAATGGGGTAAAATGAAATGATGAAGAAAATAAAAAAAACAACAAACTTATATATCGACGGCACTAACTTATTTGCCGGCCAGAATGATTTGTTTGGTCCCCGGCGGCATCTT
>Ga0100394_1003377_pt1 | contig 13109 bp, 9 predicted proteins | sample CryGeymeta201518_FD_81549 | JGI IMG/M metagenome (GOLD analysis project Ga0100394, IMG submission 81549) | Groundwater microbial communities from Crystal Geyser aquifers in Utah, USA - Crystal Geyser metaG 2015-18 | ecosystem: Environmental > Aquatic > Deep subsurface > Groundwater | place: USA... | reverse complement strand
GGGTCCACCGGCTCCACGCCGCCTCGTGCCTGCGCGCGCCAGCGCGTGGTTCGCTCCGGACAGGCGGGTCCACCGGCTCCGCGCCGCCGCCTCGTGCCTGCGCGCGCCAGCGCGTGGTTCGCGCGGCACAGGCGGGTCCACCGGCTCCGCGCCGCCGCCTCGTGCCTGCGCGCGCCAGCGCGTGGTTCGCGCGGCACAGGCGGCTCCACCGGCTCCGCGCCGGCGGCTACGACTTCGGCCGCGCCTTGGCTTCGGCATCCGGCTCAATCTCCATTACGTTCGTGGTGGACTCTCCCATCACGCAGGCCACGAGGTGACAGAATGTCCATGCTGCGAGTCCGCCCAATCCGCTTGAGTTTGCCTCAGACGTGGCTTGCCGCTCTGCTGGTTTGTACTCCAGGCCTGGCGCAGCAATCCACCGTCCGCGAGGAAGTCGTGGACCGGGACGGTCACGCCGTCGGGTTCATCGACTGGACTGAACAGAAGGTCTACGCCCGAGCCGACGCTGCGACTGCGACGGAAGCGGCCGCAGCCGCCCGCAAGCTGCTCTACCAAGTCCTGCTGGTGGTGACCGTCGACGACGCCACCTGCGTGGGCGACCACGTGCGGCAGTTTGCGGGGCTGGATGCCGACTTGCGCGCGCTCGTTGAGAGTGCCCAGGTCAGCCAGTCGTATCCGAACGCGCCGGGGCAGACCGTCTTCGTGGTCACCCCGCTCTTCGGCAAGTCGGGGCTGTACGCCACGCTCGTCAAGCCCCGGCCCGTCCGCGTCACGCCAGCGCTGCCCTTTGCGTCGCTGCCCGAGCCTGCCGCTGCTTCAACGCCGCCCGCGGCCGTCTTGGGCGCAGGCGCCGGCGCCGCGCGGCCCACGCCAACAGTCGCCGCGCCATCGGCCTCGCTGCCTGCTCCCAAGCAGCCTTCGGTCGCCGTGCCCGTCCGACCTGCCGACGTTGCGGTGACGAAGGCACAGCCCGGTGCGCCGACCGCGACCAAGCGCCAACACGCGCAGCCTCAGCCGGTGACGCTTGCCCCGGCCGCACTCCCGGCGCTGCCGCCCAAGCCTCAGCGTACGCCGCTCGACGTGCCAACCGAAGGCCCGTTCACCGGGCTTCTGATCGACGCCCGCGGGCTGAACCTCAAGCGCTGCATCAGCCCCCTGATCGTCACTGAGAGCGGCAAGGCACTCTACGGCCACTTCGACAACATGACGCCGGCGCAACTCCAGTACGCCCACGACACCGGCATCGTCAGCTACCTGCCCGACCCGGCCTTCGCCCTCAAGTCCCGCGCCGGCGCGCGCCCGCTGGTCGTCCGCGGCCTTCGGGTGGACGGCGTCTACAGCGGCAACGTGGTAATCAGCGAGGCGGACGGTGACCGCGTGCTCGCGGCGGACCGCAGCGCGAAGTTCCTGGCGAAGATGAATGTGGCGATTCTGAAGTAGGGGCAGCGGCCCCTCGCAGGCAGGAAGGAGTGGGTGGATTGACGACGAATAGCGGGCGTCTATTGCGGCAGGGCCAGGTCCGGCGGCCACCGCTCCGGTGTTCGGCAATACTGAGGTGTGTAAGCGTGGGTATGCGGTACTCGTCCCGACCGTCGTGGCCTTTCCTGTACCTCCTCCTGCCGACTTTCCTTGCGGGTTGCGGCGGTGGTGGCGGCGGAAGCCCCGTGATCCCGCCGCCACCCACTTCCCAAGGCTTCACCGTCTCGGGCCGCGTCGTGGATGCTGGCGCGGAGGAGAAGGGCGTGCCCAACGCCGAGGTCACCATTCGGCCGGTGTCGAAGTCTGCGGCGCTCTCCCGCGACGCTGCCAAGCGGGCCGTGACCAACACGGAAGGCTACTACGCCGTCGAGGACGTGGAACCGGCTGTTGACCTCCTGCCACCAGAGCGCCAACGCCTTGTCCCTGTCGGTCATGCCCGGCTTGAGGGCGCTCTCGAGGATCCGCTGAACGGTACGCCAGTCATGCTTCCCGTCGACGAGCACCCAGGGGTTCTTCACCGGGACGTTCCCGGTGTTCTCCAACAGCACCGACCGGTTCGGCTCGAAGTACTGGTTGAACGCCGCGTACCCAATCGGGTCGCGGGTCATGGCAATACCTCCAGAGCAGCGACGCCGCGATTGTAGCGTCACCCACGCAACCCTCCCACTCGGCGGCCACACAGACAACGAGCCGCCTGCCAAAGCAGGCGGCTCGTCCTCACCGTGTCGCAACGCGATCCTATGCGAACGGGTTCGATCTGAAGTAGACACCCGGCCGCGAGATGGCGGTGTTCTGCCTGTCCACAGCCGGTCGGTAGTGCCATACCGCAGCGCCGCGTAGTGGGCCCATGCCCAGCCACTTGGCGTGGCCGTCATAGAACGAGCAGTTGTCGCCGCCGCTGTGGAGCCAGTACGACTCGTCAGCGCCCTGCACCGAGAATCGGACGACGTTGCCGCAGCTCGAATCGGGGTTGCCGGCTGCGCAGTACGTATTGTGACTCTCTTCGAGTCGGCGCGAGCAGGGCAGAGCGGCAAGCCCCCCGCCGTGAAAGGTACGGCGTATTCCCGGCGAATCAGTAGACGGAGTGCCATTGCCCAAGTGGAGGCGGCCGAACGAGATGAGACAGACACTGGATCGCTGGAACATAGGCATGTCGCTGCTTCTTCTCACGCAGACCGGTCATGCCGGGACGGCCGTCGTTCCGCTCTCCCCCGGTCCCTTCGGCGTCGTCTGCCCGTGGCCGGGCGTCAGCAAGGCCGGGATCAAGTGGTGCCGCGTCGGCGCCGGGGCGACGAGCTTCGCCAACTGGCCGGGGATCGAGAAGGAACCGGGCAAGTTCGACTGGTCGCCGTGCGACAACGACCTGAAGGGCTTCAACGATCCCGAAGGGCTGAGCCTGCTTCCCATCTTCGGCTACACGCCGAAGTGGGCGTCGAAGGACCCGGATGCCGACGACGCCCACGCCTACCCGCCGCGCGATGTCCGCACGTTCTCCCGGTTCGTCTTCGAGATCGTGAGGCGGTACAAGCACCGGGTGAAGGTCTGGGAGGTGTGGAACGAGCCGAACATCGAGTTCCTGCATGGCAGCCTCGCCGAGTATGCCGAGATGGTCAAAGCCGCTGCCATCGCGGCGAAGAAGGCCGACCCGACGTGCCGGATCGCCATGGGCTGCGCCGGGGTGGACTTGGACTTCCTGCGGCGGCTGTACGAGTTCGGCTGCGGGCCGTTCTACGACGTGATGTCGGTCCACCCGTACCAGTGGGGCGCGCGGTTCAACGACGGCTGGATGCTCGACAAGCTGCAGAACTGCCGACGGCTGATGGACGAGTTCGGCGACGCCGGCAAGGAGATCTGGTTGACCGAGCTTGGCTGGAGCTTGTCCGAGGGCGTGACCGCGGAGCAGCAGGCGAACCTGCTGGTCCAGGCGATGGTGACGGCGCTGACGGTGCGCGAGCGGCTGAAGGTAGAGAAGACCTTCTGGTTCTGCATCAAGGACTGGGGCGGGCCGGGGCACGGACTGCTCGACGTGTCCGGGAAGCCGAAGCCGGCGTTCGTGGCGTACACTGCGTTGACGACCGCGCTCGAGGGTGCGCGCTACCTGGGAGCGTGGCAGACCGGCGGCGACGTGCGTGCCCACGTGTTCGACCGCGGCGGCAACCCGGTGCTCGCCCTCTGGAACCCGGCGCCGGAGGGACTGGTGGCAGTGGAGCTGCCGACGAAGGCGGAGAGGCTCCTCGTGCGCGCCGTGACCAACGAACAGCGAGACCTCGCGGTCACCGGCGTGAAGGTGACGTTGGAGGCGGCGCACGCCCCCGTGTTCGTGACGGGCTTCGCGCCGGGCGACCTCGAAGTGGTGCCGGTTGAGAAGGCGCAGACGGAGCCCCCCGTCGCCCAGCCGGGATCGCCGAAGCACGTGTGGCTCTCCGTGGTGCCGCCCGACACCACCCTCCGCCCGTACCTCGTGCTCGACGCGTCCAACGCGTTCCCGGTTCGCGTTCACAACGACAGCGACGGGCGCGCCCAGGGCGAGATTGCGCTCGACCTGCGACTCGGCGACAGGCGCGTTGCCGAAGGAAAGCTGCCGTTCGACGTAGACAAGGGAGCGGTCAAGACCGTTGTCTGGCAGGTTGTCCTGCCCGCACTGCCGGAGAGCGCCGGTGAGTTGGCGACGTTGGTTATCCGCGGCACGGCCGGTCACGAGCTGGACCCCGTCGACTTGCCCGTGCGGTTGACCCGCGGGCGCGCCATCGAGTTCCTGGGCAACAGCTTCACCGAGAGGCAGTACCTCCGCGAAGGCGGGAAGTCGGGCTGCGCCGAGTCGGTCCGGTTCGGCAGCGAGTGGGTGTACCGCTTCGACCTCCGCGACGCGAAGTGGGCTCAGCTTCGTCTCCTCGTCGGCGCCCACATGGCGCAGGAGTGGCACGTCAGCCTGTCGAAGGACGACAAGGCGTGGCAGGAGGCGGCCTCCGGCAAGAGCTGGCCCGACTGGCGGACCGTGGACCTGGCGACCTACGTTCCCTCGCCCGACGAGGGTGCCAAGACAGCCCTCTTCGTGAAGATCCACGGTCAGGACTGCCAGTTGCGCGAGTTGATCCTGGAGACCGAACAGCCGCTGCGACCGAAGCAGGTGAGCGTCTACCAGCAGTCGCCGACAGAGCTGCTGGTGTGGGACGCCCGGCCGGAGCTGGGCCTCGGCATGCACCAGATGCCGGACAACCAAATCGAGCTGGTGCGCAAGTTAGGCGTCCGCTTCGTGCGGCACACGCTGTACTGGAACCAGGTCGAGACCACGGCCGAAGCAGGGAAGTACGACGCCGGGCAACTGGCGCAGTGGGACGACCTCGTCCAGCGCTGCGAGAAACAGGGCGTGATCCTGGTGGTGGTGGTCCATGGCAACCCGCCGGGAGTGAGCTTCGCGAACCGGCAACAAGGCTACCGGCGCTTCGCGGCCTTCATGGCGGACATGGCGAAGCGCTACCCGCAAGTCCGCTACTGGGAACTGTGGAACGAGATGGACGTGGCCTTCACTGACCTGTTCGGCGCGCAGAACGGGGTGCCGCTGCGCGAGCGTGGCCGGATGTATGCCGACATGCTCAAGCTCGCCTATCCCGCCCTCAAGGCAGCCAACTCCGATGCCTACGTGCTCGTCGGCGGCATGACCGACACCGACGAGTTCCCGCGCGGGCTCTACGAAGGCGGCGGGCGCGACTACTTCGACGTAATGAGCATCCATACCTACGGCGTGCCTGTCATGTGGTCGTTCTCCGCCCGCGGGCAGCGCGTTCGGCGGATCCTGGACGAGTCCGGCGACGGCGGAAAGCCGCTGTGGAACACCGAGTTCGGCATCGACGCCGGCAACTTCGTCGGCGCGTGGGGCTACCCGCACGCCTGGACCCCGCCGCAAAAGGACCACGAGTTCTTCGACGCCGAGCAGGGTCGCCAGTGGCAGTCCTGCCTCGAGAAGAACCAGGAACTCGGCCGCTACGCCAAAGCCCTGCCCTACCAGTTCCAGGCCGGAAACGAGCGCGACGACGACAAGCACCTCAGAGAGCGCGCCCAACTCCCCCTGGGAATGACCCTCGACGACTACGGCTTCGGCCTCGTCCGCAGCGACGGCCTGACCCCCCGCCCCACCTACGACTGGCTGCTCGAACAGCAGCTCAATCGGCCCATTCAGCAGGCGCCGACCTTCACGACAGACGTGCGATTCCCGCCGAAGACCAAGGTGATCTCGGTGGGCTACGAGTACCACTGGGAAGGCGACGAACTCCTCATCCGGAACGTGAAGGTGGACAGCGCCTTCCCGACGCGGGTGCGGTTGAGGGCGGAGTCGGGCCGGTAGGCGGCGTGGTGCGCAGGTCTTCCCAAACGCTTCGCGTCTGCGCGCGCACCCGCTACGCCATCAGCAGCTTCTCCGCCCAACCCGAAAACCGCTCGAAGTGCTTCCGCATCCGTTCCACGTCACGGCGGGTGTAGATCTCTCCGCTGTACGAGACACGGCTCTTCTCGAGAAGCAGACTGCGCAACTGGCAGAGGGCGCGCTTCGAGTCTTCGTCGCTGAGAACTATGGCCTGCAGAAGTGCCGTCGCCTGCCCGTGGTCTTCGCCAGCGCTCTTGGTGCCCGCCAGTCGTACCGTGAGGGCGTCGGTCAGAGCGATGGCGGCATGCACCAGCAGGACGCCGGCAGCGTTCCAGTACTCGAACTCGCGGGCCAGTTCGGCCGCTTCCGCAAAGCTGCGCCCGACCCGCGCGAAGTCCAGCCACTTGGTCTTGTCAACCGTTTGTCTACTTGCGCCGCGAGCCACGGATCACCTCCCCGAGGTCGCCCCCCACGAGGGTTACCCCTTCCCGGAGAAGCGCAGTGAGTAGCGGGTCCTCGCGCCGTGCCCGCTGACGGACCTCGTACCGGGTCTCGACGAGGGGGGTTGCCCGGACCCCAAAGCGGCGACCAATGTCAGCAGCCAGGTCCGCGGCGGCTTCCTGCATGGCGGTGCGCCGCTTCCCTGCGGGCACGATCACAAACAGGTCGAGGTCGCTGTCGGGCGATTCCTCGTGCCGAGCGGCACTGCCGAACAGAACCACGGTCGCGTCGGTGCCGGTGAACGCCGTTCGGACAACCTCCAGTAGCTGCGCGTAGACCTCACGCTCGCGGAGCAGTAGCGGCCGGATCAACTCCGTCACGAGCATGTTGCTTGTGTTGAGCCGGAGAAGCTGTGTCTTGCCGCTGCCCAGCCGCTCAATGACTCCGCAGTCTTCGAGTCGACTGAGCGCGCGGCCTGCCGCCACATGACTGACCCCGGCCGTCCGGCCCACCTCCCGGCCGCTCATGCCTTGGGCCGAGTCGAGCAGCGCGCGCAGGATAGCCACATGGCTTGGCGCCGCGAAGATCTCATCGAGTGGACGGCGGAAGAAGCCGCTGGTCTGCGCCATAGCAGGGGTGTCACACCTGTCAACTTATGTGGACAGGTGGCAACATAAGTTAGCACAGTCTACCTCGTCCGCAGGTGGGGGACAAGCGCGGGCTGTTGGGCGCCGGTGGGCTTGCTCGACTTGGGCAATCAACCTGGCCGCTCGTATTCGTCGTTGCGCGTCGAGTGGGCGAAGACAGCGCCTGACGTGATCTACACGCGCGTGCAGTTGCGCAAACAAGGAGAGACCGCGTGGCGGTCTGCCTGCTTCACGCAGTCGCCGGGGCTGGTGCTCGGGTTGGAGCCGGACGCGACGTATGAGGTGCTCGTGGATGCGCGGGCCACCGGGCCGGACTATGGCGGCGTGTTTGCTGAAGACTATGTGGCTGGGCTGCGCAAAATGCGCGCGGCAGCAGACGCGGCCTCACCGAAGATCGCCCTGGTCGGTCCCACCTTCGGCGGTGAGCTTGAGGGACCCGGTTCAGACTACCTTGAGGCCTGCTACCGCGCCGGCATGAGAGGGCTGCTACAAGCGCTGGACCTGCATCCCTATGTCAAGTACGCTACGCCCACGCCGCCGGGCGGTCACCCGGGCGGCCCCGAAGGTGTGCTCCACAGCCTGGAACGCGCCCGCGAGGTGCTCGCCCGGAACGGTGAGGCGGAGCTGCCCATCACGGTCAGTGAGTGCGGCCACCCGACTTCTGAGGGCGAGTGGTTCATGCCGCCCGTCACCTACGCGCAGCAAGCCCAGCGGATCGTCCGCACGCACCTGCTCCTGATCGGCGCCGGCGTCCGGCGGATCTGGTTCTACGCGTTCCAAGACGAGGGCACCGACCGCAGGAACCCGGAGCACAACTTCGGGCTTGTGGACTGGCACGGCAAGCCCAAGCCGGCATACCACGCGTACAAGGCGATGGTCGCGCTGCTGGGCCGAACCAAGTGTGAGGGACTCCAGCCGGACGCAAAGCCGCCCGTCTACGCCGTCCGCTTCCGAGACGGAAACAGCTTCCTCACCGCGCTGTGGGACAGCGGCGGCGAGAGCGAAGTCCTCGTCAGTGCGAAGGGCGGCGCCACCGCAACGTTCGACCTGTTCGGCAAGCCGGTGTCGCTCCCGGGGACCAACGCTGGTCGGCAGAGGTTCGTCGCCACAGAGAGCGCCCTCTACCTGCGCTCTGCAGCTCCTCTTCGGCTCGTTTCGCAGCGTCGACTCAGCCCGCCCGTCGAGCCGCAGGTGCAGATGGAGCTCCATCCGAGCACAGTCTCTTTCGCGCCCGGCGCCACGCGTTCGTGGGAGTGCCGCGTGCAGAGCGAATTCGACGTGCCCGTGGAGGTCCGCCTCTCCTGTTCGGCCCCCTGGGGTGGACAGGCGCAGTGCGCAGCGTTGACGCTCCCACCGCACGGGAGCGACATCGCCAACCTCATCCTCACCGCCCCCGCTGACGCCAAGAGGCAGCTCGTCTCGGGGGACGCGAAGTGTGCGTACCGGCCCCGCGGCGACGCAGGGGAATGGCGGGTGTTGCGGCGGGCGGTGTTCTTCGAGGTTGGCGTCCCGCAAACGATGATGGCCCGCCCGAACGTCGAATAGTGATCGGCCCTGCTGCCGCGAAGGGATCTCCTCATGGCAAACCGCACGACTGCTCGGCAAACGCCTCTGCGGGAACACGAGGTGCCAGGCCGCGTCGCCGACTACGGATCGCTGGTTGGGGCGATCTCCGCCGTCCATACCCAGTCCCAACGCCGGGCCGCCCAGGCGGTCAATGTCAGCCTGACTCTGCGGAACTGGCTGATCGGGTACCACCTCGTGGAGTACGAACAACACGGGAGCGATCGGGCCGAGTATGGGGAGCGGTTGCTGGACATGTTGGCGAGGGACTTGCGCAAGTGTCTCGGGCGCGGCTTCGGCCGTCGCAACCTCTTCCTGTTCCGGGGCTTCTACCTCCAGTACCCAATCGTGCAATCAGTGATTGCACAATCTGGCGTCGTGCTCCCTTCGCCGCCGAGTGTGCAACCCAAGCCCCTCGACTGGCAGGACGAGGCGTACTTCGCCCGCCTGTTCCAGGCGCTGACTTGGACCCACCTGATGGAGCTGACTCGCCTCGACGATCCCCTGAAGCGGGCGTTCTACGAGGTGAGGGCAGACGTGGCGAAATGTGCCGTGACACGATCGACGACGCTGACCATCCTGATGCTGGTTCCGTATCTTGCCCGCACGGCTGTGGTGGCGGCTCCGCGGGAGAAGGAGTCTGTCCCGTTGGGCCGCGAGCTGAGTAACCCGCGCGACGCCGTGCAAGGAAAGCGCTTCCCTCCCCGTCAGCCATTCCCCGAGCTCAGCGACTTCCTCGGCGCCGTCAACGTTGGCGGGCCCGACTGGCGCCGGTACGGCTTGGGCTGGTGCCGGCATGACTTCTCGTGGGGCGCCCTCGAGCCGGAGAACGACCGCTTCGAGTGGGAGAAGTACGACCGGCTGATCGAAGACGCGCACCGGCACGGAGTCCAGATTCTGCCGATTCTGGACTACACCGCGCCCTGGGCGGCCAGCAAGGAGGGCGACGGAGTCTCACCGCCAAAGAACGTCACCGACTGGGAGGACTTCGTCGAGCACGTGGTAGCACGCTACTCGCAGCCGCCGTTCAGCCTCCGCTACTTCCAGGTGTGGAACGAGCCGACGGTGAAGACGGGCTTCTGGCACGGCGAGTCGGACGACGAGTTCTTTGAGAAGGTCTACCTGCCCGCGGCGAAGATCCTTAAGCGCAACGACTGCCAGGTGGTCTTCGGCGGGTGGCCGTGCAGCGACTCGATTGAGCACTTCTGCGAGCTGCTCGACAAGCATGAAGCCTGGCGTTGGACCGACATCCTCGACGTCCACTACTTCGAGCTCTCCGCCTGGCAGGCGCTTTACGACCGCTACGTGAAGCCGGGCAAGTGCCGCGGGATCTGGCAGACCGAGATCGGCTACCACCCGTTCCCCGGCTACCTGCCCAACTGCTACCTCCGCGCCCTGCACTTCGGGCTACGCACCGGGTGGAACTTCCGCGACCAGTACAAGCTGTTCTGGTACGCGTTCTGGGGCGCCGGCCCCGACGCGCCCAAGTGCCTGACCAGCAACGGCCCCGACGGCCAGCGAGTGCCCAGCGAACACGGCAAGCGGCTGCTGGTCCTGAACCAGGTGTTGGGCGGCGGCGCCCTGGCCGCGTTTTCGGATTTCGCCGCCGAACCGGCGTTGCCGCCGGCGCTGCAAGAGGAAGTGCCCACGGTCCTTGGCTTCCACGTCGGCGACAGGCGCACCGTCATCGCGCTGCTGCTCGACGCGGCAACCAGGCAGCAGCACCCCACCGTCCGGCTCGACCTCCGCCTCCCCCGCACGCCCCGTCAGGTCACGTTGATCACCGCAGCCGGCAAGCGCCGCGAGCTGCCCGCGCAACAGCGCGACGGCCACGCCCTGGTCGGCGTGCCGATTGGCGAGGTACCGTTGGAGTTGGCACGGAACTGGGGGAAAAGGTGGGAGGTGGCGACGGCGTATGTCGTCTTCGAGTAGGGTTATGTTTTGACTCCCGGGTGAGGTGATCGACCATGTCCTTGAAACGCAGAGCACTCTGCTTGACCTGCCCCGCAGCAGTGCTGATCGTCGCAGTCGCTTTCGGGGCTGAAGACAACGGCGCGGTGTTCCTCTCCTTCGAGGATCAAGCTGACCTGCCCAAGGTCGAGGCGTCTCGCGCCCGGGTCGAGCTGTCGACCGAGCACGCCACGGCGGGAAGCCGCTCGCTGAAGGTGACCGACGAGGTCGGTCCCTACCCGACCGTCGGCTTCAAGCTTGGCTGCGCGTTCGACAACGCCGACTGGACGCAGTATGAGGCACTGGCGTTCGACTTGTACAACCCGCAACAGGACGGCGTTGGGCTGTACCTCGAAGTGTTTGACGGCACCGGCGCGCGGCGGACAGTCACGTGCCCAATCCGGCATCAGGGCGAGGCGCGGCTGAGGACTACACCGGTGGGTCTGAAGCTGAAGACCAACGGCCTGCTGCTGACCGGCACCAACTTGGGCATGGTGCAGACGTGGGATCAGGATATCGACCTCAGCAATGTCACCCGCTTCGTGCTCTTCATGGAAGGGCCGAAGGAGCCGACCACCATCTACCTCGACAACTTCCGCTTCCTGCCCCGCCGCGACGAGCCGTTGCTTGATCGCTTCGGCCAGTACACCCGCCGCGACTGGCCGGGAAAGGTGCACGAAGAGTATGACACGCTGCTGCAGCGATAGCCGGAACCGTACTGCGCCCGGGGCCTGGGCGGCCATCACCCTCCTCGCGGCGGTGTGGGCGCTCACAGCGATCGCCTCCGTCGCAGCGGAGACAGCGCTCCCGCCCATGCACCACGGCGTGGTGTTCTTCTGCCCCGAGCAGCCCGACGAGGCGATTCGGCAACTGGAAACGATCAAGCGCGACGGTTTCGATCTCCTCAAGTTCGCCTCATGGGTGTGGACACTGCCGAAGCCCGGTTCCGACCTGGAGCGGAACGCACAGGCGGTGCTGGACTGGTGCGACCGGAACGACATGGCGTTCTACCTGCTGCACAACATCCAGTACGGGAGCCCGGGCGAAGGCGGCGGTCTGGACGACCAAGTGCTCAGCCCCGAGAAGAGCCTGCCGCTGCTCGAAGACTGGGTGCGAGTGCTGCGCGGGCACCGGTCGGTGGCGGGGGTGATCCTGGGCAACGAAGTGGGGCCGAGCCTCGGCAGCCCTGAGCAGGCCCCCGCGCTCTGGACGCAGTTCCGGCAGTGGTTGGCGCAGGAGCACGGCAGCCCCGGCCAGGTAGATTGCCGCCGCTACGCGCGCCAATGCTTCGCCCGGTTCTACGGGACACTCCTCGACAAGGGCTTGCGGACTGCGTTGGGCGACCTGCTGTACGGCAGCAAGACCAGCCTCGACCCGTTCCTGCATCGCGTTTGTCGCGCCATGTCCGTGACCTGCTGGGACGACGCGCTGGCCCAGCACCCGTTGTGGCGCATCAAGTGCGCCGCCGACACCATCGGCAAGCCGCTGTTCAATGCCGAACTGCACCTCTATCACGACACGTATCAGTTCTTCCCGTCGCCGGAACAGTCGCGGTATCGGTACTTCACCAGCGCCCTGTTGGGCGAGTACCTCACCGCCAGCTTCGCCTGGGGTCAGTGGCAGAAGCCCGAGATCCAGCAAGTGCACGCCGCGACCCCCGGCATCCTGACCGACCTCCGTCGCCTCCAGCAGCCGCTCTGCCGCCTCGCGCAGGCGTACCAGCGGGCCGACCTCGCCGCGCTCGTCACCGAGAGCAACTACTACCGCCCCGGAATCGACGACGAACAGCGGCACCCGCTGGCGTTGCTCTACGCCCACCTGAGCGCCTTGGGACGGCCCTGGCGGTACCTGCTGGAAAACGACCTCGACACGATGACCGGCGGCACACTGGTCGTCTGGTCGGACCAACTCACCCCTGCAGTGGCGACCACGCTGACTGAGCTGCCGGCCGCGGTACAGATACTCGCCGTCGGCGCCCTGCCGACCAGCGACGAGTACGCCCGGCCCCTGCCCGCCGCCACCCAACGCGCCCTCAAAGCCCGCCTGCGTGTCATGCCCCTCGCGCAGCTCGCCAGCACACTCACGCCAGCGCCCAACCTCCCCGACGAGTACCGCAGCGTCGGCACAGTCGCCTACAAGTGGTGGAGCCAGGAGCGCGGCCACTTCCAGTACGCGGTACCGTACTGCCTGCTGGAGGTGCGACAAACCGCCACCGCGGAGGGGACGCTGGTGGCAGTGGTGAACAACACAACCGAACCGCAAGCCGCGCCGCCGCCTTGGCCTGCGCAGGCGAAGGTCGAGGAGCTTACCGGTGCTCGGGAGACCGACGGCTTACAGCGTCTCACGCTTCGTCCGTTGGAGGTCAGGGTGTTCGCGGTGAAGCCGGACCGCTGAGCGAGGACAGGCGACCGTGATGGGTGGGCACAGGGATCTGCGAGGCATGCCTATCCCCTCTCGGATGGAGTACACTCCTGCCCACTTCGCGGCCCGAAGGCGTTGGCAGCCCGTCTTTCTGCCGAGCGACCGGTGAGGAGAACGAGAGGCGACTAGCCCTCAAGCAAGCGCGGTATCCAAGCAAGCAAATGCCCCAGGAAAGTGAAAGGCCCTATTCTGCTGGGCAAGATGCAGGTCAGCAAAGAAATGCATCGCAACAGAAAGGGCCGTTTCGG
>Ga0100394_1003373_pt1 | contig 13118 bp, 16 predicted proteins | sample CryGeymeta201518_FD_81549 | JGI IMG/M metagenome (GOLD analysis project Ga0100394, IMG submission 81549) | Groundwater microbial communities from Crystal Geyser aquifers in Utah, USA - Crystal Geyser metaG 2015-18 | ecosystem: Environmental > Aquatic > Deep subsurface > Groundwater | place: USA... | reverse complement strand
TGGTACCCTTATCGCACTAATGCTGCCTTACTCCATTGCGATGTTAGTGTTATGGACCGCATTTTTACTTGGTTTCTGGGCGCTGGATATTCCACTGGGTGTGGGCTCAAGCTATACCTACCCTGCCGTAAATTAATTTCATTTATTGTTTAACACCCCTGCTGCGGCAGGGGTTGTTTTTTCTGTTGCTTCTCTCAATCGCCTGCTAACATAACCGCATTTATCAGCTAGCGAAATTTCTATGCGTATTCCACGAATTTACCACAGCGGCGAGATCACACTTAAGCAAGACTTTGCATTAGACGACGATGCCGCCAATCATGTTGGCCGGGTACTTAGAATGCCAGTGGGCAGTGAACTTATCTTGTTTAATGGTGATGGTTTTAATTATTCAGCCCGTATCAGTAGCTGTGATAAAAAACGTGTTAGCGTGCAGGTATCTGAGCAGGAGAAGAACCCTGTAGAGTCGCCGCTCAAAATCCATCTGGGTCAGGGTATTTCACGCGGTGATAGAATGGATTTTGCCATTCAAAAAGCCGTTGAACTTGGCGTAACTGAAATTACGCCATTGTTTACCGAGCGTTGTGGCGTGAAACTAGACGGCGAGCGATTGACTAAACGCAATGAACAGTGGCAAAAAATTGCTATTAGCGCCTGCGAGCAAAGCGGTCGCAGTATAGTGCCAATAGTGCACCCTGCCATACCACTGCAAAACTGGCTGGCGCAACAGACAAAAGAATTAAAGCTAACCTTGCATCCATGGGCAAACGACACCATAAAGACGCTTATACCCAACCTTAATATCCGGTTAGTAATAGGCCCTGAGGGTGGTTTTAGTGAGCAGGAAATGACGCAAACAGCGGCAGCGGGTTTTACTGGCATACAATTAGGCCCGCGCGTGCTTCGAACTGAAACTGCTGCACTTACTGCAATCAGTGCATTACAACTGCAATTTGGCGACCTGGCCTAAGGATACAACATGCATCAACCGATAAAACTTGGCATAGTCATGGACCCCATTTCGGCCATCAATATCAAAAAAGACTCCAGCTTTGCCATGCTGCTGCAAGCACAAGAGCGCGGCTATGAAATTCACTACATGGAAATGGCTGATTTATATTTACTGGAAGGCCAGGCCAGAGCATCAACCAAACGCTTAACGGTAGAACAAAACCCAGCCCGCTGGTATCAGTTTGGCACTGAGCAAGACATCGCACTTAGCGAGCTGGATGTCATTTTAATGCGGAAAGATCCGCCGTTTGATACCGAGTTTATCTACGCCACTTATATTCTGGAACGCGCAGAAGACAACGGTACCCTTATTGTCAACAAACCGCAAAGTCTGCGTGATGCCAATGAAAAGCTGTACACCAGCTGGTTTAGTCAATTTACGCCCAAAACACTGGTTAGCCGCGATGCCAAACGCTTAAAAGCGTTTTATCAGGCCGAACAAGACGTCATTTTAAAACCGCTGGACGGAATGGGTGGCGCTTCTATTTTTCGCTTACAACCAGGCGATGCCAATGTCAGTGTCATTATTGAAACGTTAACTGATCATGGCAGTCGCTATGCCATGGCACAACGCTTTATCCCACAAATAACCGACGGCGATAAACGAATTCTGGTAGTAAACGGTAAACCCGTGCCATACTGTTTAGCGCGCATACCAGCCAGCGGTGAAACCCGCGGCAACCTGGCAGCAGGAGGTCGGGGTGAAGCCAGACCCTTATCGGCATCTGACTTTGCCATTGCCAATGCGGTAGGTCCTACACTAAAAGCCAAAGGCTTAATTTTTGTTGGTTTAGATGTTATAGGCGACAAATTAACCGAAATTAACGTTACCAGCCCAACCTGTATCCGCGAAATTGAAGCGGCGTTTCCAATTAGTATCACCGGTTTGTTATTTGATGAAATTGAACAGCTGCTGGCAGCTCGCCAGTGACAACCACGTTGTAACGAGGTCACTATGCAGAATTTTCAGAATCATTTTTTAATTGCTATGCCGTCATTAGATGATCCACTGTTTAAACGCAGTGTTGCCTATATCTGTGAACACAATGATGAAGGTGCGATGGGTATTGTTATCAACCATCCACTTGAAGTAAAAGTTGCCGACTTACTTAAACAATTACAAATTGAATTTAACACCGAAAGCCCGGCCGCCACAGCGCATGTGTGTGCGGGTGGCCCGGTGCAACACGACAGAGGTTTCGTACTGCACACCACCAAAGAAGGCTATAGCAGTAGCATGCGATTAAACGACCAGCTTATGGTGACTACGTCTAAAGATATATTATTTGATTTAACCACAGCACAAGCACCGGAAAAGTTTATTTTAGCGCTGGGTTATGCCGGTTGGACCGCGGGCCAATTGGAGCAAGAAATTGCCGACAATGCCTGGCTGATTATTCCGGCCGACACAGGCATTATTTTTGATTTAACTCATGCGGAAAAATGGCAATCGGCTACGGCAAAAATTGGCATCAAGCCATGGCAATTAACCAACGAGGCCGGTCACGCTTAATGAGTCGCACTATTTTAACCTTTGATTACGGTACCAAAAGCATTGGCGTGGCGGTAGGTCAGGAACTTACCGGCACCGCCTCTCTGCTAAGCGCATTAAAAGCACAAGACGGTACACCTGACTGGCAAGAGCTGGAAAAACTGATTAAAGACTGGCAACCCCAGCTGTTATTGGTGGGGTTACCATTAAATATGGATGGTAGTGAACAGCCCTTTACCGTTCGTACCCGCAAGTTTGCTAACCGCTTGCATGGCCGTTTTGGCTTGCCGGTTACACTGCATGACGAACGACTAACCACCACCGAAGCCCGCAGTATGCTATTTGCTGAAGGCGGTTATCGCAATTTAGCAAAAGACAAAGTGGATAGCTTGTCGGCAAAAATCATTTTTGAGAGCTGGTATGAGCAACAGTAATGCATCGCCCGTTCAGTCTGGCTACTACCAGCATTACAAAGGTCGTTATTATCAGGTCATTGACTGCGCCCGGCACAGTGAAACTGAACAATGGCTGGTTATATACCGAGCACTGTACGGTGATTTTGGTTTGTGGGCCAGGCCAGCGGAAATGTTTAATGAGCATGTCGAAATTGCCGGCGAGCTGCTAGCCCGCTTTCAATATATTGGTGATACTAAGCCTGACAGCATTACACAAAATCTGCCGGATTAATTTCCTCGGCCAGCAGCAAAATAATATCCTGCGAGGATAACCAGCTACGTAATTGTACTGCCCCTGCTTTTAGCTGTTCATGCTGGCAAATTAATTGCCACACCTGTTGCACCAAATCATTAAAGTTATGGCCATCGTACTGTATGGCTTTACTTTGGCTAACCATACTGAGCAATTGGCGTAACAGCTCCTGACTCTGTTGTAGCTTTTGCTGATGCGGTGTTAAAGCCTGTTGCACACAGTGCTGTACATCGTACAACATATCAACAGCTTGCTTTAGTTGCTGTTTACGCAAAGACCCTCGATGGTCATCATGGTATACCGGATGTAATAATTTACTGCGAAGGCCGGCCAACTCTGCCACGCTAACAATGCCATAACTGCTAAGCAATTGCTCCGCGCCGTTAAGCCATTCACCCAGCTGCGCCAGTGCCTGCGGCTCTTTGCGTTCAAACCGCGTAACTAACGCCGGATAACGCAACAATAAAGCCGATAACTCTTTTACTAAATGCACAATGGATTTTTGCATAATCGTTATTCCGGCAATAAGCGACGGCTAACTTCACCGTTACTGCTTTCCATTTGCTGCCACTCCATGCCATCCTCTGAGATCTTCAGTTTTATATAAATAATATTTTCCGGTTTTTCTTCCCTAAGCTTATGCGACTCTGCAATCACATTTAAATTTTCAATCACTTTGCGCTGGCTTAGTACTTTAATTTCTTGTGTTGCAACCGCCGCGACGCGAGCGGTGATCTGCTCAATATTGAGCTTAGGCATGCTTTCGCGGCTTACCAATTGATACTCATCAGCCAACTGCACTAACTGGCGCACTGCCAACTTGCTGTATTCCTCAACCGGCGCCATATCCTGTTTAATACGCAACGATTGTTCCAGCGAATGGGTTTGCTCAACTAATACCGCCCGCAAGGCTTTAGACGCTTTAGCGGGCAAACTGCTGCGGCCCAGGCTGTTGGTCAGCTCTTTGTACATTAGGCTGTTAAACTTGGTGTTATCAATGGGTTGGTACTGCGTTTCGGTCTTCTCAGTTAAAGCATCCAGTGCAACAGGAATGGTAAGTTCAACATCGCCCACCCGCATAGGCGGTAGAGCAAAATGTTTTAACAAGTCATGCTTGGCATACTCTTCGGCGACCTTAACGGTTTGAATATCCGCCATCACTCTGGCGTTGGTAATACTGCTAATAATACTGCCCAAATACTCGTTTAAATTCGGCATAATGCTGTCCCTGTTAAACCAGGCTGGCAGCCGTTAGTACTGCCAGCCCCAAACCAGATTAGTGCCAATTAGGCGCTAACAATACTGTCTTCCAGCATCGTTAAGATCCTATCTAACCCTGCTGGTATTTCGTCATTTAATGCGGTTACCTTTACCCCAAGGTTGTAGGTTTTCTCTACACTAACCCCGCGGGTAGAAGAGCGCTTGTAAGACGCCGACGCTTTAAAGTTTACAATCTTATAGTTGATGCCCAGCTCAGCACTGGCAGCAAATTCACTCGACACATTGGAGGTTTCGGTAGAGGTTAGCTTGGCATTGAAGTCGATGGTCATTTCTTCAATACGCAAAGCTGGTATGGTTAACATGGTTAAAAACGGCACCTTTATCGCAACATCGGTCGAAATAAAATTGCTGGTAACATCGGTGCCCGGTGGCAAACCTTCATCGGTCAATTGCTGCGCCGTTTTGCCGACATGGGGGTTAGGCGTTGATTTAGTAAATTCAAAATCAACATAACGTAAGGCTTTAGTACCGTTAATGTCTTCAAAGCCTACGGCCTGAATAAAGCTCACTTGCGACATAGACGCCGCATGTTGCGCTTGCACAGCAGCCTGCATTGGGCCACCAATATAAACGCTAAAATCTAAACTATTGAGTTCCTGCACCAGATTTGGCATAACTCTCACTCCCTGCTCACTGTACCTACTCTGTTAAGGCTTTTCGGTTGCCGCCGACTACCTATCCGTACCCGCTCGCCGGCCTTGAACAACAGCTATTACAGAGGATAAATCAGTACTAGCCCGGCAGAGTGTTAAAGCCTAGCTGGCAGCAGAGGAATATCCAGAGAGAAAACAGGTAATTTAGTTACATTAAATTGATAAATATCTGACAAATCCGGGGCAATTCTAACCGCCTGTCACCGCTTTAAACCGTAAATCACTTTTTTTAATTTTGGCCTAGGGTATGTCGCTATATTGGCCTCTCCAACCAAGAGGATAATATTATGTTTGAACAAACCGAGTTTTTTCACCAATTAAGCCAAATGAGCCCGTTGTTTTGGGTAGCGTTTATACCGAGCTTTATGGCCATCTATTTTTTGCCCAGCATTGTAGCCAGCTTTCGTAACCGCCAGCACTTGGGCAAAATATTTCTGGCCAATATCCCAGCCGGGTTTTCCTGGATAGCCTGGGTAGCACTTATTGTCTGGGCCTTTACCGGTAAACAGAAAAAATCAGTCGAACAAACAGCAACATAAATAGTACACTGTGAATACGTCGTTTTTTGTTTATTTAGGTTTTAGTAAAGCGCCAATGATCACATTACACGCTTTTAGCCAGCGCATTGCTTTGGACAACTGCAGCCGCGCCTATTTATGGGCGCAGTTGTTAACGATGCTGATTTACACCGGCTATTTTATGGCGTACACCCTGCCCTTGTTGACGAGTGAGCAGACTAATTTGCACTTACTGTTTTTGGTTAAGTACAGCATTGAAGCAGCGTGTTTTGTGTTGCTAAGCCATTTGCTGCTGCGCCCACTGCTTAAAGCTGACAATGTTCTTGCGCACAAACGCTGGTTACTGTTTACTTTACTGCTGGTACTGGCAGCGTTACTGCAAACTCTGGTGTCTTATGGTCTTTCCAGTTTGGAAGCATTAAAACATACCGATATGAGCACGGTAACAGTACTGACAGACGAACAAAACTCGCCACTGCAAATGAATTTCAGCTTCAGTTTTATGATGATTGCACTGATGAGCTCATTTAGTGTGATGTATTTGGTTTGGGGTGCCGGCTATATTGCCTGGCAAAGCCGGCAGACGCGTAAAGCCTTGCAGCAACAAATGCAGCAAGCTCAGCTACAGCAACTTACTAACCAACTTAGCCCGCACTTTTTATTTAATGCGTTTAACAGTATCCGCGCCCTCATTTTTGAAGATCAGCATAAAGCCGCTGACACAGTTACGCGATTATCAGAGCTGTTTCGCTTTCACTTGCAGGCACACTTACAGCCAGAGTCTACCCTGGCGCAAGAATGGCAGTTAACAGAGCAATATTTGGCCATTGAGCAAGTACGGCTAGAGCAGCGCCTGCAATTTAGCTGTACCATTGCCGAAGAACTATGGCAGTGCAAGTTACCCACGCTTAGCCTGCTCACCTTGGTTGAAAACGCCATTAAGCATGGCATAGCGCCCAATGTGGCCCCGGGTACACTCAGCATTAGTGCAACAGTATCAGATAAAGGCTGGCAGCTAAACGTCAGTAACACTACGCTTAGTGCCACGCAGCAAGCAGGTACCGGCACCGGGATAACTAACTTACGCCAGCGCTTGCAATTAATGTACGCCGATAACGCCCGGTTGCTGCTTCAACACCACAACAACCAATTTAGTGCCAGTGTGGAATTTAACCATGTATAACTGCCTGCTGGTGGATGACGAACGCTTAGCCCGCAGCGAGCTAAAGCGTTTACTAAAAATGCATCCACAATGCGTTATAACCGCTGAAGCCAGCAGTGGTGAAGAGGCATTACAGCAACTGACCAGCCACAAAATTGATTTAGTCTTTCTCGATATTCAAATGCCGGGGTTAACGGGCTTGCAATTAGCAGAGCATATTCCCGCCAATACACAGTTTATCTTTTGCACCGCCTTTAACAGCTTTGCGCTGGATGCATTTGAATTAAATGCAGTAGATTATTTATTAAAGCCCATCGCACCTGAGCGGCTGGCTAAAGCCTTGCAAAAACTGCGCCCCGCCAATGACAATAACCATGCAACGGTGCATTACCTGGCCGAACAGCACGGTATTTTACTTAAATTTGGCGACAGTCAACGCGTGGTAAGGCTTAACGAGATAAGCCGGTTTGAGAGTATTGGTAATCACGCCGCGGTATATACGCCTTACGGCAAAAGCTTTATTCATAGCTCACTGGCAAAAATTGAACAAAAACTCGACCCGGAATTGTTTTTTAAAGCCAGCCGCGCTGACATTGTGCGTATTAGTGCCATCAGCCATATTGAGCCATCTATCGCCGAGGGTGGCTTAGTGGCAATATTGCAAGATGGCCAACAAGTAGATGTTAGCCGCCGCCAGGCACAGCAGCTAAAACAACAATTTAGCGCGTTTTAACTGCTGCCATTATAACTGCTAATGAATTAACCACTAAAGCTGCTGGCGGTACCATTCGCCTAAAATCAGACTGGCGGCTACGCTAACATTTAGTGATTCAACCTTGCCAGAGCCTGGTATTTGCAGTGCAATATCGGCGCTTTTAGCCACATTTTTCGACACACCAAACATCTCTTCGCCAAAAACCACCACCACTTTAGCGGGAAGCTGGCTTTGATACAGCGAGGTGCCACCATGGCTAGAGGTAGTAATCAGTGTATAACCGGCTTCTTTACACAGTTGTAATGCTAACGGCAAATTGTCGCAACGTAAGCCATCGACAAACTCACCGCCGCCCTCTGCCGTTCGAAGGGCCGCGCCCGATTGCAGCAGCTCTGGCTGTTTCATAATAATGCCGCCAACACCAAAGTGCGCACAGCTGCGGGTAATAGCGCCTAAATTGTGCGGGTTGCCCACACCATCAAGCGCCAATAAACAATCTTGTTTGCGGCCTTTTTGCTGTAAATACATGGCCAGGTTTTGCTGGGGTTTGCGCTTTACCAGCAGCACCACACCACCGTGATGGCCGCTACCGGCCACCTTCTCCAGTTCGGCGTCATCCACAATGTGGTAAGCCTTTTTAGCACCCGCCAAATACTTCATTACATCGGCAAATTTAGGTGCCATTTGCTGTGAAATATACAACCGAATTAACGCATCCGGCCGTTGGCTAAACAACACCCTACAAGCATTTTCACCATATACCTTGCTTTCATCATCTTGCACCACTTTTACCGGCCTGGCCGACTGCGGTTTTGCACGCTCAGCATGACGGTTTGGCTTATTCGTGGCAGCCTTATCGGTTTTAGTCCAAGGCTTATGTAACGGGTTGGCAGCTTTGCCGTTTTTGGGCTTAGGGTATGACATAGAAATTCCTGCGTGTGCCTAACGGGCAATAATCTTTAATGCGCTGAATTTTACCAGCTGCGTCTAAACATTACTTGTATTTTGCTACCTACAATTTTATGTCATTAACCGCACCGGCTACGTGCTGGTTTTGTTACCACTATAATTCGCATAACATAAATATCTAGCAAGCTACCCCCCAAGCACATTTGGCAATACTGAATGGCAATACAACAGAGTTTTAGACCTAGCCTCAGGTTGCTTACAGAAGTAGCATATTGCGCTTAGTACCAACAGCAATTAGTAGGAAGAGAGCAGACGTTTATAGCATCATCAAACGTCCGTAATCAATGACAAAGCAATTTAGATGTTACCTTGGGCAACAGCCACCATATCTTGTAAATAATCTATTACTGACGGATCGCTTACCCCTTTTTTCTTAACTATTTTAATAGCGGCTTCAAAATTAGCTTTTGCCAGAGCAAATTGCTTAGTTCTTAAGTAGCCGCTACCTAAGCTACTGAATGCAAATGATGAATTAGGATAAGTATCAGCAAATAGTTTCAAGGTATCAATTGCTTGACTATCCCTCTGATTGGAAAACTGTGCATCAGCTAAATCAGAAAATACTATTTCAGGAATTAACACCGGATATTTGTATCGATTTGATAGTGTAGAATAATACTTTTGAATGTCACTGATTGAACCATAAGCAGCAAGTTCATCGCTTACATTAAAATTAATATCTTCAAATAAGTACTGTAACCCCTGGTAAACACTGGGGTAAATGGTGGACTGATGTGTTTCATTTTCGAATTGATTAAAATTCCAATTTAGCGATTCAGGTGCAACCTCTTCAAGCTTTGAGGCTATTCTTAACGCATTTGAGTACATTCCACTGCCTTCACCTGCAACGCTTAAAAATAGGTTGCCACCAAAGTCCTTTTTCTGGGTACTAAATTTACTTAAGTTTTGGTCTATTTCATCATTACCCCACCATGCAGCAGGGCTAATTAACAAGTAGTTTGTAAAGGTTTCTGGTGAGTTGACTAAGGTGTGTAATCCATAAACCCCTGCATTTGAATAACCTATCATCGTGCGGTTAGGCAATACGGGATAATTATTTTCAATGTATGGAAAAAGCTCAGATTCCAAAAATGTAGTAAATGCTTCTGTACCACCAAATTGAGGAAACTTTTGGCTAATCCAGGTTTGACTTTTGCTCTTCGGTTCACCGTTAATAGGCGGTAAGTAATCTCTGACTCTAATCGTTGTTTCAATGCCAACAACAATTGATGGCGGAATTTTTCGTGTCGTTATAAGTGATTCAACAATACCAATAGTAGATGTAAATAGATGCTCTGCATCAAAAAGGTAAATAACTTGATAAGTTTGGTTTTTATCAAAGTTTGGAGGTGTGTAAATTAATATATTTCTCTTTTCTTTTAATTGGTTAGAATCAATAACCACCTTAGATGCCAAACTATAATCTTCCTTTGATACAACATCTGTAGCGAAAGCTAATTTGTTAAAAAGTAACACCATTAATAAGCTGATGAAGGGTCTCATGCTCTCTCCTTAGTTTAATATCCGTTAATATCAGTACATTACCATTACGAAAATTAAACGGCCACTTAATTAACGTTTAATAAACATCAAGTTTAAAAATGACACTACACTTCGAATTGTAAAAATGGGAGCGAATCACCAAAACCTTAAAATGTTGATAGCTATGGTATTTAATGAGGATTATTGGGGTCAGGGAATTATTGGGTCAGAACAAAATTAACCTCCATTGGCAACTTAACTATTGGTTCACCACTAACTAATAACTACGTCCAACTACTTTGATGCAGTATCAACCGCAGTTATTAAAGCTATTTGCGTCTAGCGGGAAAATTGAACTCTCAGCATGGTGCGATGAATTGACGTTACCTCACTCGTGCTATATTTTCTGGTTTTACGCCACCAAACAAATGAAAAATTAGACTAAATGGAATTTGAACTGCGAGAATTGGGCCTGACTACGAGTAACAAAGTAGTAAAAATTGTATTGGTGAACATCTTTATACTGGCCACAACATATGTTGGTTACAAGTACTTGCCAGCTGTCCTTCACTTGAATTTACAAGGCTCCGGTAAATTGATTGCCATTATAGCCTCCGGGCCAGCAATAGCTTTGTTTGCCACTATACATATCGGCCTCAGGCAACAACGTATTTTTGCAGTTGGTGTCGCTGGTATTAAATTTGGCGACCCAATATCAGGCATTCAATCCTACTCCTGGAACGATATAACGCGTTTTAACTTATCGCATGATACGAAAATACTGCGGCTTGTTTCGGATAGTCTGGATATTGAGGAGACTATTCCGCTAAGGAAATTTGGCATTACGGCTTTGCAATACAACAGGGTGCTAGACCTATCTTCAGCTTGCTTAAAAAAGTAGCGTCTTAGTACTTTGTAGCAATGAATTATAAAATTAACATAATGGACAGCTACAACAGCCAGCCAGATTAAGCCAGCTTTTTTGTACAAAACTGGCCGATACAATATCAGCCATTGTAAAACTATGCTGTGTCGCCCTGATAAGCAAAGCCCCTAGCCTTTCTCGAAACATGCAGCAAGTGTGTCAGTTGCTTGTGCTGGATACCAACAGCTTAACGCCCATAATTTTAACTTTAATAAAACATATTTGACATTGATATGTTCCACATTAAAATTCTGGCACAAATAAATAACAGGATTGTAGTAATGCTTGGATGGCAGCCTCTTTATAACAAGGCAATGGCCGCTGGCTTAGGGCTAATACTTTCTGTGTTAACAACTAACGTGGAGGCAGGTGTGTTTGATTGGTTAAGAGGAACAGAAGTTCAGTGGTCACCTGAAATACACGGGATTATTACGGAAAATGGCACCCCCGTTTCAGGCATAAAAGTAGTACGCGAGCTCCACTATGAAGACGACAAATTCAACGACAACACGGTTACTGATCACGAAGGTCGCTTTACTTTTTCACGTAAAACTTTGAGAACACGCCGGGTATTATTTGATTACAGTATCTACTTGTTTTTATCAGTAGCTGATCATCCAACTACGGGTGAGCAAAACCGTTTTTTTGATATCCGCTGGGGTAACCGGCTGGATGGCAAGGCATTGAATTTATTAATGTCAGATATGCAATGTGAACTGACAGCTGATGCGAAGGACTTTAGTCTCAAAAACCTAGAAGTCCCTGAAAGTGCAGCACCTTGGTTTAGTGCAAAATGTACATTTACTCATGCCAATACCGCACTGTATTCAGATAAGGAAATTGAAGCCCAAATGCAGGAATTAGACAGAATCGTGGATCAACAAGGAATTATTAGAGTCAGATAAAAATTAATATGATAGCCAGCTAAAGCACCCAGATTAAGTCTGTTTTTATGTACAAAACAGGCCGATATAATATCAGCCATAGTGATAACTATGCTGTACAGCCTTGATAAACAAATCCCCTGTTAATACCCCTAGCCTTTCTTGAAACATGCAGCAAGTGTGTCAGTTGCTTGTGCCGGACACCAACAGCATAAAGCTCATAATTTTAACTTTAATAAAACATATTTGACATTGATATGTGCCACATTAAAATACTGACACAAATAAATAACAGGATTGTAGTAATGCTTGGATGGCAGCCTCTTTATAACAAGGCAATGGTCGCTGGCTTAGGGCTAATACTTTCTGTGTTAACAACTAACGTGGAGGCAGGTGTGTTTGATTGGTTAAGAGGAACAAAAATCCAGTGGTCGCCGGAAATACGTGGTGTTATTACCGAACACGGTAAACCTGTTGCAAATAAAGAGGTCAAACGCCGCCTTTATTATGATGGTAAAGAGCGCTACGACAGCGCGACAACAGATGACAGTGGTCAATTTTACTTCCCTAAACAAACGCTTAAGGTACGCCGCGTCTTATTTGATGTCAGTATAGCGTTGGAGCTTTATGTTGTGGACTTTCCTAAATTTGGTGAAGAGGACATGATTTTTGATGTTAGCTTTTTGAATGATCTGGATTACAGAAGTCTTGACTTGGTTACATCTGATATACGTTGTGAACTGACTGATGAAGCCAAAGTAGATGAGTTAAAAAACCTCGAAATCCCCGGAAATTCTGCCCCTAACATTCGCTCTAAGTGCACCTTCGCTCATGCCGACATCGCCTTGTATTCAGATGAAGAAATAGAGCAGCAACGCTTAGAACTTGAACGGATCATAGATAATCAAAAAGGATTTTAATATGCAAAAAACTCTCCCTCCCAAAACTGCCGCCTGGCTGGCTTATGCTCCTTATGAAGCTGAGAAAGTAAGAAAAGGACAGACTTTCATACCGAAAAACAAATCTGTTACAAATCATTTCGATTTTAATCAAACAGGCGGCGTAATACATGGCATTTCAGGTAGTATAATTTCAACGCTGTTTAACAGCACAACCGGTTTTGCCATTGTTGGCAAGGGTATAGGTCATTTTAGTAACGATGTAGCTTTAGGTATTCGTGGCACAAATATGAAAAGTGGCCGTGACTGGTTTAGTAACGCCAATGCCAGTTTAGCCACAGCCGATAATAACAGTGCTGTGCATTCCGGTTTTCAAAAAGTGTTTAAGAGCATGCAGCCAGCGCTGGAAAAACAACTGG
>Ga0100394_1003361_pt1 | contig 13146 bp, 9 predicted proteins | sample CryGeymeta201518_FD_81549 | JGI IMG/M metagenome (GOLD analysis project Ga0100394, IMG submission 81549) | Groundwater microbial communities from Crystal Geyser aquifers in Utah, USA - Crystal Geyser metaG 2015-18 | ecosystem: Environmental > Aquatic > Deep subsurface > Groundwater | place: USA... | reverse complement strand
TTTGTCAATGACGGCGTTACCGCAGATATATTGCTTACCGTGCTCATGATGAGGCTGTTCGTAGAAGCTGTGACAGGACGAACGTGTGGCAAGCAGCCACTGCCCCTGCTGCCGGACATACTTCTATTTGTCACACTTGCCCTCTTGCCCTTGTCTCCATTAACCATTAACATGTATTACTCGGAGTATGAACTTTTATTCAAGAATAGTATCCTCCAACAGAGGCTACTGGTACAACAGGTGTTTGGTTTTATGAATTCTCAATGAGTTTGTTTTATACTTTCGCTGGATTCTTAATACAAGTACCACTACTCTACTTATTTTTTCTTTTTGTCATAATCACTTTAAACTACCAGGTACCAATAGTAGAGTACACTTCTTGTCATCTCAAATCTCAATTGCTTATGATCGCCTGTACTTATTAGTCTAGTATTTACATTGTTTATTTATTTATTTATTTATTTGAAGTCTAATCTTGAAAAAAGCAAAAGCACCTGTAGAGAAAAACTACTTCTTGTACTACTGTACCATTCGGAGTTTATTTAAATTTCACCAGTTTATTATTAAGTTTAGCACAACATGCTACTACTACTGAGTAGTCTAGTCTCCTACAGGACTGCTACTCCAGTAGTAGTATTATTATTAGTAGTAGTAGTAGGTACAGTTGAAAGACCCATCATAGCATCAACCAAGATTGAGTGCTCCGAGTTCCGACTAACTTACGAGCGTCAACTTAAGGTCGGTCAGCTTGAAGCAGATAGATCAGTGATTCCTCGTACGTAGTACCTGGTAGCTACAGTACACCATACTATGGTACCGGTACCCATCGCCTTCTCTTCAGCCAATTACAACCAGGATAGTATCAGTAAGATTAGAAACCTAGACCTACTAGTAGAGTATTACTGCTCTCAAGTAAGTGACACATATCCCTGACCCACTTCATTCTTAGCTATGCAAGATACTAGCTAGCTAGTGGTACCTGGTAGTCTACTCTTATTAAAAACTACTGATTGTCGACCACCGCTCCTTGACCGTCAATCGTTCCAGCTTGGGATATTCTCCTATTCGAACGTAGTCATTTTTTCCAAACAACCAAATGACCAAATTGTGTCGTTCTCCGGAGGTAATGGGGTAGGAACCATGACGAACAATACCTCTATGTAACACCGCCATTCCGGGTGTAAATGTCACATTGTTTCGTTGCCCTTTGCCTGAACCTGAGTCCTGCACAAAATACAAGGCAGAACCTTCGTACTCTTTCGTGGTACTAGTATACTGTGATTCCTCTGTGTTGTCTGCTAATAGATTCAAGTTGATATTAACGGTATAAATAGACGCATCGGAATGTTCTTTAAGCTCCATATCTTGGTCTGGATGATACCTGATCGTAAAGGCGTAAGACTCGTGGTCGTCTTCGGGGTTGTTCCTGGAGGTGACCTCGGGAAAAAGCATTCGTGCGAGTGGACGTACAAAGTCGCTTACCATGTGTTGTATGTAGTGATTGAGTTCATCGTAAGAAACACTTCCTTCGATGTTAGGATCAATAATAATTCCGTATCGATTCATTCCATTGGGACGTCGCGTTGGAATTCTGGCAGTACTATTCGTTCTAGCGCTAGTGCTATAAGTGCTGTTTCGTGCCGTGTAATAATAAGAGGCAGCATCCAGGTGCTGGCGAAGTAGTTGGACGCCTTGAGGTGTAAACCAAGGAATTTCGTAAACACCTGGTTGAATGCTGTGAAAGAGATTTTGTAGATTACGCTCGTTTGCTTCCGTCGGACTTTGGCGAACTTCTTTGATGGCTTCTACGAGTTTCGGATTGATCAGCAGAGCATCATTAGCTTTGGCTTTGGCCATCAGATCGGGTAAATGTGAGGATTCTTGTTGCCACCATTCTTTCCAAGCAGACTTCAGCAGTCGATCGTTTTCCCCCCAAAATTCTCCGTGTTCATATTCGCCTTTCTTTTGGAGCGTGGACGCCGGAGGTTCTAATTGACGAGCTTTTTCCAGTGCATTTTGAACAAGCAAAGGTGTGCTGCTTTTTTGTTTGACAACAACCACGAGCAGAGCCAGCACGGCAGATGCAATAGCTCCCATTGAAAGGATAAAATGTGCCATGGAAGTAAATTTTTTGTTGAATTTGCTATTGCCTACTACTAGTGTTTCGTTTCGAATATGTTTTTCAATTTTATGATAATTACATTATGAATTATGAACGTTGTTTGCGAACTGATGCAGGATGAAGGATGAAGGATGAAGGTCGCAATGTCGCGATCCAATATTGAGGAAACAAAGCGAACTGTCTCCTGCAGCCAGTCGTGAGCACGACACAGGCAGAATAAAATAAAAATAGGGTTCAGCATAGTCTGTCGCGTGACGTATGCCAGCCAATGACGCTTTGAATACTATGTCCATAATGTTGTCTCTTCCGGACAAAAGGGTTCAAAATTTGGAAACGTACGAACAGCCTTCTATTTTTTGTGTGAAGCCGAGCTTCTTTGCTTTGGCTTCTTCAGCAACACGTCAAAAAAATAATTATTTCTTCCCACTCAATTTTTGTTGCCACCTCCACTTCGCCGGCTGCCAGTTGTACCTTTGACTGTTGTTGGGCTGAAGGTAAGAGGAGGGCAACCTAAACGAAAGAAGAACAAATACTATATCCCACCCTGAGTTAACAAAATTTTCTCTTCAGAGTAGACTGCAGGAACTTCAAACCAAAATGGGCTTCCATCCAACGGCATTTGCCAACTATGCTGCTGGCCATGCTCAATTAACAAGTAGGATAATACACTCCTCATCTCCCGCTATTACCAATTCAAATAATATTCATATGATGATCCGACAACCTGCACATCTTCCTCTGGTAACGAGTTATACTGCTACTTCTACTTGCCTTAATTTATCCCCCCTGGATGGTGGTATGGATTTTGCCGCCAATGTGCACTCGGTATGGGACAGTACGATGCACATAGCCGATGCGGTGGTGACAGGTTCGGTGACCGAATCCGGTACTCTTTTAGAACACGTCACCACTGCGGCTCACCATCTGGCCGAGCAAGCCGAACACAATGCCATGGCACTGGAAGCCGCGCCCAGCGTCCCTGTGGACATGGCAGAGGGAACTCTCAGTGCGATCGGGCATGATTTGCTCTTATTTTTATTATTTTCCGTCGTTGTCGATCCGCTCGCGAAAATTCTGGGTCTGGCACCGGTCCTGCTGTATCTACTGCTGGGATTTGTGGCGGGACCCTACGGTCTGTCGCTCTTCAACAGTGGCACCGAAGTGAATGAAGAAATCGGAGACTTTGGTATTGTGTTCCTCTTGTTCGTGGAAGGTTTACAACTGAGCCCGGAACGACTAAAGGCACTCGGGGGATTTTTCTCTTTGGGATTGGCACAGCTACTGATAAGTGTCGGTGCAATTTTCTTTTTCTTCTTTTTTGGAGGGCCTTATCTTCTACCGATTGTTCAGGATGTGCGAGTACCTATTGATCCTCAGACCTTGCAACTGCTGGATAAACCAGTCGTGGCATTCAGTGTGGCAGCGGCAGGAGCTTTGTCATCTTCCGCTTTTGTGTTGCCAATCCTCAAAGAGCGAAAGTGGGAGAAGCGTCCGGACGGAATTGCGGCACTCTCCATCCTGCTTTTGCAGGACTTGGCAGTCGCTCCTCTTTTGGTGGCACTTCCACTGATTGCCGAATATGATCGCAACGGAGGAAGCATCCAAGACCCAACTGCATTAGGCATATTGGCCACCAAAGCTACCATTGGATTTGGCGGTGTTCTCGTTTTGGCATCGGTGGTTTTACGACGGGTGTTTCAAGTGGTGGCGTCGTATGGATCCTCGCAAACGTTTGTGGCAGCTTCCCTGTTGGTCGCAGTTGGCATGGGCGTAATTGCCGATGATTTAGGTCTATCATCGACAACTGGAGCCTTTGCAGCGGGAGTTTTGCTGGCCGAGTCTGGTTATCGTGCTCAAATCGAAGCCGATATCAAACCCTTTGAAGGCATCTTATTGGGTATCTTTTTTGTTCCCGCAGGAGCATCGTTAGACCCGTTAGTCTGCCTAGACCAATGGTCGACGCTCTTGGCGGGTATTGCAGCATTTATCACAATAAAGGTTGGAATCATTTTGGCTGCCGGACAATTTGCGTTGGGGTTGACTCGGGCCGACTCTGCTCGTGTGGCTCTGCTACTTGCTGGTGGAGGTGAATTTGCCTTTGTAGTTTTCAAATTGGCAAAAAATCTGGACGTTTTGTCAGATGATCTGGCCGATCTTTTGACGGCATCTGTCATCATTTCCATGTCGCTGACTCCTCTTCTCGGAATTGTGGCAGACAAGGTTGGGAATATTTTGGAGGAAATGGAAACTGACCAAGACGCAAAATTAGTTCTTGCCAATGGGGACAGCAGCCAAACTGAATACGATTTGAATATATCTGACGATCTGAAGATCCGCGAAGTATTTGAATTGTTTGACGAAGATGGCAACGGCTCAATTGACGCAATGGAATTGCAAAAAGTACTGATAAAACCAGACACAAATACAATGTTGACTTTACGGGAGACCAAGACTGTTATGGCTAAATTTGATGAGAACAATGATGGCTTGCTGCAATTCGACGAATTTGCCAATTTGTGGACATCCTTGAGCCGGGGCACCAATCGAGGAGTCAGCGATGAAAGGAGAAGCAAGCTCTCAATCGCCAATGCTGTCGTTGTCTGTGGATACGGTCGAGTGGGACAGGCTCTTTGTTCTTCAATAGAAAGAGCAAATAATGCAGGCATTGGCGGCGGAGTATCGTACGTGGCCTTTTCATGCCAACCAAGCAGTATTTCAGCTGGTGTCGTGAATGGCGCTAACGTTGTATATGGAGACGGAGCGTCGCCCAATTTGATCAAAGCATCGGGAGTGGAATCTCCATCGGCTTTTGCGATTGTTTACCAAGATGAATCAAAATGCCTTAGTGCGACACTTCGTCTCAGAGAGGCGTATCCATCCGTTCCCATTTATGCCCGAGCCAGCAGTCAAGAAATGACAAAGAAACTCAAAGAGGCTGGAGTGACGGAAGTTGTTGTGGAGACAGAAACTGTGGCGGAAGCTATGCGAACACTCGTGAGTCGATACGGAGACAAGTCGATAGCATTAATGAAGGCAGCTCTTTGGACTGAAAATGTCAACGGGGAGGAAATCGGTGAAGCACTGCCCTTCACACAACTGGAACTTGCAGATCTTGCTTTCGAATGCGACAGGACTCCCGAGGAGCTAAAAGAGCTATATGAGCTATTTTCGACAGGTTTGAATAGGAATGATAATGGGCAAGTCCAGCTTGAAGAATTACGAGACACGTTGATGAGAAACAGAAAGAATTCTCCACTGGACGACAAGTCGCTAGCTGAATGGATGGGCTACGAGGAAGCTCTGTCCAAATGGTACACGGGTGAAGCTGAGACTACATGGATTTCTTTTCCCGATTTTGTTCGCTTCTCCGTGCGGAAACTGGACAATGCTGTACCAACTTTGGAGACGGAGGATGCATAAGCAGCCGATATGATATCCTTTTTTTGTGAGTACTGCGGACGTTTAAGCGAAGCAATCGATTCCAATCATCATTGATGGGCGTGTGAGTGGAGACGTTGCTTCTAATGCCGGCGTGGACTGGACTCGTGGTCGTGTGAGAGCTGGGTGGGAATGACGGAGGAAGAAACAAGAAGTTACATTTGTCATTGCTTATTCTTGAAACCAAATTGATTTCGATTCAACACAATTTGATGTGAAATGAAATCGTGAGGGGGTGAAGGTTAGGATAGACCCAACAGCCAAAGTCGGGTAAGCTAGACGGTACACACCAACAGATGCACGTGTACCCATTACACTGTGCAGCTACAAATTTTCTTAAGACATTCATAAGACGAATTTGATATCATGCACTGGTAGAACCATCGCTTTATTCTTGATATTATGGCGAGACCAGACATCACTATTCCTTTATAAACTTCCGCTTGTTAGCAACGTTCAATGGATTCCTTGACGAGCTCGTACGTTGTGAACCCAATCATAGATGCAGGAACGGATCTCACCAGCTTCAATCCAAATCCACGGTACAGTCCCTGAATAGCATTGCCATTGGCTTCTTGAATAATAGTTCGAGCAGTTTTCACAATAGTGCCCCCTCCAGATGGACAGGCTTGGATTCTGTTGTTGTTGTTGGAAAGACAAAGGAGGATGAGCAATTTTGCGTGCAGTGAAGAATAATTGTTATTCCTACAGTATTTACCTAGTCTTGATGAGATCAAAGGGGTATCCGACGCCCTGAAAAAGAAGTAATGTTGAAGAAGACAACGGAGTGATGAGAGTACATTGCTAATTACTAAGCAATGCAAACAAAAAGCAACTAACCCAGGCAACTGTTGCTGCTACAGCACCGGAAACCAAAGGAATGGTCCAATTGGTTCCCTTTGACTCCACGAAATTGTCGACTGTGGTTGCACTACTACCGCCGCTGCCACCGCCACCGTATAGTGCTTCCAAATAATTCTTGCAGATTTCGTAGGATACAAACCAGACTCCATGAGGAATTCCGTCTCGCAATAAGGTGGCACCGAGTCCTCTCCAGAGACCGATAGTTCCGTTGTTGACAACACTTTGTACCACTTCTTTTCCTGCAGCGAGTGCCGATTGGTCTGTGCGGATCTGTTGATTCACTTTGATTAATTCCACTGGAGACATGACAAAAGACTGGAGAATTCCTCCAACAAATCCACCCATGAAAATGGCTATCAGGGCTTCTTGACTGCTATCTTCTTGGTCACTGCTCCATCGTTTGCCAAAGCCGTATCCTCCCATAAGTAAGGCATTTTGGACGGGCACAGCCCCAACCATGGCAGAACTTCCTCTCCACAAGGATCCAATACTCACACCAGATACCAAACTGCGAGCATTGGTTGCCGCCGAAAATCGTCCAGGGACACTAGCAGCAGCAGCAGCGATTGTAACAGCAGGAACCGCACGATTGCCGGCTTGCAAGCGCGTCAATATTGTATCAACGGGTTGAATGGCAACCACGGCAACACCTCCACTGCACCATCCAGCCAAAAAATCAATCCAAGTATCTGAAAGTAGCATTTTCTTTTAGTACTATAGTAGTAGTCTAGTTTTTATCCTGTAGAATTACAGTACTTCTTGAGATCAAAACACTGAATTATAAGAAACTCGAGGGCATTGTTTGTAGAGATTTCTTATTTTGTGGAATGAAAGCTGAATAAGATTATCATTTTAGTATTATTATTAAGAGTGGTATTTTTCCCTTCTTCACATGCATATTGAGACGGGACTCGGGCGCTTGCGCATCAAGCAAAAACGAACATCTAGACTACTGTACTACCACTGGTACCTGGTACCGTACTACTAGTCGTAGCTACTGGTACTAATAAAAAGATACCACTATCCTACAGTAGTAGGCATAGGCACCATGCGTCGTACCAAACCGTACTGCTTCAGTTGCAAGTTCCGACTTATTCCAACGAAGTTTTGACAAAAATCTATTTGACTGCCTGGTCTATTTAGTACTATTACTACTCGTAGCACTAGCTACTAGATCTAGTGCCACTACTAGCTAGTAGTAGCGAAACAATCATGATAGGAATCCAATTGCAGCAGCAGCAGGAACCACATAATAATAATGGTGCATACTCTCTTTTTCGTTATTATTAATGATACGAGTACCCTTTTGCATGTAGGAGTACTGGTAGACTTAGTAGAAGTTGAAGGCTGCCTTCTTTCCAGCAATAAGATAAATAATGGTCCTCTAGCCAAACAACCTACAAAAGACAGCAAGGTAATACTTGGCGAAGAGCTCCAGATCAAAATTCAAAATATTCTAAACGTATCGAATAAAGTGAAGTTACGGATAATCCTTAGTGTACATTGGAAGGTAGCTTTAGCTGTAGAGCATTCAAGGTTGTGACAAGTGTAGGCCGCTGCATCAAAATAGCAGCTAGCTACTACAGTCCACTGTAGCTTGTAATACACCGAATACCGAATAGTCTACTAGCTAGAATACGATTTTTGGATTTAATTCATTGAAATCCAAAAGTTCGAGTGGCCTTGGGACACAAACCATATGCAACCCTACGTCTCGAGGCTTCAAAATTCGCTTGGCTTTACCAATCATCACTCGAGTGCGACTTCGGCGTCACTGTCGCTTTCATTGTCATTGTTAATTGTCATTACCATAGTTTTCATGCTGCAATGCCAACAGAATATCATCAACTACCATTTGGCCTGTTGAGTATGCACCAACTGTTGTACCGGACCACTTTGCGTGTGAAGCTTCACCAGCCCAAAAGAGATTTGATCCTGTCCTTGCTCCAAGTTCGCGACGCGCCGCTTCGGTGTCCAACCACTGTCCGCTTGGCCCTACACTCTTCCATGAATAAGATCCATAACTATATTCGTCTACTCCCCACCTAGTGGTAACAAATTGCGACGGCCGGGGCAGGTCAGTTCGGTTCATCATGACTTTCAAATTGTCGTGGACCTTTTCGAGGATAAAATCGTCAGATTTGGATTCCATGAGTGTTGCCATTTCACCCGCAATCCAAGCACCCAATACGGAATGGTTGCCATTGCCTATCTCCATATCGTTGAACATGGTGGTGAAGGTGTTGTCGCCATTTGCAAGCGTCAGGACTTCCTTGCCCTTGGGCCACCATTCATCTTGAGGAGTTTCCCAGTACATGATGCATTTGTTGAGTGTCCCATAACCTACATTTGCAATTGCGTTAAGCTTAATCTGTGGCAGAGGCGGTTGAAATTGAATTACGTTTCGTTTGAGAACGCCCAATGGGACGGTTACGAGTACCGTCTTGGCCCATTTGCTCCGCTGAGCTCCTTTTTTATCTGTATAAGAGACCTTGGTAAGTAGTTGCTGCTCGCTTTGTCCAGCAATATCATACTCGATCCGAAATACCTTACAATGAAACCGAAATTTATGACGGAAAGACTGCATGTACGAGGTCAGAATCTTGTCGAACCCTCCCCCGTCCACTGGAATGTAGGAATCCGCATCGGCAAAAACAGCTACACCGCTCTCTTCCACGTGACTTCCTACTTTTTGTGCCGAAATTCGGGAAATAGACGCGGCATATTCAATTTCAATCTGCGCATGGACCATGCTCTTGAGATAGTTAATGTCTTGATGAGAAAGTTCCTTCTTATTCTCGCGAATGAACGAGTCTAAAACTTGTTGGTACGGCTTATCCGTCTCGCGTTCCTCTAAATCACGCCTCTTCACTGTATTTGCAGTAACTCTTCCAAACGCGATGATAATGTTTGAGTTCTTTCTTGTCCGTGATTTCGCCGCCCTCCGGGGAATAAAGTCCAAAGGTAGATGGATCATCGGGATGCACTCGACCGTACGGTTGTTGTAATTCCAGCATCCGCTCGTGATGCTCGGTACCTTCGTAAAGCCAAGCTGATCCCAGTTCCACCGCTAGACCTGGTGCCTTAGAAAATGGATATTTGGTCCGTGAACGACCACCGTAGGTCTCTCGTCCTTCCAGTATGACAAAATTGTGCATATTCTCCGCGTAAAGCTTTGAAGCTGCGCTAATACCGGCCCATCCGGCTCCCACAATGATCACATCGAAAATATGATAGTCTTCTTCAATAATGAGGAGCGACTGTCTATGCGCATGACCTGCAAAGCTTGGCAACGGCTTCCACAGCAATCGAATGGTCAGAAAGGCGAATAGGAATCCCGCAGAAATGACAATTGCTCGCAGTGAGTGTCGCGTGGATTTGAGAGTCATTAAGATGGAGGATGCAGAAGAAGGTCGCGACTTTCCCTTCATGCTGACAGTTGTTTTAGTAGTAGTGTACGCTTGAATATTATGCCCCGTTACCACAGAGGTTGGCGAATCCGATCTCATTTTTCTTTTGTTTGTGGGATGTTTGAAGAGGCGAAACCGGCGAAATGCAAGGTGACGAATTTCGCCAGGACCAAAGTTTAGTAGTCTAGTGTCAAGTTTTCCGAGAACGTTTTGAATGTAGATATTCTGGACTTATTACGTTGATTGAACTAGTGCTGGCTTGTCGACAGCACGAAAGAAACAAGGATCGTTGTTCTGGTTTGTTGTTCAAACACACAAGTCGGCATCACCGATTGGCATTGGGATAAACGTATTGGCATGATATTATTATTATATTTAGGATTTTGCAAGATTGGAATTTTGAGGATGGATCGTCATGCTGACGTAAGGTTTAAAATAGTAGCCTGGGTTTCTTATTGCACGACTTGACTCAAATGGCGACGGCGTGAAGTCTAAAGACGATTGATTCTAGCTAGCTAGTAGTGGTCTGCCTACTACCAAGAAGCCACCTGCCGCAAGGTCCGCGCTGGTGAAAAATTGAAACTGCTGAAGAGCATGACGAAGATAATCATTGGAGGCGCGCTGACTTCCCAAGAGGATCCGTAACCAGGCTGTCATACACTGTGGATGGACGGAAGGTCCGCCTCCATATTGAGCGTCAGTCTCGCGTCAGTCTTTCGTGTACTGGCAGCATTTGCTGCGGCACCTCAGAATATGTTTCTCTGTTGTATTTTTCCCGGACTTGGAACAGGAACATCGTCTGCCACTGATTCATCTTTTTGTCAACTGAATATTCCTCCACAATGCTTCTATTCTTCCAGCTGGACATTTGCATACACCAATACTGCACGACGTGTGAGGTACTTGAGCGCCCCTCCGTACAAGCGAACAATATAGAGCCAAGCCTTTTGTATCTGGCTCCAGCTAGTTGTGAATCGAATTCTCTTTTTCCGACTGGACATTTACATACACCAATCTTGCACGACATACTTGGATACTCCTTTTTTAGTATCTGTATTGCAGCACCCAGAATTATTAATCGGGTTGCCGAAAACCTTGTTTGTCTAGCCATTCATGGAAAGTCTACTAGGAAACAACACTGGCCAATCGTAGGACGTGTCGTTTTGGGGGCAGTTGCAAAGAGGCTTTCGAACAGTACAAGGATACCTATCTCGGGCTCCGCTAATACACCCCGGGGCTTCAGTGGACAGTCTTGGCGACACACGCGTATCTTATCGGTTCCATTCTAGCTCATTTGGGTCTTTCCGGGTGTTGGAGGCAGGAAAAAACTCTATTTGAAGGCTGTCTTCATTGCCTTGATTGAGTTTCCGGTCTTTTTCGTCCGGTGTTCGCTGTGAAGATGTTTCGAGGGGATTTGTTTTGCCGAGGATTACTCATTATCACGAATACTTCTATTGCGCGATAACACGTCGATCAAAGATGAGAGCCTATAAACTTCAGTCAAACCAGTGTAGCAAAGGGTAGAATCGAAACCTTCGAATGTCACTGAAACGTCGTCGCCTACTGGCCATCCTAGTCGTGTTCTATTTTTTCGAATAAGCGGCTTTCTCCATCTACCAACACTTACGTCAGCAGTCATTGAATGCTTCGAAATGTTTTAGGAAGGTCGTCGAAGAGGTGGAGTTGTTCCTTTTTTCAATTTGACGGTCTGGAAATTGTTCCTTTTTTCGTGACATTTGTTCCGAATGACTTAATCTAAACCTTACTGTACGACGATGATATCAAAATTATCATGCTTTGCATAATAAATGAATGAGCTTGTTCCGATGACTACAATTTCAGACGTGGAATCACCATCCCGAAGCAAAGTGAGCAGCAGTCATTCGTAATGGTAGCTCTGTGTGGTTTTCTTCCTAGGATCAAGGTCATTACGAATGGTCATCGCAACCGTTTGAGAATATTTTTCTTTTCAGTTTCACTCTCGTTTGCCTCACAATTTTGATTTCACTGGAATCAAAAACCATCATCTTCCTTTCAACAAAAGTAAGTCGTTTGCTGAACAGCTCAACTCAATAGAGGCAAGCGGACGTCCATGAACGATTTTCTTCGGTGCAGTTGACCCTCACTTTCCTTTTTGCCCTTTCAGTCTTCCCCCCACCCAATTGAACTATGAAGCTTTCCACCTCCTTTATCTTTGCCCTTGTTGCCTCCACCACTGGTGTTTCCTCTGCTTCTTTCTTGAAAATGAGAGAGCCCGAGTCCAAGAACTCCAAGGCCCAAGTCATCATCCAGGGTGTCAAAACTGACTTTAGTGATGAAGACCTTGTCATCATCAGCAAGTCTGTCATTGCTGCTTACAACTCTATGCAAGATGGAAGTGGCTTTGTTGTGGAAGGGGCCCAGCCCTTGATCCATTTTGGAACATCCAACTTGGGACAGCATCCTCGTGGTGGACCTGATTATTGCTACCGTTGTGCTCCTGATGATGATGCCACTACCATGACTATGAACTATGTCTTGTTGGATACCAAAGTCTCCAAGCAGCCCCTTGGTCGCTATACAGGTGGTGGACACACTTGGTGCTACCGCTGTGCTCCTGATGATGACTCCATGCTTGGATCTGTTGACAACCATGAGAAGTTTGTCAATGCCTTCTGTGACCTTCTCGTTGAGTCTGGATCTACCAACTTAAAGGATGCCAAGGGCTGCTCTTTCACTTTTTTGGAAGATCCTGGATACAAGGTTGCTCCTCTTGCTATCAAGGAGACTGAGGAGGAGTCTGCTCTTGGATACTTTGAGGTGCAAGGATTACTTCATGAGATGTCTGCTGAGGATATTAAGATTGTTGAGGCTGCTACCATCTCAGCCTACAATGAAGCATTTGCTACCTTGGGACACTCCATGGAGGAGCTAAATACTCATGGAGCTGCCAAAGTCCCCAGTAGTAAGCATGGTAGAGAGCAGAGTGATAATTCTCTCACCTTGGGACAGCATCCTCGTGGTGGACCTGATTATTGCTACCGTTGTGCTCCTGATGATGATTCCATCACCAACCAAGCCAGTGCTGTCCTCTTTGACGCCAAGTTGGGACAAACTAATGGTAGACCCGATTGGTGCTACCGTTGCGCTCCTGCTGATGATTCCATGGCCACAGAAAAGGATATTGAGAAGATCAACTCTGCCTTCAACCTTGCTGTCTGTGCCAAGCTCCGCAACAGTGGATCTGCCAACCTTGCTTATGCTGAAGGATGTGAAATGGAGTTCTTGTACCACCATGATGGTGTCAATGGAGGAATTGTCAACTCTGCTTAG
>Ga0100394_1003359_pt1 | contig 13149 bp, 7 predicted proteins | sample CryGeymeta201518_FD_81549 | JGI IMG/M metagenome (GOLD analysis project Ga0100394, IMG submission 81549) | Groundwater microbial communities from Crystal Geyser aquifers in Utah, USA - Crystal Geyser metaG 2015-18 | ecosystem: Environmental > Aquatic > Deep subsurface > Groundwater | place: USA... | reverse complement strand
GAAGTACAAAATAATTTGCAACACAATACGCTGCAAACTAAGTTGCCAATCAACATCCGGCACTTCATAACTGGTTGAGTTGAACAGTGCATAATCAACTAACTCCAGTTTGGGGTAATTTGGATCAGCCTCGACATCAAGTGAAAATGCCGCCAACCAGTTAAAAAAATTGAAATTTAGAAGCGCACCAAAGATCTTAGCGTTAATAAAGCCATCTTCTTTGACGCCAAATAGTAATCGCAGGTATAAACGCTCTTGGCCACCAAAAACCCCTGCATGTCCTAGCACTGGGTTTTTCTGTAAACGCAAACCAAAGTGGCACTTATTTATAATGGAGTAGCCATACTTGACCATATCAACTCGCACATCTTCTGGATCGTGAAATTGTTCAGCTTTTGCTAATCGTTCTATTATTCGGCTTAGTGCACCTTCACTCTGATCCGGATAAAACCAAAGGATAAAAAACGGATTAATATCCAAGTTTTTGAACGTTAACAACCCCTCTGTGGAAGGCAGTTCACAACTTAAAAAGTAATGCTTCCAAAAACTAATAGTTTTAGGGGTCAGTAAACTATGTCTGTTTTCATCACTGGCTTTTAACTTTTTACTAAGGTCAGCCCATTGCGCTTTACGGGCCTTTACCCAAGCTTTGTCGTCCAGTTTCCAGGCTGCCTTATCGACCAGCATCAGTAACTTATCGTGATATTTTAACTGCTGACTGCACATGTTTTGAGTACCTCAGTTTAAGTTCGGCTGCTTAGCCAAAGTAATCAGGCTTATTGACAAAACCTTGCTGCGCCAATAAAGCCACAACCTCTGCAGGCAGCACATACAGCACAAATTCGTCTTCGCCGTAACAATACACCTGGCCGGGAAACCATTGTTGTGCCAGTTTAACCACCTGCTTAAAGTAGTTAGCCACACCGTCCTTGCCGCTGCCTTCGTCCAGCAGGTCGTCCAAGTATATTTTGCCAACCTGGTTGCCATCCGCTTTCAGGTATAAATAATCGCCTTTTTGCTGATAGCTCAGCTGGTGTGAGCTACTTAGCTCACATAAGCGCTGCAACGGATAGGTAAAGGCATCAAAAGGCTCGGTTAAATCATCAGCGCTGTAGGCAGCGTCGGTAAATAGGCCAAACAAAATTCTTTGCTGTGGAAACAACGTGCTGAGAATTTCATCCAGGTGCGGTGAGGTACCGTCAGGCAGGTTATAACCTTGTTCAGCAAACGCTTGTTTGAGAGCGACAAAATTTTCAGGCCAAGGCGCTGTTACTTTCGTTTCAACTTGTTCAGCATTATTTTCAGTTAGCTCTCTATTGTGTTGCCATGGGTCCGCTGCACCAAGACTACCTTGCTCTACCACTTCTTGCTTAGCCAACTGCCAGGCATTAACCCAAGCTGGCGAAGCCTGCTCCATTTGCGCCAACCATAATGACACCAATTCGCTAGCCCGGGGGGATAAGCTATCTAACCGGCCTTGTAATTGCGCTCCGGCAAGCAGTGCACTGTGCACGAGCTCAGGATCACCGAACTGGCCTTTAGACCAACTATATGGTTTAACCCGCGTCATGTTTTGATAGTTTTCGTCTGTTAAGAATAACGATAGCTCTGGCATCACTTCAAAGCATATTGATGACCAATTTATTGTCCGCCAGGTGTAGTTTGTAGTAATTTCTCTTGGCAGGTAGAAAGAGGCTTCATACATGAACTTGCTGCCTTTTCCAATTTGTGGTTGGTACTGTGTAGCACTTGCAGCAAGTCCTTCAATATGTGGTGTGCAATAAAAAAACTTGTACAACAAACGATCTCGACCCGCTAACAGGGTTTGGCGAATATCACTACGGTATGCATTATTTAACGTAACCGGGCTGTTATCATGGAGAAATTTAAACTCTGTTACAGTGCAACCGGCAATATATTGCGGCAAAACCTTACTAATATAATGCTCATACAGCTGCAACCAAATCTCGCTATCTACACTGGGGTGCCAAGCCAGTTGCAGCACTAACGGCACATCAGGCTGTCCGCCCTCATCTTCAGTTAATTTGCCGCGGCAATAATAATTTTCATACAGCTTCAACGTTGTTTTGGAATAGTTATCGTCGTAATGCTTTATAAAAGCCAAAATATCCTGCCAGCCGGCTTGGCGCTCGCTTACCCACTGTTTGTCTTTCAGCAACCAATATTTTTGCAGTTCTTTGCTTTGCATACTGCTACCACTCACTAATTTCTGCCACCAGCTCACGCATATCTCCAAAAATGCCGTTATCAACGTTATCAATAAAACTTAGCACCACTGCCTTAAATAATTGGGGGCCCCATTAGCGTTATGCAATTAAGTACCAAAATAATCAGGCTTACTGACAAAGCCTTGCTGCGCCAATACAGCCACAACCTCTGCAGGCAGCACATACAGCACAAATTCGTCTTCGCCGTAACAATACACCTGGCCGGGAAACCATTGTTGTGCCAGCTTAACCACCTGCTTAAAGTAGTTAGCAACACCGTCCTTGCCGCTGCCTTCGTCCAGTGGGTCGTCCAGGTAAATTTTGCCAACCTGGTTGCCATCCGCTTTCAGGTATAAATAATCGCCTTTTTGCTGATAGTTCAGCTGGTGTGAGCCACTGAGCTCACATAAGCGGTTTAACGGATAGGTAAAGGCAGCAAAAGGCTCGGTTAAATCGTCTGCGCTGTAGGCTGCGTCGGTAAATAGGCCAAACAGAATACTTTTACCCGGGAAAAAGGCTTCTAAAATTGAATGCAAACAAGGCTCAGCTTCTTGCTGAATTGCAAACCCCCGGGCAAGAAGTTTTTCTTTTAAGCTGGCATAAGGCTCTGGCCAAGCTGTTTGCTTGCAGGGATGTGTAGCAGAAGCGGAGCACTGTTCAGATACTTTAGTATCGTCGTCCTTTATAACTGCTTGTTTAAGTTTAGGTGTGTATGTTTGCGCTTCTTGATGCTTAAGCTGTAACCATGCTTCACGCCACTCTGGAGCACTTTTTTCAATCTGTGCCACCCACTCTTGAATAATCTGCTGCTGTTGTAGCGGATATTGTTCAAGGCACGCATACAAACGCGCGACCATTTTTAACCGGACAAACATGTACTTCCAATCTTTTTTATCGACTAAATCTTGATAAAACGCTGTAGTATAGCGTCGAGGTAAATATGGAATAATGTGTCGCACAAAGCCGAAATAACAATACTCGTAAGCAAGACCACCGGGATCCACCGCTTTAAAGTCAGACAACATATGCTCTAGCGATGTGCAAATATTGTTGTATATCCGCTGCACACATAAATTGGCTGCTCCATAATTTCTGTTGTAATAACTTCCGGAAATTGACCCCAATATTTCTGTTACAGCGTTATTACCAAAGAAGAAATCACAAAGAGCTTTTTCTCTGTTAAGTAGAATTGAAGGTTCAATACCTTGCTGAGTGATCTTTTGACGATAAAAAGAACTGTAGTCTGCATTGTAGAAATGAAAATGTACTGTGCCATGAAATCTTATATGCTCTTGCAACGCTAGTAGCCAATCATCCTGACTTGCGGAAGGATGCCAGGCAATTTCCAGGAATATGTCAGGGTATTTACTTTCAAGATCAGCATCTCGCTCGCCAAATATAAAATATTTTTCCAGCTTTTTTAGATCTGCGCGTTGAAAGGAACTGCCGTGGTAATACTTAATAGAATCAACCAGCTGCTTCCATTGCAACTTTCTTGACGCAAGCCAATTCTTATCTTTTGTTTTCCAGTGCACATTAAGCATCTTGTTACTCCTCGCTTAAAGAAGAAAGCAAATCCTCTAGCATGTCACCTAAATCACCAAATAGACCGCCATTAACGAAATCATTAACAATTGAATTAACATGCATAACGTTGACATCTGTATTTCGCGCGAAGTTCGATTCGTATTGAGCAGGTGTTAATCCCGTTTGTTCCCTAAGCCATTTTCGGTCAATATTCACTGGCGGTTTGCACAGCGTCTCCTTGAATCCAACAATTGGAGGTAGAACAAAATTAAATAACTGATATTTCAAAATATTAATTTTGAACTGACCCCGTTTATTCTAGCCTCGGTAAATTGGCGCAACATTTTGATATTCCTCTGCATAATCACCACCGCGCAGCCGCAGATGCCAGAGCCACGGTGGAACTTTTAAAGCTGATCCAGGCGAAAACTGTCGTTGGGGTGGAAGAAATGGCTAGGGCGCTCTAGGCACCAAAGTAATCCGGCTTACTGGCAAAGCCTTGCTGCGCCAATACAGCCACCACCTCTGCTGGCAGCACATACAGCACAAATTCGTCTTCGCCGTAACAATACACCTGGCCGGGAAACCATTGTTGTGCCAGCTTAACGACCTGTTTAAAGTAATTGGCCACACCATCGTTGCCGCGGCCTTCGTCCATCGGGTCGTCGAGGTAAATTTTGCCAACCTGGTTGCCATCCGCTTTCAGGTATAAGTAATCGCCTTTTTGCTGATAGTTCAGCTGGTGTGAGCCACTGAGCTCACATAAGCGGTTTAACGGATAGGTAAAGGTAGCAAAAGGCTCGGTTAAATCGTCTGCGCTGTAGGCTGCGTCGGTAAATAGGCCAAACAAAATTCTTTGCTGTGGAAACAACGTGCTGAGAATTTCATCCAGGTGCGCTGAGGTACCGTCAGGCAGGTTATAACCGTGTTCAGCAAACGCTTGTTTAAGGGCGACAAAATTTTCAGGCCAAGGCACTGTCTCTGTCGTTTCAACTTGTTCAGCTAGATTGTCAACAGGCTGGTCAGTAACCTGTAATGATGAAACGATTTTATTACTGCGTTGTTTTTTCACCTCTGTCAGCAATGCCTGCCATTTTTCTGAGCCTAGCAGGTATTGTTGATACCAACTTGCAATAATATCCTTCAGCGCATTTTCAACAGGCATTTCACCATCAAGAACTCGCAAAGCGGATACCAGTATCTCCTTACGCCTGGTTAAAATCGTTTCCAATTCCGTTGGTGCAATACACTGCTTTTTTCGAAAATACAGATCACAGTCGAAAGCCTCATCAGTAAGAAACTCAGCCAGATAAGGAAGCAATTGCTGATGTAACGCATTGAAATAACGACCACCGACGACAACCAAAGGCAGCGCAAAAGTAGCGTACAAACTATGATGTGCGTAAATGCCATTGCGTTTAAACACACTAGAATTTTTGTTTTCAAAGTACTGAATAAATTGCGGAAACCCTGGCTCGCAATAGAAAAATTTAAACAGTTGCGGCTCTCGACCATTTAATTCGCTCGGATCTGCGGTGGTTAAATCAGTATAACTGGATACGTAATCTGAAATACCCTTTAAATACTCATACGTATAATACGTTTCTTGTGGATCCCAATAGGGTAATTGCAGTGCTGTCTGGTATTGCCAAACGGCTGGGTCACAACTAGGGTGCCAAGCAAGTTGCAATACCAGATTTATAGACAGTTCGTCGTCTTCATCTATAGTCAGCTTGCCTTTAAAAAAATAGTCTTGGTACTGTTTTAGTAATTTTTTCTTTTTAGACCAACTATCGCCTTCATAAGAATTTTCATAATTAAAAATGCGTAACCACTTCGCCTGACGCTCAGCCATCCACTTTGGATCCTTGGGGCGCCAATAAGCTAACAAAGTGTTGTCTAATAGCAATTTAGTCGGCATCTACCAGCTCCTCAACCAGCTGTTTAATATCATCAAATAGACCACTCTGATAATTAGAGTCAAATCAAAATTACCTTATTCGCCTTGCCTACTCATTGCCTGATACTCCGCTTCGCTAAGTACTTTCACTCCCAGTGCTTCCGCTTTAGCCAGTTTGCTGGCGCCTACCTTGCTACCACACACCAGATAATTGGTTTTGCTGTTTACGGCTTTTTGTACCTTGGCACCCAGCTCTTCGGCATCATACTCCATCTCTTCTCTGCTGCCTGCGCTAAAGACGCCGGTAAAAACCAACGACAGGCCTGCCAAAGGTTGTTCTGCAAAGTCATCTCCGCATTCTGCCTCGTACTGGTTGGCATAATAATCTACGCCATCGCTGATATCGGTAAACTCTTGCTCCAAATGCAGCACCAACTCAGTAGGTAAGATATAAACACTGCGTAAGCTGCAAAACACCTGCCCTGTAAACCACTGATGCGCCAGTGCGACAACATCCGCAGCAAACTTAAGTACGCCGATATCAAATTCATCGGTTAAATTAACTTGGGCAAAGGGCTCGCCATCAAGAAGTACTGATAACTTGTCATTTCTGCAGCGATAGCCAACCTTATGTCCGCCGCGCCATTTGCACAGCAAACGCAAAGGCTCCAATAAGCTGGTATAGGGCGGCTCGGCATCGCCATCATTTTCATCAATAGAAGTTAAGGGGAAAAACGTTTTACCCTTAGCTGCGGCCTCCAGCACATCCGGATAGGTATCGTCTAAATCTTGCACAGATGTCGGGTAGCCCATGCCAACTAGCCGGGCTTTCAGCGCTTGTATTTTCAGGTCATCAGCGCTTGGTTTGGCGGCTTTGCGCCTTGGCTGCGCTTCGGTAGCGGCAACAGTTGCTGCAACTTCACTGCTTTCGGCCGCAGTAGCCAATTCCGTTACAGATTCGGCCAATACTACAGCTGACTGTTTGGCTTCACGCCAAGCCGCCTGCCACTCTGGTGCGCTCTGCTCTATTTGCGCTACCCATGTTTTTACCACTTGTTGCTGCTGTGTTGTATAATGCTGCAGGTTTGCATTCACTTGTGCATTGGTATCGAGTTGAATTTGCCAATAACGCCAGTTCTTCTTTTGTGCCTCAGCATAAAGTGCTGAGCTGTATATGGTACGCGCGTAATTCAATGCATAAATGGGTAGGCTGGCGAAATAGCAACTGCCGTTTTCAAGCCCTGGCAAGCCTAACCTGAATCTTTTGATCACATCGGCACCTTGTTGCACCAACTTTAATATAAGTTGTGCTCGCAGCTCGCCCAGCGCATAAGCAGCAAGATTTGCCTCAAGCTGTTTGTTTTCAAATAAAAAACTAACCAGTTGCTGTTCGCGTCGCCAAAATAATGAATTGCCCACACCGCTCTTTTCCGGGCGGATGATTGCGGCATTAAAAAATGAGGTGGTCCAAAAGCCAGATAAAACCTTAGGGTCAAACTTCTGGCAATACTGCAGCACCCACGCCAGCCACACCTGTTCATCTTCACTTGGGTGCCAGGCAATTTGGAAAAACCAATCGATTAGTGGCTCATCGTAATCATCAGTTGTCACATCACCGCGAATAAAATACCGCTCAGCAGCTTTTAATTCTTTACTCCTGAAATCATCAGCATAGTGGTACTTGATGGTCGCTTTTAAAGTTTCCCAGCTCGCTTTGCGCTGCGTTAGCCAGTTTTTGTCATCAACCAGCCAATAGTTTGAGGGGTTATTCACCTGCATATTCAACTCTTTGCGAATGGCGCTGGATTAGTGGCAGCATTAAAGGTGAGTATATTTAATTTAAAATTAATTAACTGTAAAGTAGGGACTTGATAATTGGGGTAATAATAATTGGGGTCAGATCAAAATTAAATAACTGAAATTTCGAAAGTTTAATTTTGATCTGACCCCGTTTATTATCTAGTCAAACTTAAACGGCGGCAGCTCGCCCTCATAGCGCGGTAATGCATCATCTGCCGTTGGCACCTGGCTGAATATACGGTAAGGCTTATCAATAAACGGTTCGTAATTCTTTTCACTCTTATACCAGCCAGACTGCTGCATTTGCTGCCGTTCGTCTTCAGTTAACGGATATTTCTCCGGATTACGGCCAAGGCTTTGCAAAATGTACAAACGAGAGAAGTTGCGCACGCAGGCTAACGATAAGCCAAGCTGTTGCTGAACAAGCCGACGCATATAAATTGTCCGATACTTATCTTGTCGTGACGTGACATTGTCACTTGCATCAAAAGGGCGTAAAACGAAAATTAACCTTGGAAGCTTTTTCTCTACCAGTGCATCGCTGAAAACAGGCAGCAGCAGGGTGACAACCTGCTTGCAAACGCTATAGCTTGCATTTAAGGCAAAGGTAAAACTGTATGCACCAATAGCGCCATGGTCAGTTAAGCCAAAATCACTCAGGCAGTCGGCGCTAAGTAATTTTGATACCTCTGTTGGCACTAGCTCGATATCGGTAAAATCGCTATCGGTAAAGTTATTGGCTTTATACAGGGTAAATATGTCTTGGATAACAGAACAATTTATATGCTCACAAACCAGTATGGACGCAACTTTATTTGCCTGGTCCAGCAGTTGCTCGGTGGTTACATCGCTAATTTCGCTGTCTGCCCCTGCTTTGTCCCACAACGTCTTTAGTGCATCGGGTAAGCCATATTGTTTAATTAACGCAATAAAGGTCGAGACAAAAGCGTGCTGTTGCTCCAGCCCTGCGCCTGGTAACGCATTCCAGGGAATGTAATGCCTCAGATGCAGGAACAGCTCATACCAGGTTTTTTCCAACCTAATGTTGATATCAATATTATTGCCTGCAGCAATATAAGCGAAAAAATAGTGTAAGCCGCGGATATTATCCCAGCCCTCTGGTATCGCTACAACAGGCTGATTCGTTACGCCGGTGTACCTAAGATAGTATTGTGAATAGCTAACTAACACACGTTGCACTGAGTCAGTCAAATTTCGCAAATATTGCGCATCCACTTCTTTTGTCTGTGGATTAAACGGCCAGAAGTAATTTTGCAGCAATTGGATCCGCGCCGAAAAATACTCCGGGTAGTTCATATAATGCAGCTCCCAGCGCGGAAACAGCCAACTGATAATATCGGTTTGCAATTGCTGTGGGCATAAGGTTGGTACTATGCGGTCTAACACCTCAACGGTTAAGTCAGGGTAGAATAATAAGTACAACGGCAATGTCACCGGGTTGTCAGCTTTGCCAACACTGTAAGCCGATTTACCCGTAAGAAAAAAATCTTCAATAATTTTAATGTCTTTCGCTTTTGTTGGAAGCCCCATCCCCTCTACATAGCTAACATATGGGCCGGTATTGATACGTTGCCAAAGTGCCTGCCGCTCGGCCTTCCAGGCCTTATTGCGGGGCTGCCAGCCGGACCTGTCTGCTTCCAACTCTCTGGTATGTGAGCTCCAATTTAATTTATCTATCATTACCATTACAGTACTTCCTCAACTTCAGCGAGTATTTTGGCCAATATTTTAATAATTGGGGTCAGATAAAATTTAAACCTGCTTGCGCCACCCTACCGGCCGTCTGATCCCACTTATTAAACTAACGCGTTGAGAGTATCAAGGTAAGCCGCAGAGGATAAGCTAGTCTATAAGCATGTTTAATATCAGCGTTGATATAAACAGCCGAAAGCAATCTTCGGCTGTGTTCGTGTTGAATGTTTATTCCTCAACCCACTGTTCAACGCCATGTGACTTTGCTATAGCAACAATTTTGTCGCCAACTTCTTCAGACAAGCATTCGGTATAAACCAAAATATATTTAGTCGTATCAATAGCGCTATGGTCAATATTATCTATTTTGCTCTGCTCATATTTAGGCTGGTTATACAGCGCTAAAGCTTCACTCATTATTGCTTCGCGTGTTTCATCCCCGACGTCATAACCACCGCTGTAAAACAAATCATCAACACATTTTGTAACGGCGTAATATGTTTCAATTTTTTCAGCTTTCGCTTCAGCTACCTGTTTCGTCTCGGCCGCCGTGTTGACGTTATCGCCCCCACATGCCGCTAACGTTGCACAAGTTACTAATGAGAGTAGCAAACACCTTTTTTTCATTCTTAAATTTCCTTTTTTGATTGAAGCAAACATCTCAGAATCAGGTCACGAGTAAAAATAATTAGGGGCAGAACAAATATTACTGCCACTAAAGAGTTTTGTTTCAGAATTCGTTTTTGCAATTCGCCGCTAGCAGCATAGAGATACTGCTCAATTTCGTCAGCGGCAGCCGATAGTTAATTTAATGCCTCACTTTTTTGACTTTAATTCATTCATCATTTCCACGACCATCTTCCCAACGATCTCAGGATCCTCTTGCAACTCTTTTTCAAAAGCCGCTTGCTGCTCTTGTTTATTCACTATTCTGAATGAAATAAAAATGGCAAATAAGAGCCAAAACACCAAACTAATACCGAGGCTTAGCCAAAAGCCTGAAAAGAACCAGCCGATTAAAGTCGTTAGAATTGCGCCTACAATCGATGCAATAATGGTTAAAATAATCTTATATCCCGACACTTCGTCTGGATCATGATTTCCCGCCACACTGTCGAAAAACGCCGCTACAGTATTACCATTCTCCAGATCAAGTAGGATAAACTCTGCACATTGGTCCTCTGCCGGTAGGCTGACAAATTTTAGGTCAAAATTTTCCTCAAATACTTCTTTAATAAAGCCAGAAAATTCCGCAGCAACCCAATCATCCTTTTGGGCCCATTCGCGTTTAATAAGCGTTTCTCCAATTCTGCACTGCAGTACAGCAGTTTCGTCATGCAATTGAGATTCTACATCTGTAATCTTGTCAGCCAGATTTGCCCGTTCGATAAACCCCATTAGCAAAGAGGCGTAATCATCGCTATCTTCTATACATTCACAATCGAAAGTAAAAATGTGCGCTGCTGAATGCTCTCTCAGTAGATTAGCTAGTTCTTCAGGCTCTATTGCTTCTTCAATTTCTTTTGCCACAAACCCCTTTTCTTGCAATATAGGCAATACCTGTACTAATAACTCGTCAGCTTTACCCGACATCATTCCTTCAACAATTTCATCAAAAAACGTACTAAAAGACATAGCTAGTCCTCGTTATATTAAATAGGTTATCTGGGTCGGAATAAATTACCATATTCACTTTGGCGACTCATCGCTTGATACTCCACTTCGCTAAGTACCTTCACCCCACAGTGCCTGTAGTGGCTCGGTAAAGGCCTGATAAGGTTTGTCGTAATCTTCAGCTTCTAACTGCAGGATAATCGGGTGCAGATCAAAATTACATATGCTTTCGCCACCCTATCATCCACCCTCGTTGACCCATTTGAGTTTATTGCAGATACTTTGGCAAAGTAGCAGTAATAACTCATCCAATTCGTCCTGATTTACTAGCCACTTTGTGCTCAATGTTACTGTGTGGATCAGCTCATCTTGAATCGGTGGGCCATTCTTAACCAAAGCTTCATAATTCAGGCGTAGCTCTGTACCTAACGGGGAAAAACCGACTCTGATCCATCCTCGGCGAGAAATAAAATTTTTAGTCACTGACAGAATAAGATCACCAGCTGACTCGGTGGCAAAAAGCCCCTGTTGATAGCTAAAATCGAGTCCGTTGCGCACTAATTCGAACAGCTGCAATTCTATGCCTTTAAGTTTTTTTGCAACGACTTGCCACGACCTTGTTTGCGCGTTACACAGATAATCGGGGTCAGAATCGCCTTGACTACTCATCGCCTGATATTCGGTTTCGCTAAGTACTTTCACCCCCAACGCTTCGGCTTTAGCCAGTTTGCTGGCACCTACCTTGCTACCGCACACCAGGTAATTGGTTTTGCTGTTTACGGTTTTTTGTACGTTGGCCCCCAGTTGCTCGGCTTCATACTCCATCTCTTCTCTGCTGCCTGCACTAAACACACCGGTAAACACCAGTGCCAAGCCGGCTAAAGGTTGCTCTGCCGTTGCTGCGTCACCAAAGTAGTTCAGGGAATTGGTAAAACCATTCGCCTCCAACCAGCTCACTAACTCTGTCGGCAGAATGTATAAATGCAGTGACTCATAACCATAGGCAAATACCTGACCTGGGAACCACTGCTGAGCCAGGCGGATTATCGCGGCAAAGTAGGCGCTAGTGTCTTCATCTTCAGCGGGTTCTTCTAAATCCGCCACGCCAAGGCGCTCACCATTAACCTTGATAGTAATACGTTCGCCACGGCGGGTATAACTGAGATTGGCGTCGCCTTTAATATCACACAGCGCTTGTAATGGCGCAGTAAAGGCCGGGTAAGGTTTGTCGTAATCTTCTGTCTCTAACTGCATGCTTTCAATAAAGCTGCCAAAGTACACACAACGTTCAGCAAAATGCTGCTGCAATATGGCATTGGCGTCAGCTTCAGTGGTGGTAACCGCACAACCCTGCTGCTCCAGGTGTTGCTTCAGCGCCACCAGCTCATCCGGCCAGGGCTCGGCAGCAAACGCATCGGGTGAACTTGTCGGCTCAGGCTGTTCCGGCTCAGGCTGTTTCGAAACAGCAGCCACGGCTGGCTGGTGATAATTAGCCTGCGCATCTTCCAAACATTGTTGCCAAAAAGCTTGCCATTCCGGGGCCGATCTCGCTATCTGTGTTGCCCACTGTTCAACAACCTCTCTTTGCGCTGCCACAATACTTAGTCGATTTACATAGAACTCCGCTAACACGGTTATGTCTTCGACAAATCGCCCCCACCACCATGCGTCGAGAGATCGGTATGTTAAAAATAGCTCAGAGGTAAATGCTGGTGAATTTGGCGATACAATTTGCATTGGAAAAGATTGATACAAAATAAATTGGCTATCCAGATTCCTACACTTAATCGTATTAAAAAATTGAACAAACGCACTGAAAAGGTCACTATAACCAAAATCAATTTGATCTGCTTTTCCATCCAAATTTGTCAAGAGAGCACGCCATCTGTCGCTGACAAAGAAAAACTGATAGAGCTTAGCTTCCCTCCCGCTGAAAATCGCATTGTCGTACTCAGACCGGAACTCTTCTTTATGTATAAAGTTATACCCATAGTTCTTAATGAGGTCGTAACCATAACTAAATGCATCATAGTTTTTGCTGTTTTCTTCTACTACCTGCCACCATACATCTTCGTCATCACTAGGGTGCCAGGCTAGCTGCAGAATCAGCTTTATTTCAGGCATAACACCAAGACCAATGTCACGCCGGTCATTGACACTTATGTGGCCTTTAAGAAAATACCGTTCATAGATACGAATATCTGTACCTTTGAATCCTATAGCTTTTAGCCGCCCTGATAAACGCTGCCATTTGGCTTTTCGTTCAGCTAACCAGGCTTTGTCTTTAGTAAGCCAGTAATCAGAAGCTTGATATAAGTTCGTCATCGTCAACACTCGTGAGTGGATCAGCGAAAGAGTACTCAGGGT
>Ga0100394_1003355_pt1 | contig 13158 bp, 8 predicted proteins | sample CryGeymeta201518_FD_81549 | JGI IMG/M metagenome (GOLD analysis project Ga0100394, IMG submission 81549) | Groundwater microbial communities from Crystal Geyser aquifers in Utah, USA - Crystal Geyser metaG 2015-18 | ecosystem: Environmental > Aquatic > Deep subsurface > Groundwater | place: USA... | reverse complement strand
GGCTACCTACTCGGTAGCCGATTTTTTATTGTCGCATTCAGGCACTTCAGCAAAGTATTGAGAAATATATTGCTCGAAACTCACGTCATCTTGCTGCTCAATTTGGTATTGTTGCGCTAAAGATTGTGTCGCTGCCTCAATAAACTGCTGCTCACTATAAAACTGGTAGCTCTCTTGCGATAACTGCTGTTTATATTGTGCAGACAGTTGCAACATAAAATGACCGTTATCTTGCTGTTTCGCCAGCAATTGGTTTAACACCTGGCCCGACAATGTATGAGCGGGGTCTAATAAACATAAATAAAACTGTTTTAATGCCGCAGAATAGTCATTAGCGTTGTGCGCACTATCAAGATAGTGCGCTACTGGCATCATATCGGCAAACAACTCTTCTGCCCAATCAAGCATTAATCTGGGTTGGCCGTTTTGCATAATCTCTAAATTATTGCGCCGGCCGTCCGTAACCACTTTTTTTAAATTCTGCTCAGTTATCGCTTGCTCTGCAGCAGATAATTCCGGACTGTCCTGCAACAAACAGTACAGTAAAAACACATCTAAAAAGTACATTTGCTCGGCACTAATGCCAATGGGGCTAAAAGGATTTACATCCAAAGCCCGTACTTCAATATATTCAACACCACGCTTTGCTAGCGCACAGGTTGGCCGCTCGCCAGATTCAGTAGTCCGTTTAGGCCTGATAGTGGAGTAAAATTCATTCTCAATCTGCAAGACATTAGCGTTTAGTTGCTGATATTCACCGTCTACCTTAACACCAATATTGCGGTATTCTTCCGATGGCATACTAATAGCGGAATGCAAACCCGCAATATATTCCTCTAAATTATTGTAAGTAATATTAAGGCTGGATTGTGCACTGTTGGTATAGCCTAAATCACTCATACGTAAAGAGGTTGCATAAGGTAAGTACACTGTCCCCTTACCCAACTCTGCAAAGTTATAGCGGCTTGATCGCCCCTCTAAAAATGATTTACACATTGCCGGCGAGGCACCAAACAAATAAACAATTAGCCAAACATAGCGCTTATAATTGCGGATCAACGATAAATACTGTGATGAAATAAAGTTCTGTAATTCACCAGACTGCTCCAACTGTTGCTGATAATGCTGCCAAAATACTTTGGGAAATGAAAAATTAAAGTGCACGCCACTTATCGCCTGCATCATGCTGCCATAGCGGTTATGTAACCCTTTACGATACAAGGTTTTCATCTGCCCAACATTAGAGCTACCGTACTGAGCAAAGGGTATTTGCGTTTGCTCTTTAATAAAACACGGCATACTGCCTGCCCAAAATTGCTCGTCATCAATATTATTAATTGCAAAACGATGAATATCGGCCAGTTGGGCTAAGGTAGTGTCAATTTTGTCACTGGCAGGTGTAATAAACTCAAGAAGGGACTCGGAAAAGTCAGTTGTTATCCAGGGGTGCGTTAAAGCCGCACCTAATTGCTTAGCATGGGGTGTCAGTGCAAGTTTACCATCGGCTTTTACCCGCAACGTCTCGCGTTCAATACCGTGCTTAATGCCAACTATTGCTTGCTTATGTTGCGCTGAATTAAGCACAGCCAGGCGTTGTTGTAAAGTTGAGCCCAAGGTAATTCCTTAATAAGGTAAATGTCTGTGTTGAAATTGGGGCGCGAAAACAAAACTCAAGACTAAGGTTGAATTTAGCCAATTAATTTCAACAGTATCACAATACAAGTTAAGCATTTAATGTCTCAATACGTTAACTTGCCTGAATGCTTACTGCAAATAATGATTTTGTCACCTACCGAGCACTAAAGTGGTTATAGCGCCAACTGACAAACGAACAGGTTAACCACACGCAATGAAACCGGCCGCATTATTGAAAAGTGTGGTTACAAAAAACTCCGCCAAAGCGGAGTTTTTTGTAACCAACGACCATTTTTAGGATTTATTATCCTCTGGCTTTACAGGCTCAGCTGCAGCATTCTCTGTAGGTGTTTTTTCTGACTCGTCAAAATCGGCATCATCTGAATCCCCTACGACATGTTCGAGTTTTAACTTACGCACGCTGCGGATTGTAGTAATTGGCCCTGAACAGGCGTAAATAAAGAATATACCAAACAACATTTCTGCAGGACGCGCGGCAATAACCACAAATACCAGTACCACTAACAGAATCGTCAGAAATGACACACGGTCGCGCCAGTTCAAATCTTTAAACGAGTTATAGCGGAAATTACTGACCATCAGTAAACCCGTTATGATAGTGAGTAACCCGACCAAATACCCAATATTACCACCATTAATTTCATAGGTACTGCCGGTCCACACCATACCTGCAACAATGGCCGCTGCAGCGGGACTAGCTAAACCTTGAAAGAAGCGACCGTCTGTAACACCTAAATTTGCATTAAAACGTGCCAAACGCAGTGCAGCGCAAGCCACATAGACAAAAGCAGCCAGCCAACCAAACTTGCCATATTCTGCCAAGCCCCAATTATAGGCGACAAGCGCAGGGGCCATGCCAAAAGATAGCATGTCAGACATACTATCGTACTGAGCACCAAACTCACTTTGCGTGTTGGTTAAACGAGCCACACGACCATCTAAGCCATCAAAAATCATTGCAACAAAAATAGCCACAGCGGCGGCCTCAAAGTGCCCGTTCATCGACGCCACTATGGCATAAAACCCGGAAAACAAGCCCCCCGTAGTTAGCAAATTGGGTAACAGAAAAATGCCCTTACGTGGGGCGGTGTCATTAGTCTTTGACTCAGTCATATAGCAACTTCTGCGTTATGGAATTACGAATGATTATAAGTGACATACCTTAACATGGATAGCCTAATGGCAAAAGTGACCGTCTGGACGGTCACTTATAAGGCAGAGGCAAACACACTTTCATGGTTTAAACATGGCTACTTACCAAAAACTCAGTACCATTGTGGTCTAAAACAATCGTGCTACCCGGCATAACATCACCTTGTAGCAACGCCTGCGCCAAAGGGTTTTCCAAATATTGCTGGATAGCCCGTTTTAATGGCCTTGCGCCATAAAGTGGATCAAAGCCAACGTCGGCTAATTTATCCAATGCCAATTCTGTAATATTAAATTTATATTGCCGTTCTACCAGCCGCTGCTCTAATCGCGCAAGTTGGATCTTAGCAATGCTGCGTATTTGCGTGTTATCCAAGGGATGGAATACTACCGTTTCGTCCAGCCGATTGATAAACTCCGGGCGAAACTGCTTGGTAAGTACCTCCATCAGCATCGTTTTCATTTGCTCATAACTGTACTCACGATAATGCTCTTGAATAAGATCGGATCCCAGGTTGGACGTCATAATAATAACGCTGTTTTTAAAATCGACAGTACGGCCTTGACCATCTGTCAACCGGCCATCGTCCAACACTTGTAGCAAGATATTAAACACATCCGGATGGGCTTTTTCCACTTCATCCAACAGCACCACGGAATAGGGTTTACGCCGCACTGCTTCAGTTAAATAGCCACCTTCTTCGTAACCAACATATCCCGGTGGCGCCCCCACTAAGCGAGATACGGCATGCTTTTCCATAAACTCTGACATATCAATGCGAACCATGGCATCAGGGCTATCAAATAGAAACTGCGCCAGTGATTTAGTAAGCTCCGTTTTACCCACCCCGGTAGGGCCTAAAAATAAAAACGAGCCTATCGGTTTATTAGGATCTGAAAGGCCGGCGCGGGAGCGCCGAATGGCATTAGCAACAGCAGCAACCGCCTCATCCTGGCCGATAACTTTTTCGTGCAGTGCTAGTTCCATTCGTAGTAACTTGTCACGTTCACCTTCAAGCATTTTACTCACAGGAATGCCGGTAGCTTTGGACAACACATCAGCAATTTCCTGCTCGGTCACTTTGTTACGCAGTAAGGTGTTGTCATGCATTTCAGCTTGAGACGCTAAGTCGAGTTTTTTCTCCAATTCAGGAATACGACCATATTGTAGCTCAGACATACGCTGCAAGTCGCTGGCACGGCGTGCCACCTCTAAGTCCAAACGCGCCTGCTCCAGCTCGGTTTTAATGTTTTGTGTGCCTTGCAATGCAGCCTTCTCTGACTCCCAAACTTCGTCCAACTCATTGTATTTACTATCAAGTTCGCGAATTTGTTCCTGGATCATGTCACGGCGCTTTTTCGTTGCGTCGTCGGTCTCTTTAGCCAAAGCATTATCTTCGAGTTTTAACTGAATAATGCGCCGCTCTAACCGATCTAGTTCTTCCGGTTTAGAGTCCATTTGCATACGAATACTGGAAGCAGCTTCGTCAATTAAATCAATAGCTTTATCAGGTAGCTGCCTATCAGACACATAACGATGCGACAAGGTGGCCGCCGCAACAATTGCCGGATCGGTGATTTCTACTGCATGGTGTAACTCATAACGCTCTTTTAAACCGCGCAGTATGGCAATGGTGTCTTCAACACTGGGCTCTTCCACCAACACTTTTTGAAAACGTCGCTCAAGTGCAGCGTCTTTTTCAATATATTTTCGGTATTCGTCCAGCGTTGTGGCACCAAGACAATGTAGTTCACCACGCGCCAGCGCAGGCTTTAACATATTGCCCGCATCCATGGCGCCTTCAGCTTTACCTGCGCCCACCATGGTATGAATTTCATCAATAAACAGAATGACCTGCCCTTCTTCTTTGGCCAGTTCATTAAGCACAGCTTTTAACCGCTCCTCAAATTCACCACGGTACTTGGCGCCAGCTAACAACGAGCCCATATCCAGCGACAACACCCGCTTGTTTTTTAATCCCTCAGGCACTTCTTTATTAATAATACGTAGCGCCAGCCCTTCGACAATGGCCGTTTTTCCGACACCGGGCTCACCAATTAGCACAGGGTTGTTCTTAGTTCGACGTTGTAAAACCTGTATACAGCGGCGGATCTCTTCATCCCGACCAATCACCGGATCTAACTTACCCGCCTCTGCGCGCGCTGTTAAATCTACCGTATATTTGGTGAGTGCTTGTCTGGAATCTTCAGCGTTAACGTCATCAACTTTTTGACCTGCACGCATATGTTCTATTGCTGCCGTTACATTTTCTTTAGTCACGCCAATTAAACGCAGAATTTTACCCAAATCAGACTTATCTTCAGTGGCTGCCTGCACAAACAACTCACTGGAGATAAACTGATCTTTGCGTTTTTGCGCCAATTTGTCGCATTGCTGCAGTAACTGCGCAGTAGCAGAAGATAACTGTAGGTTTGCGGCATCGCCCTCAACCCGAGGTAAACGATCAATGACTTGGCTAACCTTTGAACGTAGCTCGTTAAAATTAATAGCAAGACGATTTAACAGCTCTCGAACAGTGCCGCCCTCCTGGTTTAGCAACGCAAACATCAGATGTACCGGTTCAATAAACTGCTGATCCCGGCCAAGCGCCAGTGACTGCGCATCGGCAATAGCCTCTTGAAACTTACTGGTAAATTTATCTAGTCGCATTTATGGCTCCTACAAGCACAACACTGTTATGTCATAAGATTGGGTGCTATTGCTGGAAATTCAAGCATAAAAACGTCAAAAAATTGACTTAGATCAGTCTAGCCAGATTGCACTAGCCATCCGGCCTGTTTGTCCGTCACGACGATAGGAAAAAAATAGTTCTGATTGCTCATATGTACAGTAGTGACCACCAAAAATCTGTGTCACTCCACATTGCACTAAACGTTGCCTTGCCAACAAATAGATATCTGCCAGCCACTTTCGGTTTGCTTTTGCTATAAACGCCAGTTCAGCTTGGGCGGAATGTGCAGTAAAAGCGGCTCTAACCTCACCCCCCACTTCAAAAGCAGTAGCACCGATAGCTGGCCCCAAATAGGCTAGCACGTTAACCGGCTGACTAAAATGTGCTACGGTTTTTTCAATCACGCCATGGCATAAACCCCGCCAACCAGCATGCACAGCAGCCACCTGAGTACCATCAACATCACATAGCAAAAGTGGTAAACAGTCTGCTGTCATTACGGTACTCACTATGCCTTTTACCGAGGTAACACTGGCATCTGCGCTCAGCCCCGACACACTGTTATGTGATAGCCTTATCACATCAGTACCATGCACCTGATTTAACCAAACTGGAGCAGACGGCATGCATGCAAGTTGCTGATACCGCAAGCGGTTTTGCGCAACATCACTGGCTATATCGGCAACGTGCTCACCCAAATTGAGGCTGCTATACACACCAGTGGAGCAACCACCATCACGGGTGCTGCACACTGCACGCACATGTTGTGGTGCAGGCCAGTCAGGAATGAGTAACGCGGCGCGGTTAGTCATCACTTTATACGTAGTCTAAGCCATGCTCTTCAGTGTCGGCTCGCAACGCAGCATTTAACTGCACCATGTCATCAGGAATTGGCGCATGCCACTCTAATATTTCGCATGTAATAGGATGAGCTAAACGTAACATAGCGGCATGTAATGCCTGGCGCTTAAAATTGCGCAATACCGTAAGTAAATGTTCATCTGCTTTGCGCGGCGGACGGGGCCGACCTGCATATACCGGATCGCCAACCAATGGATGGTTAACAAAGGTCATATGTACACGAATTTGGTGCGTGCGGCCAGTTTCCAGGCGTAACCGCAGCCGGGTATGGGCCCGGTATTTTTCCATCACCCGAAAATGTGTAGTGGCCGGTTTACCCGACTGGCTTACCGCCATGTGCGTGCGTTTGGTTGGGTGTCGGCCAATAGGTTCATCAATTGTGCCACCACCGGTCATGGCACCATGACATACGGCCTCATACTCGCGGGTAATTTCACGTGCTTGCATTGCTTCAACCAAATGGGTCTGGGCAGGAATAGTTTTCGCCACTACCATTAAGCCGGTTGTATCTTTGTCTAAGCGGTGAATTATACCGGCACGCGGCACTTCGCCAATACCCGGGCAATGGTGCAACAACGCATTTAGCAAAGTGCCATCTGAGTTGCCCGCGCCAGGGTGAACCACTAAACCGGCAGGTTTATTGATAACCAGGATATGTTCATCTTCGTAGACAATATTCAGGTCAATTGCTTCAGCTTCAAAACGCTCGTCTTCAGGCAATTCAGCCAAAATATCAATCTGTTCACCGCCAAGCATTTTTTCCCGCGGTTTATTGTGTACTTCGCCACTAATTTTCACTGCGTCGGCTAAAATCCACTCTTTTATGCGAGATCGCGAATAATCGGGGAACATTTCTGCCAGAACCTGATCTAAGCGTTTACCAAAAAGATGGTCTGGTACAATTTCTGAAAGTTTTAGCTGTTTTGTCATAACGGAAGCAGTTATCCTGTGTGCAACCCCGGCAGGTCTGGGGTAGAATCGCAATAAGATGTATTTTAGCGATTTTACGTCAGACTAGACAGCCATTTAGCTCAAGTAGTAACGGATTTTTAAATGAAAGCGAATTTTTTACTGATTTCAATGCTGGCGTTAACGTTAACAGCTTGCGCTGGCAAGCCAAAAGACGTGCCTAATAGCACACAAACAGCACAAACCATGTATCAACAAGCAAAGGAAGTGCTAGATAAAGGGTTATATAACAGAGCAATCGAAATGCTCTCTGCGGTTGAAAATCGCTATCCATTTGGCCCTTTAGCCCGCCAAATACAATTAGATTTGATTTACGCCTATTACAAAGCGGGTGACGTGCAAAAAGCCCTTGCCAGTATTGACCGTTTTATTCGTTTGAACCCGAATCATCCTGAATTGGATTATGTGTATTACATGCGGGGATTGAGTAACTTACAAGCTGATGAAAATGCGTTACATGACGCTATGGGTATTAATCGTGCTGACCGCGATTTAGCCAGCACACGCCAAGCGTTTGACGATTTTAAAATTATGATTTCAAGCTTCCCGCAAAGCAAATATGCGGCTGAAGCTAAAAAACGCATGCTAAGTATAAAAGATACTCTTGCTCAGCATGAACTGCTTATTGCGGACTATTATATGCGCCGAGGAGCCTACCTGGCTGCAGCCAACCGCGGTAAGTATATTGTAGAGTTTTATCGAGACTCTGTACTGGTAGAGCAAGCTTTGGAAGTTATGGTAGAAAGCTATGACAAACTGGGGCTAACCAAGCTTAAAGAAGATACCTATCAAGTACTTAAACTTAACTTCCCGCAGAATAACACCTTCTGATAAAACAACCCCGCGTTTGCGGGGTTGTTTGTTTTAGCGGGGTTGTTTGTTTTAGCACTGTTGCCAGCAATGATTATAATAAAACCAGAACGTTGAAGGATAATCGTTATTTGATTGACTAAATAGCTTCCAGCGCCTCAGCTAACTTGCTGACGGCAATAACTTCCATACCAACGATGGGCTCTTTTGGACAATTCGCTGCCGGCACTATTGCTCGTTTAAACCCATGCTTGGCCGCTTCTCGCAAACGCTCCTGTCCACTGGGAACAGGTCTAATTTCACCAGCAAGCCCTACTTCACCAAATACAACTAAGTCATTTGGTAGCGCTTTATCACGAAAACTAGACACTAGCGCCAGTAAGGTAGCTAAATCTGCGCTGGTTTCATTTACTTTAACGCCGCCAACTACATTCACAAAAACGTCTTGATCTGCCATTTGGATACCCGCATGACGATGCATTACCGCCAGCAACATTGAAATTCGGTTTTGCTCCATCCCCAACGTGACGCGACGCGGATTGTTTAGGGGGGAATAGTCAACCAAACCCTGTATCTCTACCAATAGGGGGCGGGTGCCTTCCCAAAGCACCATAACAATACTGCCAGACTGATCTTCCTTACCACGCGTCAGGAAAATGGCAGAAGGATTCTTAACCTCTTTCATACCTTGTCCAGTCATGGCAAAAACACCAAGCTCGTTTACTGGCCCAAAACGGTTTTTATTTCCGCGTAAGGTGCGGTAGCGATTGTCACTGTCGCCATCAAGCATGACCGAGCAGTCAATACAATGCTCCAACACTTTAGGGCCTGCCAAAGAGCCGTCCTTCGTAACATGGCCCACCATAATAATGGCTATGTTATGCTGCTTGGCGAAACGGGTTAAAAAGGCAGCACTTTCACGCACCTGTGACACACTGCCCGGTGCAGACTGAATATCGGCCAAATGCATTACCTGAATAGAGTCGATAACAATAATGCGTGGTTTTTCCTGCTGCGCAAGATGACAAATGGTTTCAACGTTGGTTTCTGCTAACATTTTAAGCGCATTGGTTGGCAAGCCCAAACGCTGCGCCCGCATAGCCACTTGCTGTAACGACTCTTCACCGGTCACATAAAGCGCATTACCTTGCTGCGCCAAACCGCACATTATTTGCAACAATAAAGTACTTTTACCCGCGCCTGGATGACCACCAATCAAAATGGCAGACCCTGGTACAATCCCCCCGCCCAATACACGGTCAAACTCAACAAAGCCGCTACTAAAACGCGGCACTTCTTGCAAGTCAACTTCATCTAGCCGCATGACTTTGGCTACCGCCGCCCCAGCGTACCCCTCTAAACGGCTATTTTTACTGTTACCGCTTCCCAACCTGACTTCACTGACCGTATTCCATGCACCACATTCTGTGCACTGGCCTTGCCAACGCACAAAATCTGCGCCACAGTCGCTGCAAACATAAGCTGTTTTCACTTTTGCCATATTTATTTTCTCAGACCAAATGAAAGGCATGGATATTGCTTTTCAATTTGTAACAACGTAGCGTACTACAGATTATAACCCTAAAATGCCGGTATTTTGGCATTTAACCTGACTGAATTATGACAGCAGCAGATTTACAACAATATATCGGCGTTATAGACCGGATGAAAAGTTTGCTTAACTCAGCAGACTTTGATCAGGTATTTAGTTTATTGACGTCAGACCTGCCTAAATCAAAACAATTCCTATTGAAAATGGAACTGAAACGCATGGCACAACCATGCAATTATTTCATTGATTTACGTGGTCATGTAGATGGTGATGTAAAGCCCTACGATTATATGGGTAAAACCCATTACATGGATGAGAATGCGGTTAAAGTATTTGAAGCAGGCTTAAAACAATATGGCAGTTTTACGCTGGGTTTATATGAAGAAGTACTAAATACCGAGAACAATTTTCGAGTAATGCATCGTAAACAAACAGAAGACCGTGTTCGCGATGCGTTACAAACTAATACTGCCAAGCTGGCACCACTGCCAGACAGCGAAGAACGCAGTGACGCACACTACGCGACCATCATTCACTTTGGCAACTATAATGCCCGACGTGATGAGCGTATGCATTACAGTATAGATATAGAGCTTGAGCTAGACAATAGTGCCAAGCGGGTGCGCGCCAGTACAACAGACATATCCGTATCAGGCAGTAAGATAAAGTTACAGCAACCGATTAAAGGCGTCATTGGTAGTATTGTTAAAGTCCATTTTACCGGGCTAGAGCAAGAATTTGTGCTTGGTTTAGCCGATGGCGTGTCTTATAAAGTTGTCGATATCGATCAACAAAGTAACAATACGTATTGGCGCTTGCAGCGCCAGCAAAATGAAAACGAACAACAGTTTGTCGAATTTCTGCAAAACTTTATCAATGCCAACAAAAGACGTTATAAAGTTAATCTTGATAACGTTAGTCAAAGCATGCTGAGCAAAGGTTATGAACAGTTTTACTTACCCAAAACGAATACATTACCGGTTTTTATTGCGGTAAAAAATAGCCAACCAGTGCCCATTTGCGCACTAACCACTGACTATAACAAAGCGGTATGGCAGTACTTTCTTGATGAACAACATCAAGCAGTGTTTATCAGTATCTGTCATGTAAAACGACTTAAGCGTTTATTACAACAAACGTCATTGGAAATGTCGACGACCCTATATAGCTTTACTCACGCGGTGAAAGGTAAGTTATTTTACTATTCAGCCACGCGTGAGGAACTCTCTGAATCCGAAGCATTAAAGGAGCTATTTCTTGGCTTTGGTTCCAGCAAACCTAGCTGGCGGGTGTTTCATCTAAGCTTATTACGTACTAACGCTGCACAGGCTGAAATTCCGTCAACCATACCGGAACAAACGCAGGCAAAAACTGATGCAGGACTAAGTAGCCTGATTAAAAACTTTATTCAGGATATACGCTATATCGTTAACCTGACGGATATCACTGGCAGTGACAATACTTTTTGGTATCAAACTTATCCTGTTGATCAGCAAAAACTCAAGCTACTGGCACAATTTGGCCATAAGAAACTTGCAAGTCAGCCGCCCTGTGAGGCTGTTGCAGTGCAATACGTCAACTTGCGGTCGGAGTCTCGCTACCTATATAAAACCGCAGTTACGATCAGTGACAACGAAAATCAAGCTGAATTAAATGGACATAGCCGTGACTTTTCGTCAAAAGGGTTTCAATTAGAAACGGTTTTACCGGTTAGATTTCAAAAAGGTGATTTACTGCTACTAAATTTGCCTGACATGCAGAAGATTAGCAGTAAATATGAACTGCAGGCTTTGCCATACGAGGTAATGGCCGTTAGCAAAAGTCGCACAATTATGAACTTACGCGCAGCTGAAGGCACAGAACCACATGTAGGAAGATTATTTTTTCAGCAATTGATACAAAACAATCGAGCCAAGCTGACACTTGCTGAGGAAAGTCCTAAATACCCTGGTTTAAATGTTGCACTACGTAATTTATATTTAAATTCACAACACCATTTTGCACTTTATGTACACAGAAAAGGTATTCGCTACGAAATTGATACTATCGCTAAAGGTAGCACAGGCAACAGTTTGCACACCTTGCTTAGCATTTACAGTAAAGACCCGGCAAAACTTGATGTAAGTCTGATATTACAAAATCATGCCACCAGCCTGCAGTTCGCTCAGCAATTGAAGCAAATGAAGCGGTTTGATAATCCCAAACCTAGCGAACTTTTGATCACCGTTAGTCGCTTAACTGCAACGGATAAACCCAATCTGCAATGCCGTTATGATTACGAGTTTAGTTCTGAACAAGCTAAGCAAGAATATGTACTTAATGCGCTGCAACACAATGTGCTGTTTTGCTACAAACTACAATTGTCGCGTACAGGCAGGCCTGACACTGACTTTATCGCGCCAGAATTAAGCTACATTAGTGCGTACGCGCTTCACAAAGCTAAACAGTTAGAAGAAGAACTCTGGAGTGTCGCTGGCGTAATTGATGCAATTGATATTTCATCCGAATTACCTTGGCGCTTCGGCGCAAAGACAGATTTAATTCAAAACCACGACCAACGCAAACTGACTTTACTGGCTCAATTGCAGCAACCAGTCGCGTAACTCTACAAAGTGATCATCAACCGCATTTGGATGCGTTAGCATAGAAATATGGTCATAATCTTGCAAATAGCCGGCATCTTTTGCTAGCAAGGTAAAGCGTGCTTGCTGCGAGGTTTCAGCAATAAATGCTTTCACATCGTCAGGATGCCCCAATAATCGATCATTCTGGGCGGCAAAGTGCCAAACTGGTGGCCAATTCAGTTGTTTACTGGCGTGCGCATAATCAAAATGATCACTAATGTCTTGATAGCTATCGCCTTTAATCCAACACACGGTATCCTGTAAAAATTGGTAGGGCTCATCATCATTACCCATTCGCCATTTACGGGCCGGGAAATAACCATATTTGCGACCGAGCCAAGGAGCAATGATATTCCATACCAGGTCAATCTTCAGTTTTCGTTCAAGGCTTTGTACGCTGATTACCCGTTTACTGCCAAAACACACTTTAACAGCAACTTTTGCAGCCAGCTCAGGAAATCGCGCTAAACACGCCGCGGCTAATACACCGCCCCAAGAGTGTGCCACTAACACCACAGGTTGCTGATGTAACGCAAATACATAGTTAATAAGCGCAGGAATGTCTTGGGTGATCATTTGCTGTTGGCTTTGCGTAAACCCTTCAGATACATGAGGTTTAGACAACCCCCTGCCAGCAAAATCCGGGCAATATACCATAAAGCCATTGTCGGCAAGGTAGCTGCCTAGCCCCTTACCCGAAGCACTATAAAATATACGGCCGTTCTCAATGGCGCCATGCAACATTAACGCAGGAGCGTTTGCCGGTTGAAACGGCAATAATCGGCGCACATGCAGTTGATATGAGCCTAAATCCAAATAATGCGAACTTTGCTGATGCTTCATG
>Ga0100394_1003353_pt1 | contig 13161 bp, 7 predicted proteins | sample CryGeymeta201518_FD_81549 | JGI IMG/M metagenome (GOLD analysis project Ga0100394, IMG submission 81549) | Groundwater microbial communities from Crystal Geyser aquifers in Utah, USA - Crystal Geyser metaG 2015-18 | ecosystem: Environmental > Aquatic > Deep subsurface > Groundwater | place: USA... | reverse complement strand
CTTTTCTGCTGATTTAGATTTCAATATATAAACGAAGTAACTCATAAAATAATAAAGCCCCAATATAATTTGGGGCTTTAAGCTCCGCGAGCAAGACTCGAACTTGCATCCCTTCGGTTAACAGCCGAATGCTCCACCATTGAGCTATCGCGGAATAAAAAAACTTGAATCTTCGGCTCCCCGCAAGTGAGACCCGAACTTGCATCCCGACAAAGTCGGGATAACAGCCGAATGCTCCACCATTGAGCTATCGCGGAATAAAAAAACTTGAATCTTCGGCTCCCCGCAAGTGAGACTCGAACTTGCATCCCGACAAAGTCGGGATAACAGCCGAATGCTCCACCATTGAGCTATCGCGGAATTTCAATCTCTTTCCCGAAAACCCTTCGGTTAACATCCCGATCTTATCGGGATCCACCATTGAGCTATCGCGGAATAAAAAAACTTGAGTCTTTGGCCCCACAAGTGAGACTCGAACTCGCATCCCGACGAAGTCGGGATAACAGCCAATGAACCAAATCATTGAGCTATCGCGGAATTTTTGTAAACTTTTAAAATTTACTTGATGAAAATAACAATTTCTCCTCTTTTAGCAAAAATTTTCCTTCTCCTTTTTTAACTTTTCTCAATATTATTTCAACTTTTTTGTATTTCATTCACGATAAGCAATACAACCGCTTATCCACAAATATTTCAATTCATCACATAAAACCCGGATTGGCAGATTTCATCTTTTTTTTGCCGAAATACTCCTTAAATTTGAGATGCAAAAATTAAAAGGAGTAGTTCATGTTAGTTAAAAAAATTCTCGGCTTTTTGTTACTGTTCATTTTTTCAGCTCACCTTTCGGCGCAACAGCCGCCTATCATAGATAGAGAACTTTTCTTCGGCGATCCCGATATTTCCGGAGCCCAAATTTCCCCCGATGGAAAATATATCACTTTTGTAAAGCCGTTTAATAACGTTAGAAATATCTGGGTAAAGGAGCGCAATCAAAAATTTGATGAAGCCAAACCTCTTACCGCCGATGCAAAACGTCCGGTTACCTCTTACTTCTGGTCGCGTGATAGTAAGTACATTCTTTTCGTGCAAGATCAAGGAGGAAATGAAAATTTCCGTATCTATGCCGTTGATCCAAAAGCAACAGGCGACCCGGTTCCGCAAGCAAAGGATTTAACTCCGCTCGAAAATGTTCGCGCATTCATTTATGATGTTCCTAAAAATTCACCTAATGAAATTTTTATCGGACTGAATGACCGCAATCCGCAGCTTCACGATATTTATAAACTTGATCTTACTACCGGCGAACGAACTCTCATCAGAAAAAATGATGATAACGTTGCAAGCTGGGTTTTCGATCTTAACGGAAATTTAAAACTTGGAATTCGCCAAACCGCTGACGGTGGAACCGAAATCTTAAAAGTTAACGGAGATAAGTTAGATCAAATTTATGTTGTAAATAATGAGGAATCTGCCGGTCCAATCCGCTTTATGCCGGACGGATACAGCTTCTATATGATCTCCAATAAGGGAGCGAAAGCTGATAAGTTGGAACTTCTTATATATGATTTGAATTCCGGTAAAACAAAGTTTATTGAAAAAGATCCGAAAAACGAAGTAGACTTTGGTGATGTTATTTTTTCTGATGTAACGAACGAACTTATCGCTACCGTTTACGTTGGCGATGAAACCAGAATTTATTTTAAAAATAAATCATGGGAGAAAGATTATAATAAATTAAAATCCCTTTTACCAAAAGGTGAGATTGGACTTGTTTCAACCTCAGATGATGAATCAATCTGGCTCGTTTCTGTTTCCCGCGATGTTGATCCCGGTTCTGTATATCTTTTTGATAGAACAAAAGGAACAGCGGAACTACTTTATAAATCACGTCCAACATTGCCAAGCGAATATCTTTCCGAAAGAAAAGCAGTTAGATATAAAGTTCGTGACGGCATGAGCATTCCGGCTTACTTAACTTTGCCGAAAGGAATTCCGGCAAAAAATCTTCCTACCGTACTTTTTGTTCACGGCGGACCTTGGGCGCGCGATTTCTTTGGTTATAACGCAACCGCGCAATTTCTTGCAAACAGAGGTTACGCAGTTCTTCAACCAAACTTTAGAGGCTCAACCGGATATGGAAAGAAATTCTTGAATGCCGGTAATAAACAATGGGGACGCGGCTCGATGCAGCATGATCTTACCGATGCCGTTAAATGGTTGATCAAACAAGGTATTGCCGATCCGAAACGTGTAGCAATTTCCGGCGGTTCTTACGGCGGTTATGCAACTCTCGCCGGTTTAACTTTTACCCCCGATGTTTACGCCGCCGGTTTTGATATTGTCGGACCATCGAACATCATCACTCTATTAAAATCAATTCCGCCATATTGGGCGCCGGCGAAAAAAATGTTCGACGTTCGTGTAGGTAGTATGGACATACCTGAAGAGAAGAAATTATTGGATGAAGTTTCTCCCTTTAATTATGCTACACAAATCAAAGCGCCTCTTTATGTAGTGCAAGGCGCAAATGATCCGCGCGTTAAAAAAGCTGAAGCGGATCAAATTGTTGTCGCTCTCCGCGATCTAAACAGACAAGTTGAATATATGGTAGCTCCGGATGAAGGACATGGATTCGCCGGAAAAGAAAACCGTCTTGCCATGTACGTTGCGATGGAACAATTCTTTGCCAAGCACTTAAAAGGAAGAGTTCAAGATGATATTCGTCCTGAAATTCAGCAAAAATTAAAAGACATTACGGTTGACATTAAAACCGTAACGATGCCGAAGAATGAATCGGTTGAAGCGCCGAAAGAATTGTTAAAATCTTTTGACGGCTCGAAAATTCAAGAAGGAAATTTTAAATATGCTGTAAAAGTAAATGCTATGGGGCAAAACTTTACAATGAATTTGGAAAGAGCAATTACAAAAACAGCGTTCGACGGAAAAGATGTTTTTCTTGTTGTTGATAATTTGACCGGAATGATGGCGATGAAAGATTCTCTTTATCTTGACCGCGTTACCGTTCTTCCGGTAAAAAGAATGATCCAGCAAGGACCGGCAACTGTAGAACTTACTTTCAACGGAAATGAAGTTACGGGCAAAATTGTAGCTGGTCCGCAGAATATGCCGGTAAGCGCAAAAGCCGATTCACATCTTTTAGTTGATGGTTCGGGAATCGAATTGCCGCTTCGTACCTTACCTTTAGCTGAAGGATACCAAGCTTCATTCAATCAACTTGATATTCAAGCAGGCGGCGCAAAGACAATGTCTCTAAAAGTTATCGGAAGCGAAAACATTACCGTTGATGCAGGCGCTTTTGATACTTACAAAGTAGAAATAAAACCGGTTGAAGGTGATGCAGGTTCTTCAACGCTTTGGGTTGCAAAAGATTCAAAAGTAGTTGTAAAAACCGAAGCTAAACTTCCGGCAACAATGGGCGGCGGAACGGTTGTTTCGGAATTAACTAAGTAACAATCTTTTCTAAATGAATAAAAAAACGGCGTCAGTTCTGACGCCGTTTTTATTTTAAAAAATTTTCATCAATGCTCACAAGCAAAAATAGACGTTCGCTTCCCCATCATTCGCGCCAAACAAATTCCTTCTTTACTTTTTTTCTTCTTCCCTTCCTGACCTTTGCCCCAATATTATTTGTTATAACTGTGAAAGTTTTCTTGACTAATAACCAAGAGCTTTAGCAAATTCTCCAAACGCATAACTTGCCGGTTGCTCATCCAACGAGTTTGCGTGGGTAATTATTGTGATCTTTTTTATGCCATCATAAAATACCATCGTATTCCATCCGATAATTCCTCCCGAATGTCCGGCAAAATTACCAATCCTTTCAACTCCAAATCCATAACCGGAACCTTCAACTCCAATTTGAAATCTTTCAATTTTTGAGTTATCAGAAAGTAATTTGCGTTCGTATAATTCTTTAGCCCAAATCTTTAGATCATCAAAATTAGAGATAAGGATACCGGCTGCATTACCCCATGAGTTTCCATAATAAGTTACATCAAGATTACTGGTTCCTAAAAGATTAGTGTAGGCGTGATGATAGGGTTGGGGAATAAAATTCGTTTCAGGCCAAAAGGTATGCGTCAAACCCAATGGTTGAAAAATCTTTTCTGCAAAAACATCTTTGAGTGCTTGACCGGTTACTTTCTTGATTACCAAGCCTAATAAAATAGTATTTGAGTTGCAGTAATTATATTGTGTACCGGGAGTAAATTTCAACTGAGATGTTAGAAGTGGAACGATTAGTTCTTCAGGTGTAAACTTGGCTGTTCCTTGACTGCCATAATAAGTGTTCATAAGTCCGGGGTCACTGAGGACATCGACTAATCCGCTCGTCATATTGCCAAGCATTCTTATTGTAATAGTATCTTTTCCGGGAATTGCATATTCAGGTAAATAAAAAGAAATGGTTTTGTTAAGATCAATCTTTCCTTCATCGCATAATATAAGAACTGCTTCCGTAGTAAAAGTTTTTGTTACACTCGCCATTCTGAAGTAATTATTTACATTCATCGGCTCACTTGATGCCAAATTCCCGACACCCCGTGTTATATATATATCCCCTTCACCTTCAACGGCGATATACGCAATCATCCCCGGGGCTAACTTCTCCATCATTACTTTATCCGCGGTTGCTTGCAATTTTGCGATTGCTGCATCGGTTAAAATTTGGTTCTGATGGGGTTTGGTTGGTACTGACTCTTCTTTACATGAGGTGATAAAAGCTGAGAGCAGTAAAACAATAAGGAGAGGAAAGAAGGAATCCTTTTGAGATTTGAAAACTGACACTAAGTACTGAATAGACTTTTTCATAACTTAATCTCCAGATTTTGGTACGTTCAATATTTTCTATTGAAAATTATTTAAAAGAGCAGTTTCAAACTAACTTTATTCCACTATAATTCAAATGGTTTTCTTCCCATCATCCATCACCCGTCATCCATCACCCATCATCCATCACCCATCATCCATCACCCGTCATCCATCACCCATCATCCATCACCCGTCATCCATCACCCGTCATCCATCACCCGTCATCCATCACCCGTCATCCATCACCCGTCATCCATCACCCGTCATCCATCAACCATATTCCATCTTCCCTCAAATTGCCGCTTCCCAATTTTTATTCTTATTTTGTGGAAGTAAAAATGGAGCAACTATGTCTTTGGATTCATTGAAAAATAAAGTTCAACAAGCATTTAATACTTGGGACGAGAAAACCTACCAAAAATTTGTGTCAAAAAATCCTGAACGTGAAAAAGATTTTACAACCGTTTCGTTTTCATTAGTAAAGCCTTTGTACATCCCGAGCGATATTCAATCAGAAGATTATGTAGAGAACCTCGGCTTCCCAGGTTTCTATCCTTTCACACGCGGCATACAACCTTCGATGTATCGCGGAAGATTTTGGACGATGCGGCAATACGCGGGATTCGGAACGGCGAAAGAATCTAACGAGCGGTATAAATTTTTACTCTCGCAAGGGCAGTCAGGTTTATCCGTTGCGTTTGATCTGCCGACACAAATTGGTTATGACAGCGATGATGATATTGCTTACGGCGAAGTTGGAAAAGTCGGAGTTGCGATTGATACACTTGCCGATATGGAAATTTTATTTGATAAAATTCCACTTGATAAAATTTCAACTTCAATGACGATTAATTCAACTGCTGCAATTCTTCTTGCATTGTACATTGCCGTAGCTGAAAAACAAGGTGTTGCCAAAGAAAAGATCAGCGGAACAATTCAAAACGATATTTTAAAAGAATACATCGCACGCGGCACATACATTTTCCCGCCAAAACCTTCCATGCGTTTGATTACGAATATTTTTGAATATTGCACAAAAGAAATTCCAAAGTGGAACACCATTTCAATTTCAGGTTACCACATTCGCGAAGCAGGTTCTACCGCCGCGCAGGAAGTTGGATTTACATTGGCGAACGGAATTGCTTACGTTGAAGCCGCGCTAAAATCCGGTTTGGATATTGATAACTTCGCCGGACAACTTTCTTTCTTCTTCAACGCTCATAATGATCTGTTGGAAGAAGTTGCAAAGTACCGCGCTGCGCGTCGTCTTTGGGCGAAAATTATGAAAGAAAGATTTCACGCAAAAGATACTCGTTCTATGATGATGAGATTCCACGCGCAGACTGCCGGTTCAACATTAACGGCGCAACAGGTTGATAATAATATTGTCAGAGTGGCAGTTCAAACATTAGCCGCGGTTCTTGGCGGAACGCAATCGCTCCACACAAATTCACGTGATGAGGCACTTGCACTACCGACTGAAGAATCTGTTCGAGTAGCTCTCCGTACACAGCAAATTGTTGCATACGAAAGCGGCGTTACAAATACAATTGATCCTCTCGCGGGTTCTTATTATGTTGAGGCGATGACCGATCAAATAGAAAAAGAAGCGGTTGGGTATATTCAAAAAATAGATGCCCTCGGCGGAGCTGTGCAAGCAATTGAAAACGGTTATCAGCAGAGTGAAATTCAAAGAGCTGCTTATCAATTTGAAAAGGAAGTAGAATCGGGAAGAAGAATTATTGTCGGACAAAATAAATTTCAAACGGAAGAAGAAGTTCCAACGGGACTTTTGAAAATCAACATGAACGTTCAAGAGGAACAAATTAAATTTCTTGTTAGTATCCGTTCGGAAAGAAATAACGAGGCTGTGGCAGCAACTCTTTCAGCATTAAAAACAGCGGCTCAAAGCGATGCGAACTTAATGCCGCTTATTTTGGATTCCGTTCGAGTGTACGCGAGTGTTGGGGAAATATCCAATACGCTTAGAGAAGTTTTTGGAGAGTACAAAGAAACAGTCGTTATTTAATTACGAATTAGGAATGAGGAATTAGGAGTGAAAGAACCTACTAAAATAGAGCATATCGGTATAGCAGTTAAGAATCTTACCGAAGCAATTTCTTTTTACGAAAATGTTCTTGGACTGAAATGCTACGCAATTGAAGAAATTGAAGATCAAAAAGTGAAGACTGCGTTTTTTATTGTTGGGGAAACAAAAATTGAATTACTTGAAGCCACATCCGAAGATAGTCCGGTTGCAAAATTCATCGAGAAAAAAGGAGAAGGAATTCATCATATCGCTTTTGAGGTAAGTGGTTTAATTTATCTTCTTCCGGGATTGGAAAGCAAAGGGATTCAACTCATAGATAAACAACCTCGAAAAGGTGCAGAAGGAATGGACATCGCATTTCTTCATCCGAAATCTACATTTGGAGTTTTAACAGAACTTTGTGAAAAGTCAACCAGCATCTAAACTTCATCAGCATAAGTAGTCAACAAAGAGATCGCCCGGTCAACGGCGGCGTGGTTTCCCGTTAGTACAAGCCTATCGCTGGCTGCCAAACGGATGCTTCCTGACGGATTGGTAATCGTATTTCCCGCTCGCACAATAGCAATAATCGTAACATCAACTCTTGCTCGCAAATCAATTTCTTTAAGTGATTTCCCAACAATAAAATTATCTTTGTTGACGTAAAAAATCTCCGTCAACCCCTCGGCAAGAATTTCTTCAATATGATCAAGCGGATGTTTTTCTTCTTTTTCTTTCCGTAAAAATTGATACGATTCTCCCCGCAGAATTGAAACTTGTTTCATAATCACATTTAACGGGATATGATATTTCACTAATACTTTATTAAAAATTTGGAGTGAAGTCTCAAACTCCTCAGGGATCACTTCATCGGCATTGAACTTCTTTAATTCATCTATTTCACTAATATAACGCGTGCGAACGATCGCAAAAATTTTTGGATTCATCTGTTTTGCAAGCCGCAGCGATATTTTGGTTGATTCCGGCGCTGATATAGCAAAGACAATTACCTTCGCTTCGCCGATGTTTGCCGCCGCCAGGATTTCACGCTTGGTTACATCGCCGTAAAAAATATTTTCTCCCCTTTCTTTAAATCGTACTACAGTTTCAGGATTTAATTCGATGATAATATAAGGTATCCCCGTTTCTTTCAAAACTTTTGCCAAATTTTTTCCGTTTAAACCGAAACCGACAATAACTACGTGATCCTTTATTTTTATATTTCCGGAAACTACTTCTCTTTCCTTCCCTTTAAAAACAATTTTAGATAAAACAACATGTGCTGAAGAAATGAGTATCGGGGTACAGATCATCGTAAAAATTGATGCGGTAAGAAATGCGTTAAAATATTCTCCGCTGATTAAACCAAACTTCGCCCCCGACTGTGCAAGCACGAAAGAGAATTCTCCTATTTGCGCCAGACCAACGCCGGTGATTACCGCTATTCTCGGAGGGAATTTTACCCAAAGAACAACTGAGAAAATGATAATTGATTTTATAACAATGATTCCCAGAATCAACCCGATCAACTGTAAGGGAAAGGAAAGTAAAAATGAAATATTTAACAACAGCCCGATGGAGATAAAAAACAAACTATTAAATGCATCTTTGAAGGGAAGGATCTCGGCAATAATCTCATGGTTGAAGTCTGATTCAGCAAGAATAATTCCCGCGATGAATGCTCCGATGCTGAATGATAGACCCAGCGTTTCTGTAAGATATGCAGTCCCCAAAATCAAAAGTAAAATACCGATTGTGAAAACTTCGCGGATGCGGAGATTTGCTATTTGAAAAAGTATTTTCGGTATGAAAAATCTTGCTAAAAGGAGGATAACCGAAACTGCCCCGAAAGCGAAGAGTAGTTTCCAGATTATTTCTAAAATCGAAAGCTGCTCTTTGGCTCCAAGGATGGGTAGCATTATCATCATCGGAACAATGATGAGATCCTGAAAAATAAGTATTGCAACAGATATTTTCCCTTGAGGCGCATCAAGTTCGTTTTTATCTACAAGAATTTTTAAGACTATCGCGGTGCTGGAAAGACTGATCAACATTCCGAAGAAAACAGCGTGCGGAAGGCTGACGCCCATTATTGAAAAAAGAAAAGCCACCACAATAATGGTCATACCAACTTGCGCAGTTCCCGCATACAAAAAAAGCTTTTTCATTTTCACTAATTTTCCGAGCGAAAATTCCAACCCGATGGTAAACATCAACAGGATAACGCCAATTTCTGCCATTGTTTCAATATGCTCTGACGAGGCGATAAGTTTTAATCCATACGGACCAATAACCACTCCGGCAATAAGAAAACCAATAATGCTCGGCATCTTCAGTTTTTTAAAAAGAAAAATGATCGGAATTGCAACCGAAAGAATAATGACGATTTCTTTTATGAAAAGATATTTTTCCATAACCAAAAATAAAAAAATATTCATAGCATCAAATAAAATTTCCTCCCGGGCGTTTTTTCAATTCTCTAAGTTTGTCTAAATTAACCAAGAATAATAAAAGGATTATCCATGAAGCATCAACTCGTCCATGAAAAAATTAAACAGGCGGTAGAAATACTGAACGAAAAAAATATAGACGCATGGCTGATATTCGTACGCGAAAGCGCCACCATGCGCGATCCTTCATTGGAACTTGTCGTCGGGACAAACTGCACATGGCAATCAGCATTTATTATTAACCGGAACGGAGAGACAGCTGCTATTCTCGGATCGCTCGATGTGCCGAATATGAAAACTGTCGGTACCTATAAAAAGGTAATCGGATTTGTTCAATCAGTTAAAGAACCACTGCTTGAATATCTTAAAAATTATGATCCCCAAAAAATCGCTTTGAACTATTCGCTCCACGCTAATCTTGCCGATGGATTAACTCATGGAATGTTCCTTGCACTTTCCGGATATTTAAGAGATACTCCTTATTTGAAACGATTCGTCTCTTCTGAAGAAATAATAGCCGCATTGCGCGGAAGAAAATCTGCTTCTGAAATTGAAATGATGAAAGTCTGCGTACGCGAGACTGAAAGAATTTTTGATGAAGTCACTCAATTTTTACAACCGGGAAAATCTGAAAAGGATGTTGCCGATTTCATAAAATCCAAAGTTATCGAGCGCGGTTTTGAATTATCCTGGGATGAAGACCATTGCCCTGCTGTTTTCACAGGACCTGATACTGCCGGCGCTCATTCAGGCCCAACTGATAGAGTGATTGAAAGAGGTCATATTCTCAACATTGATTTCGGCGTAAAGATAAACGGCTTCTGTTCCGATATGCAAAGAACGTGGTACATCGCAAATGAAAATGAAACTACCGTTCCGCCCGAAGTGCAGCGCGGATTTGATGTTTTATGCGAATCAATTAATCAAGCCGCAATAATGGTTAAACCCGGAATGCAAGGTTGTGAAATTGATGACGCCGCAAGAAATTTTATTACTCAAAACGGATTTGAAGAATATTTACACGGGCTCGGACACCAAGTTGGCAGGGATGCACACGACGGTGGAAGCGGTTTCTTCCCGCGCTGGGAACGCTACGGAAATCTTCCTTTTATCCCTATCGAAAAAGATCAGATTTATACTATTGAACCGCGGTTGATGGTTGAAAGACACGGCATTGTTACAATGGAAGAAGAGATCGTAGTTACTGAAAACGGATACGAGTATCTTTCGCATCCGCAAAAGTCTTTATGGATTATTAAGTGAGTTTAAAGTAATAATTGCTCATAAGGTCAACTTATTAAAGGAGAACTTAATATCGAATAATGAACACGGAACACCGAATAATGAAGTTTACTCCGGGATGTGTAAAGTAAAGCTGGAGATAAAAGAATGATTGAGCGTAATGACCTTATTGTCCCAATTCATAGGGATAATAAGAATTGAGTCTGCAAGAAAAAACTATGGAAGAAAAAAAATCAGTTTTTTTACCTCAACCCGGCATGCATTATTTCTTGTTCGGTATTCGATATTTTTTCATACACTCAATGTTAGAACTATTTTAATTAAAATACAGAAAGATTACCCTTAGCATGAAATTTTTCCTGGTCATTCTATTTCTTTCACTTTCAGTTTTCGGACAGCCGCAACTCGATAGTGTTATGAACCGGATAAAATATTTAGATGATGCGGCAAAAATTAAATTGATTAATGAATATTGTCTGAACATTCGTGGAAACGATCCTGCACTGGCTCTTAAGTTAGCTACTCATTCTCTTGAACTTGCCAAAAAAATTTTTAACTATCATTTTGAAGCTGAATCTGAAAATCTTATCGGGGTTATACAAAGAAATTTAGGTGATCATAATAAAGCGCTTGTGCATCACCTTCGCGCATTAAAAATTGCTGAAGAGGCAAAAGACTCCATCCAATTAGGTTTTAGTTACAACAACATCGGCGTGATCTACCGGCAGCGGAACAATCTTAATCTTGCGACGGAAAATGTTATTCACGCCCTTAGGGTTTTTGAGGCGATCAATTACCTCGACGGAACGGCTTTTGCGAATCTGACGATAGGAACGGTTTTTGTGCTTCAAAAGAACTATGCAAAAGCACTTACCTATTATAAATATTCGCTTAATATTCGCGAACTGCAGCATAACGAAAATGAGAAGGCGCGGACATTGGATCATATTGCCGCTGTCTATTTCTTAATGGACAAGTATGATGAAGCGCTTCAATCTTATCTCAATTTAGAAAAAATTTATCAAAAGAAAAACGACAAACGCGGGCTTGGCGATTGCTGGATCGGAATAGGGAAAATTTACTCCGTTAAAAAGAATGACCCGAAAGCCATAGAATATTTTACTAAAGCTTTGAATAATTTCCGGGAGTTGGATTATAAAGAAGAGATGATCATTGCCGGTCAAAATCTTGGTTTAGCATATACAAAAATAAATAACCCGGCAGCCGGATATCCATTTCTTAAATCTGCGCTTGCGATGGCTCATAAAATTAAATCTCCTAAATTGATCAGCGAATCGTTGCGCTTTACGTCTGAATACTATGAACTCTTAAAACGGTATGATTCAGCATTCGTCTATTTAAAACAACATCATACCATTAAGGATTCAATCAGCGAGGCAGAAAATTTTTCTAAATTAACCAGTATAGGAACGCTCTATCAATCCGAAAAAAAAGAGCGCGAGAATAGGATTTTATTGCAGGAGGTTGAGGGACAAAAGCGTCAGTCAACTTATCTTTTCCTCATTGCTCTCCTTATTCTAAGCCTTGCTGCCGGGTTGGTGATGAAAAATAGAATACTTAAAAAAATTAACAAAGAGTTAAAAGAACTGCACGCAATGAAAGATACTTTTTTTAGAATTATTGCCCACGATCTGCGCGCTCCCTTTAATGCTATCTTTGGTCTCACCGATATTTTGTTGGAAGATTTTCAATCTTTATCTGAAAAAGAAAAAATTCAATTCATTGAGCATATCTCAACTGCTTCCAAACAAAGTTATCAACTGCTCGAAAATTTACTTCTTTGGGCACGTTCAAACACGGGAAGAATGGAATTTAACCCCCAAGAATATCAACTTAAAAAACTTTTTGATGAAACCGTTGAGCTGCTTGAACCCACCGCAAAGAACAAAAACATCAAACTGCTGACGGAAATTCCAGAAGCAATTCATCTTTCTGCCGATAATGAAATGCTCAAAACTGTTTTTCGCAATCTCATTTCAAACAGTATAAAATTTTCAAATGAAGAAGAAGGAATTATCAAAGTTTTTGCTGAAGCAAAAGAAAAGAAAATTAAAATAGAAATTTCCGATAACGGTGTGGGTATGCCTGAGAAAGTACAGCAAAATCTTTTCAGAATTGATAAAACCACTTCAACAAAGGGAACAAAAGGCGAAAAAGGAACCGGGCTGGGGTTGCTGCTGTGTAAAGAGTTTATTGATAAACACGGCGGAAATATTTCTGTTGAAAGCAATGTAGATGAAGGAACAAAGTTTATTATTGAACTTCCGGTAAAGTAGAAATAAGACTGATTGAGATTTAACAAACAAAACCTCCGGCATTTTCAAAACACCGGAGGTTTATTCAATTTATCTTCTTCTGCAAACTGCTTACTGCTCACCGGCGACTGATCACTGATTGCCGGCAACTTCCTTTTCATTTGCTTCAACCACCGCAATAGCAGCCATATCAACAATGTGTTCAATCTCCGCGCCTTTCTGCAAAACGTGAACCGGTTTGCTCAACCCCATAATGATCGGTCCGATAACTTCCGCGCCGCCGATTCTCCATAAAAGTTTGTAAGCAATATTTCCGGCATCCAAATTCGGG
>Ga0100394_1003351_pt1 | contig 13169 bp, 8 predicted proteins | sample CryGeymeta201518_FD_81549 | JGI IMG/M metagenome (GOLD analysis project Ga0100394, IMG submission 81549) | Groundwater microbial communities from Crystal Geyser aquifers in Utah, USA - Crystal Geyser metaG 2015-18 | ecosystem: Environmental > Aquatic > Deep subsurface > Groundwater | place: USA... | reverse complement strand
GTTTGTGCTCAACAGCATCTAAATGCGTTGAAACCTGTAACGCTAAATCATGCGCAGCAGCAGTGGGCTCGACGCCTCTTGCTTTGCGCTCAAACAGGGCGAAGCCGACTAATGATTCAATACTTTGAATATGCGCCGTAGCTGCGGGCTGCGACAGCCCCAAGTTAGCAGCAGCTTTAGTGATAGTGCCACAGCGATATACTTCAACAAAGGTGCGTAATTGCACAAAGTAAGACATAAAAACTCTAGCCATCAGAAATATGATGGCTGATGATAAAATAGCTGAGTTCTAAGCTCAAGTAAAACCCCTTAAGCTACATCTACTGAACACTTATCGTCATCATGGTGATGGCGACAATGTACCGAATAGGAGCTTTTATGATTAAGCGAACGGCAATTTCTTTAGCCTTACTCACATTATTTAGCCAGCACGTTTTGGCGTCACAAAGCAAAGGGCAAATCCTGGTGTTGTTATCCAGTGAAAGCCAAATGCAGTTGCAAGAAGGTAAAACCGAGCCCACTGGCTATTACCTGAATGAATTTGGCGTACCAGCCGATGCTTTTATCAAGGCGGGCTATGAGTTGGTACTGGCTACGCCCAAAGGCAATGCGCCTGTGGTTGATCAAAAGTCGGTAACGGTTGATTTTTTCGGTGGTAGCGCTGAGGAAATGCAGCGAATTAGCACTGTTATTGCCAATATTGACGGTATTAATGACACCTTGTCATTGCAAGAGGTGCTGCAAGGTGGTTTAGCGCAGTATGAAGCGGTATTTATTCCGGGTGGGCATGCACCACTAATTGACTTAGCCAACAACCCTGAAGTGGGTATGATCTTGTCGCATTTTAATGCTGAAGCTAAACCGACAGCGGCTATTTGCCATGGGCCTATTACGTTATTGTCTGCGCAGCAGCACCCTGCGCAGTTTGAGCAAGCGTTAGTAAGTCAAAGCCCGGCAGAAGCAAGTAACTGGATTTATGACGGCTACCGGATGACAATTTTTTCGAACGAAGAAGAAGCGGTATTTGAAGCCTCATTAAACGGTGCAAAGCTGCAGTATTATCCAGGTAAAGCTATGCAGCAAGCCGGTGGTGATATGCAGTATAGCGAGGCGTGGACGCCAAATGTAGTGGTAGACCGCGAGCTTATTACCGGACAAAACCCGTTTTCAGACAAAGCGCTTGCTGCGGCAATGTTGCAGCAGTTAGCCGCCAAGCCTTAGGTATTTTTATTAACCGGGCTATCGCAACACAATTAAACCAACACTGCTAAGTAAACACAGCTTAGCCAGTGTTGTTTAAACCACATATTGGAGTTGTAATGTTAAATTTTAATTTTAAAAATCAAACTGAAATCCTGTTTGGTAAAGGCCAAATAAAAGAGGCGAAAAGTCGTTTACCCGCTAATGCTAAGGTGCTTTTTTTATACGGTGGCGGTTCAATTAAGCGTAATGGTGTGTATGACGATGTGGTCACATTACTTAGTGAAGTTAGCTACCATGAGTTTGGCGGTGTCGAACCTAACCCGACACTCGAAACTTTAATGCAAGCTGTCGAATTAGTACGTGCAAAAGGTATTAATTTTATTATGGCTGTTGGTGGTGGCAGTGTAATTGATGGAGCCAAGTTTGTTGCTGCTGCAGCGCACTTTGAAGGCGAACCCTGGGATATTTTGGCCAAAGGAGCGCCGTTTAAAAGTGCCCTGCCGATTGGTGCTGTATTAACCCTGCCTGCGACAGGCTCTGAAAGTAACGGTAATTCGGTGGTAACGAATAAAGCGACTGCGCAAAAACGTGCTTTTGGTTCTGATCTAGTGCAGCCGGTATTTGCCGTGCTTGATCCGGCATACACTTTTTCATTGCCGGTGAAGCAAGTGGGTAACGGCGTTGTTGATGCCTTTGTTCACGTTATCGAGCAGTATCTTACTTACCCGGTCAATGCACCGCTACAAGATCGTTTCGCCGAAGGCATATTACAAACACTGATCACAGAAGGCCCCAAAGCACTTGCCACACCACAAGATTACGACGTGCGTGCCAATGTCATGTGGTCTGCAACTATGGCGTTAAATGGGTTAATTGGTAAAGGGGTGCCACAAGATTGGGCAACGCATATGATTGGGCACGAACTAACCGCGTTATTTGGGCTGGATCACGCACAAACCCTGGCTATAGTATTGCCCACCTTAATGTATGTGCAGCGCGAGAAAAAACGCCAAAAACTACTGCAATTTGGCCAACGGGTATTTAACATTAGCAGCGCATCTGAAGATGAAGTAATAGATAAAACCATTAAATCCACCCAAGACTTTTTCGAGCATATGGGCGTGAAAACCCGCTTGTCTGATTATGGTTTAAGCGAAGCTGACATAGGCAAGTTAGTGGCTAACCTTGAGCGTAATGGCATGACTGCACTTGGCGAGCATAATGATATCGACTTGGCCAAAGCGCGGCAAATTTTAACGCTGGCATTGTAGCCACAACCCCTCCCTCTCCCAACCTAAACAGCGACCTTATCAGTCGCTGTTTTTTTATCGTATTTGCTAAATATTCGGCCTTGAATAATTCGAAATAGACGCTAAAGTTAAACTTAATTTTAACTAATGTAAATTATTTGGTTTTAAGCTTGAGTTGCATTTATTTTGCTTCCGTTGATAAACGCTCAATGTCGATTAGGACAAAACATTAAAAGGAAATTTTATGAGTATGGCAACAATACATTACCCGTTAACACAGGTTGATGCTGTTTTCGAAGGTGGCGGTTGTTTAGGTGGGGCTTACGTTGGTGCGCTGCGCTGTTTAAGGGATAAAGGTTATTGGTTTCAGCGCGTCGCAGGCTCTTCCGCGGGGGCGATCATCGCGTCTTTAATTGCGGTTGGTTACACACCGGAAGAATTTGAATGGTTAATGCGGGACGACGTTACTTCGCGTCCAGCTGCGTTGCCACCTGAAGAGCACATCAGTAAAATTTACTTTGATAGTTTTCTTGATGCCCCCCTTGATGCAAAAGACATCCCGCTGAATTTACGGCGTAATAACGTACTTTGGTTGACGATTTCTGGAGAGGTTATCAGCCAATTAACGGCAGAATTCAAGCAGCAAGTTAACGCGTTAAAATCTGAGCTAACAAACTTGATTGGCGCGGTATTAGAGGGGTATGACAACCTTTTAAAACCAGATGTGTTAAATAAAAAACTCGATGACCTGGTCAGGAAGGCGTTACTCACTCAGTTAAGGTTTAACAAGCTGGTTGATCCTGTCATGAGACAAATGAGAAGCAGTATATCGGCAACGGCAAACTTTGTGATTGGACAAATCAAATCTGGCGTTAAATCTACGTCTGCTCTTACCCGAAAAATTATCAGCCAGTTGACGCAAGCGTTTATGACGGTGCTAAACACGGTTTTTGCCAGCATAGACAAACAAAGAATGGCGCTCGCCGATGCCATTATCCTCGAGATAATTAATGCCTATCCTTTGCTAAGAATTTACATTAACTTTGTAGGATTGAAACGCTTATTTAAAGGCGATGCATTTCTGGCAAAGATGCGACAACTTATGCAAGCAAAAGCTTTGCAACGCAAATTGATTACAGATATTAGACAACCTGTTACGTTTGGGGTGTTGAATAAAGCCAATGCCGATAAAATAGAGCTTTATATTACCGCCACAGACTCATCTAAACCAGCAAAAGACGGGCTGTCGCATATTGTGTATAGCTCACGTGATGCAGGCTCTGTAAACAAGGAGGTGGCTGTAGCGGTTCGTGAATCCATGTCCATTCCTATTGTATTCGAACCCTGTCAAAACAAAGAGGGTAAAAGAACTATCGTAGATGGAGGCCTTACTAGCAATTTGCCTCTGCACTTATTTTTAGATCCAGCTAACAATTCAAAGCAAGACAATAGCAGACAAATACTTATCTTCACGCTTACTGAAGGTGGTGAAAATGACAATACGGCATTGGCATTGCGAGCTGCGCCCACGGGTAAACCATTCATTGATATATTTCTGCGTAAATTACTTGGTCGGTCGCTTAATCGTATTGAGCAAGCTGCACTTAACAAACTTAACTCAGAAGGCAGTTTGCTGGATATGCCATTAGCTGCTTTAAACCAGTTGCCTGAACGATTGAATCCGGTTGTGGCTATCACTAGCAGTATTGAATTTAGAACCATCATTTACATACTTGATATCGTGCAGCGTGCTTTATCTCGCGGTGTCTACGGCATGGATGCAACTGTTATGCAGCACTTGCTGGACTCGCATAGTCGTATTACCCCTATCAACATAAAGACTGGTGCTTTTGATTGGTTAAACTTTGAATTAAACCGAAACAGTGACGCCTCGAAAATAATTGCGTCGTACGGTTGGGCCTGGACACACCAGGCAATAAGCAAAAATGGACCCGTTAAAGCAGCTTTATTAGATCGGATCCCCAGCACAACAGAAATTGAATTTGATAAAAAATATAATGCTTTGATAAACGCTATTTCTAAGTTGAAAAAATCAGCGCCCAATAATTCAATCCCGCAGGAAAAATTAGATGAGCTAGCTGAGTTAAAGCAACGTTATCATCGTGATCTTGATGCCAACCCGTTTCAAGCTAAGCCAATTAAGCCTAAAAAGAAAAAAATTATTAATAAAAAAATATTTATTATTGATGAGCAATTTGCACTTGATCCTGGCAATTTAAAGCGAATTTAGCACAACAAACCTTCAGTTGGGTTGGAGAGTTGTAATGTAAAGGCATTCTCTAACCCCAACATTGCGGCAAAAAAGTGTTGCCTCAAGTGATTTTACCTAGTGTTTGAAAGCACTATTTGCGCTAAATCATCAGCTAGTGATGCGGTTGGGCGCTCTACTATTCTGCCTATCTCTTCACCATTATCCAGCACAATAATGGTAGAGGTGTATTGTAAGTTGTATGTTTGATGCAGATTCTGCGGGTGTATTTTGTTTTGATCTACTGCCTCAAGCTGCAAAGTGTTTAGTTGCACCGCGGATTGATCCAGCAGTTTAAGTAAGCGTGGCACTTCGCGCTCGCTGTCATGACACCAGCTGCCAAATAATACGATAAGGCTTAACCCTTGTAAGCTTTGCATTTGGTAGACGTCTTTAGATGACACCTTGTAAGCAGCATATTCCTTCGCAAACACAGGAAACTGTTGTAATAACGCTTGAGCGCTAATACTGCCATTCGTATCGTCTGCTTGCAGCGTTTGCGTTACTTCTGGCTGTGCTGATATCGCCTGACAGGCAGTAAGCGACAATAATGAGGCAAAAACGATAAATTTCATGCGGTAGGCTCTGCATCAGCAAGGAGATTAGCAGGCTATCTTAGGCAATGTTGCAACAATATACAAACAGCCGATAACACCTTAAACCTTAACTATATGGCATTAGGTAGCATTACCGGCTGTTTAGATGGCGTGTTGACGCTCGTTACTGGCTGTTAATTTGCGGTGAGTTTTATATTGGCAAACTCAATCATCTCTTCTGGTGAACCCAGCTCTTCAACAATGGCACCGCTTTGCACTTCTTCAAATTTTAACGGCTGCTTGAAACCAAAGTCTAAACGCAGTTTTTCTGGCTGTTGCACAAAGGTGGTCAGGCTGTCTTTCATTTGTTGTGGCAACGGCTCCAGCATCGAGATGTTCATTAACGCCATGCCTTGCACTGTTTTAAAGTCAGGTGTTTGGCCCTGTTGTGATGTCATGGCTAAAACGCGTTCAATAAAGCCTTTATTTTCGATTACAACAGCGCCATTACTTAGCGCGCCACTCACTAATTTAGCCAGCATTTGTTCGATATATTCAGGGCTATTAACAAGAGCTTGTTGTTCTTCCGCAGATTTAGCACTGATTTCTTTAGCGTACTGCCAAAATTGTTGCATCTGTGCCAGTGTGAAATTGTAATTAAGACTAAACTCATCATTAATTCGCATATCCTGACGAAATAGCAGTTCGCCGTTGTCTTTGTATTCATAGCTGTAATCGCTATGAAGCGCCAAACTTTCTACAAATTCTGCAGTCTGTGGGGGTAGCATTTGCAGTATTGCCGGCGTGGCTTTTGCCCCAACCATTTGCATACTGCCTTTGTCAGCAAGGCTTTGTGGTTTAATACCCTTAGCAGTAATACGCTCTACGGTAGCAATTTTACCTAGTTCAGCGATTGATACTTCTAAACCACTAATACTGTAACTGGACGTTAGTACATTGGCTGATACGTCGCTATAGCTCAGTGAAATTGATGGCATTTCGCCTGTGCCGGCCAAATCGCGGTAGCTTTGATTTGCCTGCTCAACTTGTTGCTTGATGGCATTTTCTGCCTGCATATTGGCATAATACAGACCCCCACCTGCCGCTGCGGCAACCACAATTAAAGCTATCACTGACTTATTCATACTAATCCTTTATTAAAAATGTTAACAAAACATGCAAATGTTAACATGGCACTGCCCGCTGACATAGTTAGTCATTGATGTTTTTATGCTTGATTGCACTATTTACGCTTTAGCTAAAGCCTGCTAATTTGGCCGGTATTGCCGTGCTGGAGCTTGAGATGGAACATTATTTTCATTGGTTTGATTTACTGGGCATTGCGGTGTTTGCTATTTCAGGCACGTTGGCAGCGTGGCGTAATCAGATGGACGGCTTTGGCGTTATTGTGTTGGCCAGTGTTACTGCGATTGGCGGCGGTACGCTGCGTGATTTAATCCTGGATGTGCCGGTAATCTGGATTAATGACAACAGCTATTTTTATGCCATTTTTATTGCTGCCATAGGCACCATTTTACTGGTGCGAAATCGGCTTACTGTGCCGCATAATACCTTACAAATACTTGATGCCATTGGCTTAGCGTTTTTTGTTGTTATGGGTACGCAAAAGGGCCTGGATAACGGCACCTCGGTAATGGTAGCCATTATGTTGGGCACCATGAGCGGTGTGTGTGGTGGTATGATACGTGATGTATTGTGCCGTGAAGTCCCCATGGTATTTCGTGGCGAGCTTTATGCAGTAACCTGCATTGTTGGTGGCGCAGTGTACACGGCGTTATTAGCGTTGGGCACCGCACAGCTTTTTGCAATGCTATGCGGTATGGCAGCCCTGCTGGTACTGCGATTAGCGGCCATAAAATGGCAAATTACCATTCCGGTATTTTCAAAACACCATAGTGATCTTAACGAACCGTAATAATTAGTTAGGTATTTTTAGCGAGGGGCTACGCCATTCCTCATCTAACCAGTCATACATTAGCAAGCTATAGCTTGCTGTCAGCAGTAACGCCTGTTGGTTGGTGGGTAAGACCTTGCGCAACCAGATTTTCGGTTTGTCGCCGTCAAACGATAACGCTGACAATTGTAAACCTTGTTGGTGTATGGTGAGGCCAGATTGCTGCTTAAACCACTCTGGCATAGAAATATATTGCTGATTAACCAACATAAGCTTTTCATTTACCGGCTTAAATTGCAGCTGTAAATCGCCAGATGTCATAGCAAAGTAATTTGCTTCGCCTTTACGACTATCTGCAATAAGCTGCCATACCTGATTACCCTGTGAAACCAGACAACCCATATAGCTATGCTTACGGGTGGTACTATCATGTTGGCTGCTGCTATTGTCCAGAGAGCGGATCTCCGTTCCTTCATCTAGCGCCATTATTCGGCACTGTGAATGCACAGCGTGCTGGCCACCTTGTAGCAAATTAAAAGCAAAATCTTGATGCTTAACTATTTTATAGTTTTCTACACTGCGTCCACGACGATTTAAAATATCTGCAGCAATAAACTTCAGCCAACTGTCGGCTACTTCATCTTTGTCCAGTAAACCCGTTTGAGCAAACCACAAGTTAGCTTTAATAGACGTTTTCCAGCTGACATCTGCACCTTGTATGGTAAAGGCACCAAATTGTTGTTGGTAAGCAGAAGAGCTTAGCCGCCAACTGGGTTTATTGGCTTGATATAATTCACTCGCCGCACTGAAATCTGCAGAAAGCGGGATGGTATGGTCCTGCACTGACTGGCAAGAAGATAAGGTTGCAATCAAACCCAGTAATAACGTGCTGCGCCAAAGTGGCCTTGAAATGCTTAGGTTTGTTGCCACAATTCTCTCCGATTTAATAAATAAAACATGAAGTTAATATATTTTTGCTTAATCAAAAGTGAATGGTGATAAATATATCTGAGTAATTTACAGATTGATTTTGCGAAGCGATAACGATATTACAATGGGGCGCTAGCAGCTATTATCGCGGTGCAATACTGCGATAATAGCTAAATTGATGATAGCGATTTACTTGATCCGTCTACGGGCTAGCATCAATAAACCCAATGCAAACATACCTAAGGTTGCAGGCGCAGATACCGCATTTGGCGAACCGTTTGCTGGCTGATAACCATAGCCATTTTCAGATACCAAAGTCCCATTTAGCGCGGTTAAACCAATAGAGAATGTATTGCTACCGTCAGCCGTTAAATCACATAGTGCCGCTAATGAGCATATTTGGCTCATATCAATACTGTAAAATAAATCCAGTGTTGAATTGCTGGGTAAATTTAGGATTTGGCTAATAACGAAACCGCTTGAACGTGCATTTGGCAAGACGAAACTTTCAGATTGAGTATCGTTAAAACGCTCGGTCACCAAATGTTCTGAAGGGTAATTATTCGCGATAAAAGGCCCCGCCTGAAAGTTAAACTCATAATCGGCATTAAAGCGGTATCTGCCGTAAATTTCTTCGTAGTTATCGGGTTCTGCGTTGTAGTCATAACCACTAATGCCAAACTCGCCTTGTATTCTGCTTAACGCTCCCGGGCTAAAATTTCTTGCGTTAGGGGCGGTTAAAACCTCAGTTCCAGCCGGAAAAGTGTAATTAGCACTCACGTCAAAGTGAAAGTAAAGCTCAAGCGCAACCTGCACATAGTCAAGCTCTGACAGCAGTGTAATAGTGTCGTATATCGCCGCGTTTGCCCATGCTCCATTGTAAACTGAACCTGGCGTCGTCGTTGCATTGGTGTATAATTTCATAGTAGCAGTGTCGCTATTTATGCTGGCCCAGGCAGAAGACTCACCACAGCTGCTACTTACCGTACCATTGGCTTCTAAACTGTCCCAGCTGCTCGATCCAGTACCGGCTAGGGGTAAACAACCTGTGGATGCATTCACAATAACCCCCGCACTCGCGTCAAAGGCTAAGGCGAAAGTTGCTAACAAGGCTGCTTTTGTGTATTTTTTAATCAATTTTATCACTCCTATTTAACATGTCTTCGAGTTAGCAATTTTTGGGCCATGTTTTAATTTTGTTAAAAATCAATTAAAACAAAGGTTTATAATTTGCCCGTCTCCCTTGCTAATTACTTTTGTAAATAAATTTGACGCTTTTTCAAAGCTTTATGTTTGTGTTTATGTAACCTTATGTCTACAAACGAAAGCCTTAACCTGCTTGTTAGCTTGTGAAAGTCGGGTATGTCCACGGGGCTAGCGTTTATGGCATTTACGTGGATAATATCCAGCATTATTTGATATTCGCCGCGCTCCATTTTATTGCTGAACTCAGCGCGGCCGACAGGATGCGCTATGTCTCAATTACTCCGTATTGTGTTGCTGCACACTCATCTACCTGGCGTGGTGGAGTTACAGCTGGATCAGCACACTAATATTTGTGGTACCAATGCCTCGGGTAAAACCACACTGCAACGTTTAGTGCCTGTGTTTTATGGCGAACAGCCAAACCGGGTGGTGCCCAAAACCCGCAAAAAGTTTGATGAATTTTACCTGCCGTTTTCGAACAGCTACCTGATTTATGAATATCAACGCGAAGATGGCGCGGTGTGTCAGGTGGTGCTAACCCGGAAAAGCGACGGCGGGGTGGATTACCGCTTTGTTGGTGCAGCCTATCAGAGTGACTTTTATCTGATACACAGTGGCGATGATGTAAAAGCCATGAGCTACAGCGATTGGGCAGCAGCGATGCGCAGCCGGCCCGAGGTGCAGGTGTCAGCTAAAATCAGCGCCACCAGCGAGTATCGCAGTATTATTCAAAACGACGCTGCGGCTTTGCGCGGTAACAATGCCGACAGCGTAAAACTGCGACGTTTGGCCGGCAGTTTTAGTCTGGTAGGCAGCGGCCATAAGTTACGGCATATTGAAAAGCTGGTTAGCGCGGTGCATGCCAAAGAAGGCAAAATGGACACGCTAAAAGCCATGTTGGCGGCTATTTTTGAAGAAGACGGCGTAACGCTGCCTACCACCAAGGTAAAAAATACCAAGGCGCGGGAGTGGATCCAGCAAATGCGCCAGTCGATGCGGTTAGACAAATTGCAGCAGGATTTTGAGCGGTTAAACCAGCTGGCGCAGCAATTAGCGGCCAGCGAAGCCCAGTTAGTCGCTTTATTGCCGTTGTTACAACAAGATGACAGCGCGCAAAAGCTGCGCAAAGCCGATGCTGAGCAGCAGGTCAATGCGCTGCGCGGCCAGCTGCAAAGTTTAAAAGAGCAGTTTAGCCAGCAGCAACTGGAGCTAAACAGCGCGCTGGCAAAAGCCGAAGCCGATTTACATGAAACCAGTGCCCGCTTAGATCAACTACAACAGCGTTATGACGACTATGACAGCAAAGATATGCCTAAGCTGCAGCGTGACAGTGATGCTTTGCCATTATGGCGTGAACAGCTGGAAGAAACTGTAGAGCAATATCAGCTGATGGTAGAGCAGCACGGCGACTTAGAGCGTCAGCTAGAGCAGCGTAAAATAAAGCTGGCCGAAGCTTTTAACCGCTTAAGCGAGCAACACCGAGGCAAAGCCCGCCAACTGCAACAGCAAAAAGACAGCACCCGCGAACAGCAAGATAATAAGCTAGCCGTGTTAGAACAGGCATTTCAAAGCCGTTTGCAACAGGCGCAGCAGCAGTTTGCCGAGCAGCTTAGTAGTATCAGCAGCAGTATTGCCGTACTACAAAGTCAATTAGCGACGTCTAGCCTGACAGAGGCCGAGTTGGAAGAGCAGCGAAGTGCAGAGCTGCGGTTAGAGCAGGCTCAGCAACAGGCACAGCAACAAGGACGGCAACTGCAGCAATTGCAACAGCAGCATCAGCAGGCGCGCACGGCGCGTGATAATGCCGATCAGCAACTGGAACTTAGCCGAAAAGCGCTGCACAGTGCCGAGCAACAATTGCAGCAATTGCACCGTCAGCTAACACCAGAGCAGGGCAGTTTGCGTCATTTTCTTCGCCTGCACTACAACGGTTGGGAGCAAAAGCTGGGCAAGGTGCTGGATGAACGTTTGCTGGAAAGGCAGGATTTACAACCGCATTTCACTGAACTTAGCGACAGCCTGTATGGCTTACAGCTGGAGTTAGCCGCAATTGACACCCCCGACTATGCCCAGGACGAAGCGGCAATTCGTCACCGTATCGCCAGCGCTGAGCAGCAATTGGTACAGGCCACGGCAGATAAAGCCCAGACCGAAAAAAACCTGCAACAACAGCACGAGCAAGCCGAAATTAGCCGTGCCCAGCTGGAGCAGGCACAGTGGCAGCTTACCCAGTTTGAGCAAAATATCGATTATGCCCGCGATGCGCGCAACCGGCTGCAGGCGCAGCAGCGTGAGCTTGTTGCTAAACGGCAAGCTGATGTTAAAGCCGATCTGGCCGCTCAGCAGCAACAGCTGGAAAAACTGAAGCAGCAGCAAGACACCGACTTACAAGCACTCAAAGCTGACCACAACAGCCAGAAACTAGAGCACAAAGCTGACTGGCAGGCCGAACTGCAAGTGTTTGATGAGCAAATAGACGAGCTGGAACGTCAGCTGGAACATAAGCGCGACGACAATAAAAACCAGATTAAAGAGCTGCAGCAAGCGTTTAACGAAGAGCTGTCAGCCAAGGGTATTGACCCACGCCGTTTAACTGAGCTTAAGCACAAGCAAGATCAACTTAAAACCGACATTAAAGCAGTTGAGGCGCGTCAGGATGAATTAACTGCCTGGCAAAAATTTATCGCGCTGGACTGGCAACAACTTCGTCCAGAGTTGTTAGCAAAAGAAACCGACTTAAAACAGCAGCTGCGTGCGGTTAAGCAAGCACTTGAGCAGCAAAAAGCCGATTACAGCGCTAACCAGAAAAAACTTGACGAGCAAAAACGCCAGCAACAGGAGTTGATGAGCCAGGCTGAGCAACTGCTGGCGCAGTTACGGCCGGTATTTGCCCGCTTTAACGAGTTATATCTGGCCGATGTTAGCCCGGCAACGCTTGTTGCTTCTGCTGATATTGTCGAGCGGCTGGCGCGGGCTAACGAAGCGCTGGAGCAACGCAGCAAACTGGACAGTGCATTAAAAACGGCGCTGGAACAGTTTGAAACGATCTTAAGCAAAGATGCCGGACCCGAGTTTTTAGACCGGCTGCAGCACGAACAACGCCAGTTACCCGAGCATGCCGGTAAACGCCAGCAATTGCCTATTTTGCACAGCCTGCTGCAAATTTTAAAAGATGCGCAGCAACAACTGCTGGAAATGGGCGAAAATATTGGCGGCGATCTTAAAAAGTTCTTTACCGTGTTTAGCGACATAAACCGCCGTATTGCACTGCAAAGCCGGCGTTTAAGTGAAGCCGTCGCCGACGACTTGGTGCTTGAGGGTATTAGTAAATCTGAAGTGCGCATTTTATCCACCATAGACGAGCTGGGCTTTTGGCAGCCGTTAAAGCACTTCGCCAAACTGTATGATGACTGGGGCGCTTCAGGCAAAGCACTGCCCTCTGATCAATACCTAAACGCGCTGGCCGATGTAGTCGATCTGCTACGTGCAGATGAGCAATACAGCATTGAATCGCTGCTGCGCCTTGAATTGCATTTAAGCGAAGGTGGCTCTGAGCTGGTAATTAAAAATGATCGCCAGCTGCTGGAATCGTCCAGCCACGGTATGGCTTACTTAATTTTATGTAAGTACTTACTGGCTTTTACCCGCTTGCTACGTGGCGATGCCAAGGTGGCTATTCACTGGCCAATCGATGAAATTGGCACGCTAGCGTATCACAACGTGGAAAAACTGTTTGCCGCCTGTAGCAGCAATAATATTGTTATTGTTGGTGCGTTTCCCAACCCGGAATCGGACGTACTGATGTTGTTTTCACACCGCTATTTAATTGAGCCTGATCAGCATGAGCCGGCTAAACGCAG
>Ga0100394_1003350_pt1 | contig 13169 bp, 10 predicted proteins | sample CryGeymeta201518_FD_81549 | JGI IMG/M metagenome (GOLD analysis project Ga0100394, IMG submission 81549) | Groundwater microbial communities from Crystal Geyser aquifers in Utah, USA - Crystal Geyser metaG 2015-18 | ecosystem: Environmental > Aquatic > Deep subsurface > Groundwater | place: USA... | reverse complement strand
GTCGACCTCGATGTCCACTGCGACCACCACTATCAATACTACAACTAATCAGAAGAAAAGGCGGATCCCAATATCGCTTTGGTGGTTGTTTATAGTGCAAGTTTTCTCGTTCACAATCTCTGCTCATCAACAAGAAGAAGACAAAGAGGCCAACATCGAGTACGGTGTCGACTGCTCTTTTCCCATTCACACACTAGAATTTCGAGACAAGACTGATGTTCGCTGTCACGAGGTTTCCTTCGGGGAGGATCGGACCTCGGTGTACCAAGCCTTTATGGAGGGATGTCGAGCCCAGTACGGCGAGAGATGCGATTTAACAGAACATCAACGCGTGAATCAAATGCTTCGACAAGTACCATCCCTGCGCAACTACACATCCACTGGATTTGCCAAAACTCGAGCTCCAACGGAATTGTTCGATCTGATCCATCAGCACTGGCTCCGTAATATGCAATCTAGTACTAACGATCCATCCTCGCAAGGAAAAGTCGACATGGAACGCTTGAACCATCCAGAACGAGTAGAAGCGTGGACCAAAGGACATACGTACGTCAATTACTGGACTCAGAATACGTCTTATTTTGGAATGGACAATCCCGAAACTTTTGGATCTTGGCAGTTGCATGATCGCATTATGCATTTGACGCAACCTCTCCTAGAAGAATGGACTGGCATGGAATTGCGACCGACGTCCCTCTACGGAATCCGAGTCTACCGGAAGGGTGCCATATTGAGTCCTCATGTCGATCGGAATCCATTGATTGCATCAGCCATTATAAATGTGGCACAAGATCCCACCATGACCGAAGATTGGCCTCTGGAAGTGATTGACCGTCGAGGCAAGGCAACCAATATCTCAATGGTTCCCGGGGACATGATTTTTTACGAGAGTGGTACTCTCATCCACGGACGGCCCTTTGCCTTGCTAGGGTCATATTACGCCAATGTCTTTGTCCATTTTGAACCGACCGGACGGAAACTGAAACACGTTCACAACGAGGATATGATGTACGACAGCGAAAATAATCCTGCCGGATACAGAAACGGTATTCTACTGCCTCCTTACATCTCACCTGATTCAGGAGAAGCTCTGGATTTTATTAATTATAATCCTCACGGATGGGAAATCGAAGTAGACGAAGATGAAGATGAAGACGACTTTGATGACGGCGATGACGAGTGGTATAGTACCAGTGATGACTACAGCTACAGTGAAAGCGATGACTACAGCTATGGCGAAAGCGATGATGAAGATGAAGCGTCTTTAGATAGAGAAGACTCCACGAGCGGGGAAGAAACGGGCATCATCGAGCGCAGTGACGATGTCAATGCTCCCAGCTGCCCACTTCTTGACGATTGGAATCCAGCACAATCACTGTCGGCGACAGAATGCCGAAAGGCAAAAATTCCTCTGCACAAAAAGATTCTTTCGCAGATTAATCAGACGCGAAAAAATCTTGTCAGGCTGGCACAGCTAAGCCAGTCTACAGTAATCTGAGCTTATATTTTACACATCCATCAAGCAAAAACAATTGTACTAGGAAAAAATTTACCCTGAGAGTACATGCAACTCTTATTACATCTAAAAATAATGATTTGCTTCGAAGAAAAATCCAAATCGATTGTCCATTATTTTCTTTGCACAGTTTTTCATGCTGTAGGACTCTTTCTCCCGCAGCAGTCATAGATGATGGGATTTCCGTCACCTACTATTGCACATCATGTAAAAGGAGCAATCGAACAACCTCAGGCGGTCAGCTTTGTGGTCAAATTCATGACGGCTTGTTCCACTCTTGATTGCTGCTCGACTCTCTCTTGATTGACCGTGTTACGCTTCAAAGACACTGTGCATTTTGAGCGTCACGGGACCAACGCGCGCAGTTGCATTTGGCACAAGCTTGCTTACGGACGCGATGTTATCTCCGAGAAAGCAAGGAACTGCTGTCATTCGCGACTGTTTGTGCGGCTTCGAGCACCACTACGAGTTCTCATAAAATCACACTAAGGAATGCGGGCGCATTTGTGTTAGCATCATTTGCTTGGATAGTTGTTACAAATGCACTTCTACTAGTAAGCCAAAGCATACAGAAATATATTCTGTCACAATAAGGAATAGATTAGGAATGTTATACTACACGTGACTCGTTCGATTTGCAATCAGCTTTGGTTGCTCAGAATATTCTATCTTTGTCGCCGCTTTAAGCATATCACTCCGCCTCTAGTTTCCACTTGAGAAAGTCGGTCGTCAGCTGTTCCCTCACGCATGCATTACCACGTTCAGGTTCAAACGGTAAGAAGTTGACTACCATTCTGCTTTGGTCAATCAAACCTTCACTCTCAGCATCCATGCAACTAAATTGCACGATTTGCTCCCGCCAGCTAATGCGGACCATTCATCAAGTCGCTAATACATATTTTGTAATTCTTGACTACGCGGCATTTATAAGCAGCCAAAGTGAAAGGCATGTATTGGGTGCCCCGAAGTTAGACATAGCCGCAACACAATCACAACACGTGCTCACCAAAAGAGTTCACAAGAAACTTACCTTCACTCTTTCATTGTTAATCAATCTAGGCCGAATTCTCAATACCAGAATTCTCCGAACTTGCAGGCTTGCAGTCCGATTCTGCCTCGCCTGCCTCTTGTTCAGTATCAAGGTTATAATTCTCGAATTCGACACCATCCTTCACAACCTCCTTTTCCTCTCCTTCCTCCTCCATCTCACCTTGCGTCGTATCATCAAAGGCTACAGGGATCAAAGGCTGACGGGCACGGTCGCCACGTACCTTGACGTCGATAAACGACACCAAGTATGTAAAAAATCCAGACATCAAAGGAGTTATAATGAAAGAAACCATAGTCTTGCTTCCACAAAGAGAACAGATGGCGCCATTGTCAAGCCAAAAGTAATCGAACAATCCACCTTCAGCATCATTGATAATACCATTGACCAACACAGTGGCAATTCCGGCGATGCATCCAGAAAACGCGCCCAGCTCGGTAGGCGCAACCAAAACACCAAAATCCTTGGTTTGCATACCCAGGAAGACGGGCAAGACACTCGTAGCACAGACCAGATCAGCCACCAAAAAGAGACTAATGACATCGTATTTGATGGATGCCATGTAGATTGCTGGAACGTTGACCACAACGAGCAAAAACCGAGAGATCCACTTGGGATGAATGCCTACCTTGACCAAATCGGCGCTAAAAATACTAGTGATACCATTCTGAAGTGAGTCTACAGAAGATGCTGCCAAGGCTGTGACCATTATCAAGACAACAATGTGCCATCCATTTTTCAAAGGCTCAAGCAAGTCAAAGAACGCAAGAAATGCATACTTTTCGTAGTTGTCGTAGGCTTCAGGATCATTCGCATACGCCAACATTCCCATAATACCAAAGAAAGCCATCAGCAGAAAAACCATGACAGATCCGACGGCAAAGCCGAGACGAAGTGCGCGTTCGTCCTCAGCCGCCCAAACACGCTGCCAGGTTGCCTGATTAAAAAGTTCGGCAGAAGAAATGGCAATGATCAAAGTCACGGCAGCCATCAGACCATCCGTGGTCCAGTTGCTGGCCAAAGCAAACTCGTCCCTGGTTACTTGATTATCTGGAAAGGAACAAACCGCAATCGTCAAGAGGAGTACTAAAAGGGCCATGATAATTCCCTGGAATTTGTCTGTGACGATGCTGGCAGGCAAGCCCGCTCCAGCAGTGTAGAGGATTGTCGCCACGCCCAGACTAATAGTCACAATGTTGCTAAAGGACTCGGTCATGTTTCCCACGAGCAGCGCGAAGACATTGCTAATGGAAGTTAGTTCTGCCACCAAATAGATGAACATGTAAAAGACACTGACGGCAGCTGTGGATAGTTGCATGATGCGTCCGTAGCGCTCGCGACCAAAATCGGTGGTGCAAAAGGCCTTTTGATTCTTGTTGGCGGGTGCCTCGTCCATGTAGGTTCGGACCTTGGGACCCAACCAACAAATCAAGACAGCTGGAAAAGCAGAGGCACTGGAATACCCAAGGACTCCCAACCAACTCAAAGAAGGCGTGGCACCCATCTCAGTAGTTCCATAGACGACCCAAGCACCCATGCCGGAAGCAAAAAAGGAGAGGGCAATCGAGGTAGCCTTGGCCGAGTTTCTCGCCGACAAGAAGTAATCGGTTGTCATGTTGAGGGACGGCGATCCTTCCTCATTCGACGTCGGTTTCAGAACAAAGCAGCGTCCAATAATATCGGGCAAGCAGCGATTAAGGAAACCCGTGCTGGCGATGGCCAAAAAGGAAAAGACAGCCAAGACGCTGTAAAGGACTGCGTACGCAGCTCCTTCCGACACGTTGTAGGTCATATTGCAGGTATGCGCTTAACTGAATTGCTTGTCTTGTCGAAGGCAAATAATCGTATTGGCAATATATCAATTAATTTTTAGTTTATGCGAGTTTTGAGTGGTTATCGTAGGCACATGTGTTACGTACTGTATTAGTCTAGTAATATTGGAGGGTTGTCGAAAGATTTTCGTTCATTCAATTCTTGGGATTCGAAACGATGATGATGTCATGCGAAAAAATGAGGACGCGGCTGGACCGCTGCCACATAAATATTGAACTGGGATCGAATTGAGTCGAATGGAATCTTACTATCACACGCTTCAGATAACATTGAGGGGTAAAGTCAGGCCTACTGCTACAGCATAATGGGCTATGATTTGTTTGGAACCAAGTTTGGCAATTTTGGGCAACCGCTGCAAGACAAGTCAAGAAGTTATTTCGTTGGACCAAAGCCTTGCCGCCTTTTTCTGTTCTCTCTCAAAGTAGTCGGTCTATCCGCTTTTCCGATGCAGCCACCTAGGCCTCTCATGATACAGGCTGCTTTGGCCTCGCTCACTCGTTCACCCGAGATACTCCTAAGAGAAAACATGCCAACTCAGAACACCCAGGGTAACAGCAGCAGGTCCTTGCTTATTCCGCCATTCGCAGGGCTTGCACTCATTTTGATGGTACGAACTTTATGATAACATCGAGCAAGTAAAAGAGGTCGGAAAGAGAGTTACTGATAGTCAGCAAGCGCTTGCTGCTTGACTTCCTATGGAACTTTGTGTACAAAACATTAGCTTCTTTCAACGAAAAGTAGGTGCGCTGTCTACACCATTTTTCTAGGAACCTAGGGTCAGCAGAACTTCTGCAACTTTGGTTGGATCCAGGCGTTTTGCCAATTCCCCATTATGATGCGGTTGCACCAGCGGAACGTCCAAAACTGAGATTCCCATATTGTGCTCAATTGTGCTTTTATCAATTTCCACACAATAGTCACAGTTCATTGTATCAACAAGGACAATTGTGAGAATCTCGTTCGCGCGAGTTTCCTCGCCGGTGTCTCGCCGCGTCATTTGAATAATCCAATGAATGCACTCCACTAAAGTGTATCCATGCATTTCAGGATCTGATCTAGTGTTGGGTATGTACACCTTGGGACAGTGTCGTTGAACAATAGCTCGTCCAACTCCTTTGGGAAGTAAATTAACCATGACACTACCGAAAAAGCTTCCCATAGGAAAGCAAATAATATCAGCGGTTGCTAGAAGCTCAGAACATACCCCATCAATATGACACGTTTCACATTCGACTGTCGAAGAATCATCTAGCGATTCGACGAGATCAATATTTGTAATCTTTCTCAATACTCCAGAATGATTCTTCTTCCCAAGTTTGTGCTGTCCAATTTCTACTGAACCGTCTTCGTAATGCGCTCGGATGTGTAGATTGGCACCTGTAATGGGGCGAACGATGCCACTAACACCCAACAATTTCCAAATAAGAAAAATTGCAATTACAATGTCTCGATCGTGCTCTAGAAAGCAGCCCGTAATGATGAGATTGCCCAACGAAGCACCACACAAATCAAAATCTGTTGGCATGCGACTGGCAAACCATCGAAGATGACTGAGAAAGATGCCTCGCATTGGCAGGCTAACATTTGCAATCCGTTCGTGTTGGCCGTTCAAAATTTCTTCAAACTCCATCCGCGCCAAGAGCGAATCGTTGGCCGACAGTCGGTAGGAAAAGAGGGCGGAAACCTCCGGATTGTAATTTAATGCCGATTCATCCGATAAAGCCATTAGTCGATTCCTTACATCACCGATGGAAAGCATGTTAAATTTTCTACGTATTTCAGCCGACGAGCCACCTGAATCAAAGGGTGTTATCAAATGAATGCTGTTGTGTGTGTAATGCTTCAATACTTCGCTGAGATTCCGCAAAGCCGATCCACCCGAAAGAAAAAGTAGCTTGGGTCCGTATTCTGGTAACCGATGACATCGATCCACTCGCACCATGTCGGGTATTTCGATACGTCTCGACACAATGATCGTCGAAACTTGAGGAGGATCGACGGCATTTGCATCAATTTCCCGTTGTCGTTGCGCTCGTTGCTCTCGATCCATGCTATCTGCAAACGACGAGTCACGAGACTTGGGCGAAGACAATAAAGGGTGTCTGGCATCCATTTTTCAGAAAGAGCGGAGAGCTTGACAACATAAACGATAAAGACACCCCAATATGAGTAGGGATTTCTTTTTTCCCTGTCCTGATGATGACATCATAATATTATTATTACGATCTTATCGTTTCTGCTGGTCCCAGCGATGTACAAGAACTCAGAGTTCTATTAGGGTTAAAGCACTTCTCTTCATTTAAATGCAAGTTGACGTCAGTCGACTACCAGGTACTAGTGTACCTACGTAGTACTGTACTGGACAAGAAAATAATGCCAGTCATTTGAAGAAAGGAATACCGGTAATAAGTGTGACAAGAAGACCACCAGGTGACGTGTTTTACTCCAGTATTACCAGGTACAGTACCGTAGTACTTGGATTGCTTTGTTGAGGTGTCTACGAAGTCACCGTGTCGTACAGTAGTACTGCAGTAGTCTACCGGTACTGATAGTACCTGGTTGGTGCCTACCAGTACCTGGTACCTGGTACTGTACGTACTACTAGCTAGACTAGTAGTCGTAACAGTAAAGTAATATGGTCCATTTCCAGGGTGTTCAAAAGCTCCTCTCCTCTTGACAGAAACCACTCTAAAAAAAGGATAATTGCTGCTTCCATCTTCTTTTAATTTTCTTCATGGCTCCTCGCAGGGCTGTGAATAAGATTCCGGAAGTGTCCCTACGGCATCGCCGCCGACGCAACGGACCTGGTGAGTCCAGCGATCCTCCTGTATCGCTATCGGTATTGGCTGGCACCCGAGCACCTGTACAAGCACCACCACTCGGTGAATCGTCGATTTTGTCGGGATCTTGCAGCAGGTTGGGCACCGATACTTACTCAGGCTCTGAATCGCGCACACCATCGACAGCTCGCAAGAGCAAGCACTCAAGCGGCAAAATGAAGAACACAACCACTGCGGCTGTCGATTATAGCAGTGACGACTCGGGTCTTCTTTCCGTGTCCGAGCTTGGAGAGGAAATAGACATTGACACGGTTGACAACATGGAAATGAGAGCTGTCCCTGCACGAACAGGATTTTCGACCGAGAAACATGATTGCAACAGCAGCATAGGTGGAATGAATGCTGACAAAATACCCGAAGTGGTGATTGCCCCAACCCGGTTAGAGTCCAAGGGACAGCTCATGAGCGATGACGATTTGGATTCTGTCGGACAATTTATCATCAAGGGAGCTGCCGTGGGATTTATCCTCTGGATCTTTTTGATGGCCAATATCTACCTGATTGCCCCCGCTGATAGTTACGAATACCTCACGGGCACCGAAAAGCAGGCGACTTGGACTCTTATCATTCTTTTGTTTGCTACCAATACGACACGCATTATTCCCTTGGCCTTCCAGAAAAATGGATTTCAATTCTCAAAGAGCGGTCTTGTTGGTACGTTCATGTGGGAAGCTATTTGCTCTGAACTTAAACGACTTCTTTTTCTTTGCACTCACAATCCCAATTTTACTCAGTTGGAAGTTTCACTGTCCAATTCATCGCTATCGTGAGCAATTGGATCTCTGTGGTATTTCCTACTCCCGTTATGATTGATCCTGTCAGTGGGTTGCGCATCCATTTGATGAGATTTGCTGTCTGGGCTCCCCTGGCTTTTCTCATGACCTTCCTGACAGAAGCCGTGGATCTCAACTGGCACTCGAACGCTCCGTTACAACAAGCCTTTCAGGCACACTCACCCCAAGTCGCTTGGTGGCATGCTGGCTTTATGGCACTCAGTACCATATGTGGAGCTTTGTTTCCGTTTACCAAAAGCAGAATTGTCTGGTGGGAAATTATGATCATCAGCTGGCTCTTGTACGCAACCATTTTCATTCGTTTGTATCAGAGATATTGCCGCTATAGATATCTTGAGCAACAGCAGAGGCGGCAAATTCCCAAACACACCCATCAGACGCGGGGACATAATTTTCTTCTCAATGAAGCAGTAGACCGCTCGAGAAGGAGCCTTCAGCTGATTCTCACGTGTTGCATTTGCTGGACGCTCATTGCTGGAAACTTCACCGTTTGCAGTTTTTTACCAAATTGGGCTGAAAAGAATTCAATCTGGGCTTCGCCAGAGCTCTCCTATGTCATCGGTACAGGGTTGGAAGCTATCAGTAAGGTATATTACCTTGTAATGCAGTTGAATGTCTACGATCAGGTTTTTGATACTAGCGCACGGTCGGCAAGGCGTTTAGAAGAAATGCGCACATTGATGTCAGCTCTCTGGGAGGCGAGCAGTAAGTGATATGTTGTCCTATTTTGTCATGCTAAAAATTTCTTAGCAATCTTGTGAACTGATTACTTAAACCGCCGTGACTTATTTTTGCAGCTGATGTCTTGGTCATTTGTGCCGAAACAGACTCTTTTATCCACGCTGTCGTGTCTCCTCACCCGCTCTTAGAGTCGGAGATTGCATCAGAAGACCCTGGTGATATTGGGAAAGCATACTCATCAACTATTCTTGAAATATCAAAATTTGATAATTCTTTCGTTAGTTTTCCAATGAACCTCTCAGAGCCAGGGTCGAAGCAGGAAGCCGACCACGTTCAGACACAACAGGGGCGAAACCAGAATTTCAACAGCGATTTCAAAGAGCGTGATACCACGAGAGGAAAAAATCTTGCAACTATCGCAAAGGTGGCAAAGAAAGCCTGTTACGACCAGCAGGCTTGGAAGGACAATGGAGCAAGCTGGTCACTGGTAGAAATGATGCAGCATGACCCAGATAGGGAAGAAGATATTCCTGTCACGTGCGAAGCAAAAGTCACAGGCATTGAATGTGGAGGCGTTCTGCTGGTGCTTCGAGACGTGTCTGAGCGATATCAGCGTTTTGAAGTAGAGAAGGCACTCCTGGAAGAAGTTATCGTTCGTAAGAAGGATGCTGAGTCGATTCGATTCACTCGCCACGAAGTCAAAAATGGTTTGCTCGCTGCCATGGGCATTGTCGATGTTCTGAAGGAACAGTTGCAGATAACGTCAGAGGAGGACGAGGACTCGCACATGCAGGATCTGGACGCTGCCCTGAAGGAAATTCTAGAGTCTATTCTCGACAATGCAATGATCCGAGAAGTCGTTTATGAAGGCTACGTGCCCCGAAACCAAAACTTAGATTTGACTCAATTATTAGACGCTAGGCAGCGCGAGCGCAGTGCCTGCGGAGGTGCCAGAGAAGGCAATGTGGCAAGAAAGTTTCCACTCTTTGCAACGCCAGACCCCTTTCCTCATTTGATGCTAGACCCTCAGCTTATCCGAAAAATTTACCAGAACGCAGTTTCGAATGCTTGTAAGTATGGCAAGAAAAACGGAGACGTCACGACATTTTTATCTTATGACATGGCGAGACATGTTTTCCGTATGAAGGTACACAATGAGCCTGGATACAACCACCGGGAACTATTGGAGCTGTCAGTAGATGAAGCGGGTCGTGTTTTTAAGGAAAGTACCCAGCTGGATGAGAACCAGCGTCTGGACACTGAAGAAGGTAGACTGAAATCAGCTAGGTCAGCTGGCGACGGCGCTTGGATTATGCAAAAGTGCGCTGTATGTTTGGGTGGTAGCTGCAAAATCGAGTACCTGGCAAATGGGACCACACTTACATTTGAATGTCCAGCTAAAATCTCTGACGAATGGAAGGAGCAGCATCAGGAGTTGTCTGCGACATCTTCGAATTTTGTTATTCCTCCTTCTACTTGGGCAATTGCAGTAGAAGACTCCCCGATTCAACAAAAGCTACTTGCAAAGTTTTTGCAACAGACTGGCTTCCAGGGCGACCATATTCTGATTTTGGGGAAAACAGCTGAAGAGATATATGATTTTACTGACATAATCTGCAAGAAAATGATGGAAAACCCTCAGGATAAATTTGTTCTTATAATTGACGAAAATTTGGACATCATGGAAGGTGGCGCGGTTACCGCAACTGTCTCCGGTTCGTTTTCCATCCACCAGCTACGAAAATCTCTTGGCGAGGACGAACAAAGGATGCTTGCGCTCATTCGTAGCGCAAATGATTCTGTCGAGGAAGTAGAACTGTACCAATCTCGGGCGCACGGATTTCTGCTCAAAGGACCTATGAAGAAAGGAGGGTTTCTTGAGGAAATCAGACCTTGGTGGATTCGCCGATTTGAGACGGTAAACCAAATAGCAAATCAAGAACCCTGTAGGAGCGAAACAGAGCGGAATGTTGTTGGGGCTCCTTCTGGACTTAGCAGGACAATGTTGACTTGTGGAGTTGATAGATTGAATAACGACGAGTGGCTCTACGCAAAAAAACGTATCGTTGATCTTGTCGACAGTATCGACAAGCTTACGTACGGCACGGGCCGTAACGAAGCTGTAGATTGGCAGCTTATTCGATACAAGCTGCTTTTGCTGAATATCGATCTAAAAATAAACTCGTCGAGGGACCGGCTGGCTCTAGCGGCCAGCGCGATCGATGACGTGACGAATTTTGCGGGAACGGATGGTGTGCCTGCGGAATTGCCAAACCGATGGCTAGAGATTCGAAGCATGTTGACAAAAGAGCTCGGTGCGGAATAGCCAATAAATTGCAGACACGGTGCTTTGAAAAGCATTGAAAGATGCCGTGGTATCGCTATGAGTGAAATATATCTTCAAGACCTTTGTGTGTACTACTTCTTAGTTTTCATGTTGGACGCCGCTTTGCTTTCAATACTGCTGGCACGTCGTTTTCGTAAGTTCGCGGCTAATGTTGTCTCCAAACAACCAGCTCCTGCTAGCAAGTCAAGAGCACCTGCACTACCAGAACCGCGCCGTTTTTCTTCCGATGAAGAGTTCAAAATGCTTTGCGCGACACGCTCCATTCTTTCGCCCACAAGCTGTCGCATGACTAGAGCCTCACCTTCAATGTGGAGTTCTCGGACAATTTGGTTAGCCCTCTGTTGGATGGCCGCCTTGGTCAATCCCATGGAAGCGAAGGAAGGACACGAGCGAGGACTCGTCGTGACGTATTTCTATGGAGAAGAAAATGTGCCATAAAACAGTCTGTTAAGGCAATCACTCTGGCATGACAATAAACAGGGCATGCAAACACTAAATATTACAAATCCTGCGTACCATTTCGAGAGGTAAATCATTTGTAGAAGCGGACACGCCAGGAAAACCACAGGTCAAGAGCCGATCGCACAGTATCATCTCACGACTGATAGAGGCGCCCTCTGAGGCACACCACGTTTTCGGTTGACTCTCCCAGCCCTCTCCTGCCGCATCCGCTTTCGCAACGGCAACTTCAATCATGTTGCGGAAACCAAGACCGGGGGTCCCCAGAACGACGGATCGAAGTCTCGTGAGGAGTGCCACTTGGTCCACCACGTCATCAGCAAGTTGAGGATCAAAGGCTGCCGTCGCTTTTATGGAGGGTTCAGCTTTGTAGCTTGGATGTTCGGTGACAAAATCAGTCGAAGAAAAGGGCACGGGACGTCCTGTTGGATCCGCAATGCCTAGAATCATGGCCCAACGTGACAGCTCCCGATCCAACCAAAGCGGCACTCGCATACCCAATCCACTCGATTGCTTGCGCTGTGTCATGCCTCCCGCACTACTATGTCGTCGAAGTTTCTCGACCAACATGATCGTCTTGGTGGCCAACTCACGAGGATCGGACAAGTATTGCTTTGTTGCCTCCAAAGCAATGGAGGCAACTTGATCTTCGTCCGAACCTGGCTTCATTTCCAAGGCATTCTGTTTCAGCAACTGGGAAAAGTCACACCAAGACCAGTCATATCGTTTCGCTGCAAAAGCAGGTACATCCACAAAAGCCTTGGTCTGGGCGTCTGGGCTCCAGACCGGCAGACCGCGGGAACACAAGGTGGAGACAATCAGCGTTTCTATCTGCGACAGCTCGAGGGATTCCAAAGGCGAGAAAGCTTCCGCCCGCTTCATGGCCTGGGCAATGCCAATCGCTCTTTCCCCCGCAGAAGCAGACTCGGAACCTCTGGGTCCCCGAGCGGTAGCGGTGGCAGCATCCGATGTCGACAGATTTCCTTCATTGGAAGTACAAGTATAGCCGATGGTTGATGCCCTTCGGCTTCCAGGGATACCCACGGCGGACCCAGAGAGACGTCGGGGGTCCAGTTGAGAGTCTAGCTGGACTTGTCTCAAAGCTTGCTCTTTTGCTGCTACAGCAGCCATCTGTTGCGCTTGCAGTTGCTGGGACTGCAATCGGTGAGCTTGCATTTGACGAAAATCCATACCTCCTGGGTTTGCCCCGCACATTGACCCTTGTATCATACGAAGCCTTTGCAATTCTTGTTCACGTTGCACCATTCCTGCCATGGTAGTGGGGGGAGTCAGTCCCACTGGAAGCCGCTGTGGATTGAAAGCTAGCATGTCATGCCCAGGACCTCTCACCATGGACATATCCAAGGAAGCAGCCATGCTAGAGCCATGCTGCACACCCCCAATACCCCCACTGAGGCGTCGCCCAGCTGCCACGGTCGCGCCCAATGGGGAAGCAGCAGCCGATGACTTCTCGAAGTTTACTGGCGATTTAATCTTTTTGTTCTTGGTGTTGGCGCCGCCCTTGTCTGACTTATCGCTACTAGCTTGCTTTCGGTCGAGTATTCCGGTACTCCTCGGAAGATTCAAGTCGGCACGGCGAATTTCTGGATCGTTACTGAGTCCGAGGGGGAGCTGGTTCGTAGCATCCTGG
>Ga0100394_1003338_pt1 | contig 13195 bp, 11 predicted proteins | sample CryGeymeta201518_FD_81549 | JGI IMG/M metagenome (GOLD analysis project Ga0100394, IMG submission 81549) | Groundwater microbial communities from Crystal Geyser aquifers in Utah, USA - Crystal Geyser metaG 2015-18 | ecosystem: Environmental > Aquatic > Deep subsurface > Groundwater | place: USA... | reverse complement strand
GTCAATATCGGTACTAGTAGTAGTAGTACTGTACTAGTACTACTGCACTACCTGGTACCTGGTACAGTACTAGCTAGTACCTGGTTGGTTATAATTCAATGATTGCGAATTGAAAACGTATCTACCGGTTCCGTACGTTCTTTCTTGAATTTATGTGGCACCACTAACACTCGGAGTGCTAATAAGGGTACTACTACTATGACATCCAGTTTTTTTTACGGGTACTACCAGTCAATCAAAGAATACCTAGTACCGGTACCTGGTAAATAATGTTCGCGGCAACCACAACATGAGGATACGTACGGTACTACCGGTACTACTAGTACTTGAACCAGTACTACAAGTACTACGTACTGGTACTACTACACGCAAGTATCTACAGCTACTTAGTTGGTACTAGTAGTCTAGCAGGTTCCACAGTACCTGGTGCCAGGTACCTTCTAGACTAGTAGTAACTAGTAGTACATAGAGCATAGAGTAACTTCTACAACGAAGTCCTCTCTCCGTTCCTCCTGTTTGTATGCAGGTATGTTCGCAGTATTGCAGCAGATTCAGAGACAAGACTCTCATAGTTATTGTAGCTTTTTATCTATTTCATCGGCAACTCACGACCGGTTCGGTTTCCTTCATAGGAATTGTTAGGATTATTGATGAAGTTGAACTCTGTTGTGCGTTTCATTCCTCGTTTCGGGGAGTTCAGAGCCATGTTCGTTTCTTTCGTTTTGCATTTTGCCTCCAAAAAGTAGCTAGCTTCTGAAACAAAGGCGAGCGTCATTGCACACCTCGTCAGACACTGCGCTATGATTGCCGTTGGATAATGTTTTCCTGCAGCATATCAAGCAAATGCTGTGATACTCCCGCCATGGCCTTTGCAAGCTTTTTCATTGTTACTTTTTTAAAACAAACAGACATAACCATCTATAGCACTAGTTGACTTTTGAAGGATCTGCGTCATATACTTTTCTTCTTGAGCTCTGGTTTGTGGTTCTTGCCACGCAAAATTAGTTTGAAACAAGCCACTTTGTTTGCGCTCCGTGAGATTTTGAAACAAGCCACTTTATTATTCGCACTCCGCGAGAGACTGACTGAAAGCTTCATTTTTCGTGTATCTTCATTGAGAGAATTGCGAATTGAAATTTCTTTAAATGGTTCTTCAGCTTATTGAGACGTCGTCTGAGGCCGAGCTCGTTAACCAGCGCTTGCAGTGGGAGAAAGTCGATCACAACGTGGGTAGATACGTAGGTGAACATGGCAAAAACTAGCTGCTCACGCAAAGAGCATGGCTACCACATTAGTTGTCCTCTTACTTTATTGACTTGCATATGAATAGTAGGCGCCCGTGGGATGCTGCGGCCACTGCTTATAGATCGGGTCGGATTCTTCAAGGGTTGGATGAAGCTGGCCTGTTACGGAACAAAAATACTACTCTGTATTACAGTAGCTACTCGCTCGAGTAGCTAGTAGTACAGTAGGTCTCTACTACTACTACTACTAGTAGCTAGTAGTCCACCACTCCAAAAAATACGAATGATTAAAAAGAGTCTTAAAACTAAGGATTTCGTCGGTACCTGGGTACTGGGAGGTTCTACACGACTCGATGTGCATCATCATCAGTAGCTATTTTGTACTCATCATAGCTACTACTCTACTAGTAGCTCTACTAGTAGTAGTAGTAGTCTACTAGTACTAGTAGTAGCGTTGTCTACCTCGTAGTACAGTACTACCAGGGTAGCTAGTACTGTAGTTACCTGGTACCAGGTACTGGTAGCTCGTCTACTAGCTACTACTACTAGTAGTATGTGGCGTTGAAAACGCTACGGGATTGACACGGCACTCCGACGACGAATTTTTCAGCGGAAGCTTGCAGCCTGTGATGAACAATGAATATTACTCCCCGGAGTATGTAGCGGCCACAATTCACAGGTCACCATAACCAAGACTTCCTCTCATTTTCTGCAAACCATGTCAACGAAAGACGATTGTTCCGAGACCAGCCCTGGTGCTCCAGAGGCGGGTACTACTAAGGAAGAAGAGGCTGATAGTAGCGTTGGATCAACTTCCGTATTACCTTCACCAGGTACAATAGCACAAGAACCCGAGGAAACAGAGAATCCGCTACCAGAGAAAGTAGTGATGATGGACGAATTATCGTTTGTAGAAGCAATGGATGACTCTAGCGCTATAGATTCCAATGAAGAGAGCAAGCGCAATGATTCCTCCGTAGCCGCACAGTGGAAGAAGGCCCGGTGTGCCGCTACAGGTGGTCTGGTAACTGCATTGGGATTGGTCTTGATTCCAGCTCCGCTCCCCGTTGGTGCCATTGTGACGGCCTACGGAGTCTCTATCTTGGCACAGGAGTTTGAAGGAGTCAAAGAAGTATACGACAATACCAAAAAGTCACTGGAAGGTTCCCTAGAAAACTTGGCCGATTCGTTGCACGATAAGGACAGCGAGGAGGATGGAGTAGCACAGGAGGACAAAGAGAAAAAGCTATCTGTTCAGTGTAATAAAGTCGAATGTCGTTCAGAGGGGGAGGCCCAAGCCAATGAAACAACAGAGGCTAAGGCTGCTGTGAAGGAAGGTTCGACGGAAAAAGATACTACATCAGCTGAAACAACACCAATTTCCGAAGCAACACCAAACAACAATGACGACAGACACGAGTTGCAAGACACTCTTGGCCGCCAGGAGCAAACCTTCATGGAAGGAGCTGGCAAGGCATGGAAGCTGCATACACGCAATGTCAAACAGGTAACTCGCCGATTTATAAACAGTCAGGTTCTCCCAGCGTTGCGAAAAGACTCGAAGATGGAAGCAAGTACTTCTTCAGTCAGTTGCGAAGCTACGGAAACGGCCTCGATTATAGGCAATAGTAACGAGAACGACATAAATGTCCCTGATTCGACGACGAGTATTACTTCTTCTTCTGAGTCCTCGACAGATGACAGCGATGAGTATCTTCAAGACAATGGTGTGGTCATTGCTCCTGAAGCAGTTGCAGCCAGCTAACGCACCACGACCCACACCCGCTACCGAATTTCTCTCAATTTTTCCCGTTCAGCAACTCATGCCGGACAACAGAACCATTCATATAATCACAATAATGATAAATGAACAACAGAATAGACTTCTTGCTTTTAAAATAATAATATCAATAGCAATTAGCAATTGATCGAAGAATGGTCGAAAGCCAGACTGCCCAGTATCCTTCCACGTGTCTCTCTTCTTCACTCAAGGTATTACTACTAGCTACTACGTAGTAGGGTCTAGTACTACTAGTAGTCTCTCTAGCTCTAGTAGTAGCTCCATGTATTTTTTGCACAAAACCAATGCGGTGCACATCCTCCCCGAAGCCCGACGATAGATATCTCCATGATTAATACAGTATTTTTTATTTTTACTTGATGCCCCGGCTGCATCCGCCATCAGCTTAATCTACCAGAGAGAAACAAAAGCAAAAGTAGCAGGATGAAGTCAGCATTATTCGTCCCGTCGACTCTGTTGTTGTGGGTAGGTCTGCATGTAATGATCTTGTCCTTTTCTTGGACGGCATCTGTAGTAGTGGCAGTACATGCCAACTCGGTGGACCCTGCCGTTGATTCATATCATTTTCATCACCAGCAACCTACCTCACGTCAACCGTACACGAGTTCAAATCAGGCTGCTACTGTACTGCAAGTGCCACGGGGTGGAGCTTGGTATTTTGGTAAAAAGACGGCAGCTCGCAAATACCGTGAACTCTTGGAGGAGCAAGTGAAAACGTTGGACAAGCAGCTGCGCCAATCACAAGATGAACTCGCCTTATTGCGTCGCCAGCTCAAAACATCCCAGAGTCTCTTGCATCGTAATCGAGTTCCTTCCAAGAGCAGCAGCGATGTACAAACTGCCAAACTGCAAGCCCTGGCGGAAAATCATGATTTGAAAAATCGCATCCAATCCTTAACCAGAGAAGTAGATGCCTTGTCCAAGATGAGAGACGATTTACAGACCATTATTGACAATCAGCACAAGAAAATGGTAGAATTGGAAGAACGAATGAAGCAGCAGGCAACCGAATCATCGGCATTGACGGCGAGGCACGAAAAGGCCATGGAACAGCTCAAGCGAGATATTGAAAGCAAGTACCAAAAGCAATTGGCAGATTTGACCGCTTTAATGAACAAACGCGTCCAAGAGGCCCAGGAAAGTGCCCGACAACAGGCCCTCAAGGAAGTATCGTTTAAGGTACAGCAAGCAACAGCGGCCGAGCGAGCAAGGGGCGAAAAATTGTTGGACGACGAACGAAAGAAATCCGAGGCGGCCGTCGAACGAGAAAAGGTCAAAATGAGAAAACTGGCCAAAGCTTTGTTTGAGCGGGAAAAGAAATTGAATACCCTCGACAAGGATCTGACAGATTCTAGTACTATCAAGGCGTCAGCATCGCCCATGGCTTCCGGAAAGACCAGCGGTACCTACAAGGTTGATACCATACGCAAGTATTGATGAATTTTAGATCATCTTGTTGCTATAAAGAGATACACGTGTACATTGTTTGTGCCTTTGAATATTCTTTGCGAACAAGGCTGTCAAGCATTCGTCGTTACCGTCATGATTTTTATTTATTTATTGGTACTGTACATAGTACGTAGTACGTAGTATTGAAAGCTGGATAACACCTGCAATCCTTGCATTTAGACAGCAAATGGACAGCTTACTTGTGCTGTCACCAGGTTGTTAGAGGCCTATTATTATTTCTACTTGGTCGATCATAGGTGTTCATAGTATCAAGGCAAAGCTAGCAACCGAGAGAATCGACTGATGACAAATTCTCGGGAAGAGACTTAAAAAAAATTAAAATGAACCATAGTCTCTCGCTAAGCCCAAACCTTAATAAACAGTAGAGTAGCATTATTAGCTACTGGTACTGTACCTGATATCGGACGACGGACGACGATGACAGAGTGCAAAACAGTCCAGGGGGACTGTCAGCCCTATTCCTCCAAAACGGAGGATAGTCTAGATAACTCTTACTTAGCATGGTTCCTAGGTGTCCATGGCCCACTGGTTAAGGATTGATATCTTTAATTAACCAACGCCATGACACTGGAGGACGATTACAAACAAAAACGAGAGGACTGCCGCAGTTTCTTTTGATTTGAAGTCAGTCTGTGGTGATTCTCTTGCTTGTTCTCCTCCATCGTCTTCCACACCATTAGTGTCTTCCGCATGCTTAGTATTTGCATTTGCATTGTGATCACAGCCGGAATTGCCGGAAGAGGAAGCATCCGCTGTAGTGGTCATTATTTGAGGATCAAGCTCTGAACCCGTGATCTCCTGGGCTCTTGTCATTATGATTTATGATACTGGATACTGGATACTGATATGCGTAATGATACTGATGCTAATGTCGTTAATATGAGCTATTACTGTTTGCTTTAGCTAACACTCCTTGTAGTCTAGTTGCTAGTTAGTTTGTAATAGTACCTGTTAGTCTTTTATGCTTCAATTTATTGTGGGATTGTTCTGGTGCTCTCATCGATCGATGTTGATGGTGAACATTCAATATTCACTTCCGTATGGTGCCAGGTGCCAGCATCCCAAACTTGTACCAGGTAGTACAGCACTGTACCTGGTATGGTAGTAGGTCTATTAGTACCACCTGGTACTACCATAGTACTACCACTCGTAGTCATTGCTGTAATTAGTACATACCCAACAACAAAAAAGAAGACACTAATAATTGATAATAAGAGGAATGTCACAAAAATACTTAGGGAGTAGACCAGACTACCAAATACCAGGTACTACCTGGTAATACGTAGCTAGTAGTACAGTAGTGGTAGGACGAGACTAATAGCTATGGTACCACGAGTAGTACCTGGTAGTCTACTAGTATTGTAGTACCAGTAGTAGTAATGACAAAAATTCTGTCAAGCTCATATTCCATATTCTACCATACTTAACAGAGTGTGTGATAAATCTTTTTTTATGAAACATACCTGGTATTTTCGAGAATAGAAAGAAATGAAATACTCCGTAAATAATAAGGCAAAACCGGATCTGATCCACCATCATTTTCTTCTTCTTTGTTCGTAGTACCATCTACCGGTTAATTTCGTATTGCTTTATGAGGGTTTCTCCGTTTGGGCAAGGGGGATCGGGGGCTGAACACGTGAACGCCGATGTTACATGTTACGGTAGCAGTAAAAAATGAAGGTGGGAAAAGCATCCTACTAGACCTTCCCCTGGCGGGCGTCTCATTACAGCAAAGTAGCGCGAATAGGAAAAGGTTTGAAAGTATAATGTGAAACGTGTTTCATGTCGGAAAATGAAAACAACCACGAAGAAAATCATCATGGCTTTTTCCTTTTTCTATTCTGATTGGCTTCCTTCTACTTCTTCTTCTTTCTCTCTCTCGCCCCACCTGTTTTGCTTTAGCATCCACTTGCCGGTAATTCATCACGGAGTGCACAAATGGTTGCTCTACAACTGTCTGGATCAGGATGTGCACCAAAACATGCAGGATTGTGCAGGGACGGAAAAATGACTTTCAGTTCGGGACATACCATTAACAAATCTTCGCGATGTTGAAAGGACAAGTGTGCCTGAGTTCCAGATACTACCATGGGAGGCGGAGGTATAGGTCGTCGGTGTCCCATGACGGTCGCATTCGTTGTTTGGACACCCCCGAACCAGATGGAATCGTCCGGTGTGGCCAATCGAACCTTTATCACCATCATCTCAGTATCAGCAGTATGAATATCAGCAGTACTAGTACTAATAGTAGCGGTCATAGGTTCCATCAATATCGGGGTGTCTTTTTGCATTTGTTCCAACACATCGAGATAAAAGACGTGTTCAGGAATACGAGTAGGAATATTCTTGGTTTTGGCATATTCGAGTGCATACAGCATCATGGTCCGATTTCGGTACGAATGGGTACTGCCGTCGCCACCGAGTCGTTGTACATTGTGATGATGAAAGGGAACTCCAATGTAATCGAAATCCATCAAGGCATCCCAATGCTCTTGTGTATTGCCATGGGTGCACATGATTCCGTTACCACTAAAAAGTAGTACCCGATCAGCCTCCATGGTCTCCCAAAACCACGATTCCAGTGGTATACGTTGATTGGGCTGTTTAATTTGTTGCAATTCGTTCGGCAAATCTGTGAGAACAATGCGATCGCTGTACTGTGCCAACAGTCGGTCTAGCCCTGGGTGAAGAGGCAGAACTTGCGTCTTGCAAGGAACGACAAAGAATGACAGACAGAAATTTCTTTTTTTGAGAAGGCTAATTTTTGCTGATGCTGCTGTTGTTGCCGTTACTGTTACTGTTACTGTTACTGAACATGACAAGACCAAGCGAAGCAGCGTACCTGCCAATAGTGCGGATGGACAAACAGTTGTACAATCCAATCGCGGGGGATGTTTGCCAGAACATTCAAAATAACGACAGGATACCTTCTATGGAACCAGGCAGGACCCGAAAAGAAAATCGTGGCAGCTACGCCGGCTGGTTTTGTTTGTTTCGTAATAGTAGTAATGTCTCCTCGTCTATCTAGCTTGGAATTCAAGAATTGATCCTGTCCATTAAATTGTTTGAATTCGGCCAAAGATGTGACAGTGGTGGATAAACCAAAACCACCACTTCCTCTTACTACAGCAGTACCAGTACCAGTACCAGTACCAGTACTACCAGTACCAGTACCAGTAGTAGCAACAGAAGGAATAGAGTTCACATGGTGGCTTCGTTCTTGCAGCAAATATGCAATCAAAGCCCATTGCAGGACTGCCACACCCATGAACATCCACGAAACAGTTGGAGCAAGTAGTAGTGTTCTCGATCTCGATTGCATCATGGTGTTTTGTCTTTTGGCCCTTGTTTGGTGAACTCTATTATAACTCTTTCATCAACCAGTGCTTTGCTGGACTAAGAAAAGCAGTTCTTGAACAAATTGCATGAATCGAGAGTGAGGTATAGTCGTGATCAGAGTCGTGATGTAGTTGGCTGTCAATTTGCGACCATCATCAAAAAAATAAAAATAGAGAATTGTGAGTTCATACGATACTCTAGCTACTAGTAGCGGTAGTTTGGTAACGTATGTAGAGTTAGGTTTATGCACGAAAAAATTCAGTACCAGGTACTACTAGTAGTAGTAGTAGTATAGAGTAGCTAGTAGTCTACTAGTAGTCTAGTAGTCTACTAGCAGTAGGCTCGATCAAAAAGATATTGGAGCCCGATAGTCTCTACTACTACTGTAGCTACTCTGGATAAGTAGGACTAGCTAGTACTGTAGGCCTTCAGTTTGTCTTCTTTTCCATCCAACAAACAAATAATGCGTTTCGGAAACCAATTCTTTTCATGGTGCGCGCACACACACAAACCCAATAAAAAAGAACATTAAATACGGTTTTATATTTCATTCATCTTATTGTTGTTGCTGTCACATGCACACGTTCAATTTTGTGCGATGCGTAAACCACCTCCCACTTTCTCTGTGGTTTAATCATCATCTTTCATACTTTCATACCAACATCTTTCATCAACAGATAATACCTACTTGTATTACAAGTTTAGTATTTTTAAAAGAGAAACATGGCAGCAATAGCTGACACAATGGCTACCGAAGATCCCACAATACCAGCACCGTCCGTGGTATCAACGGGGGCATCGGTAGTTTCTCCGCCCTCTTCACCACCTTCTTCGCCGCCCTCTTCGTCGGGAGTTCCTGGCAGCATGACCGCATCAATCACGTGCACAATTCCATTATTGACCAAAATATCGGCCACACTAATTGGGGCACCCTGAATACTGGCTGGGTCAGCTACTACGACAGCAGTTCCTTCGTTGGTCATGACAATTTCACCATCAGCGAGATCACTGGAATGAATGATTCCAGGATACACGTGGTAGAGAAGAATATCGGTCAAATTGGACAATCCTTCGGGACTGGTCAAAAAATCGACCGTTTCTTGATCCAACGCCGCAAAAGCTGTTGAATAATAGTTTTAGTATGAATTGTGAAACAAGGGCAGTAAAAAGTGAGAAAAAACACAAATGAACGTTGTGTGAATACAGAAAAGTCAGGAGGATGTAGAGAGTACGGATCAATCTGAGTACTTACCATCATTGGTGGGTGCAAATACGGTAACTGCCGATTTAATTTTATGATCCATCCGTCAGAAAAGAGGAGGCGGGAGATTTGGAGATGAGCGACAAAATAAAAATAATAGCAAAACACTATTTATTACAACATAACGTAACATCATCACGCATGAGAAAACAAAACGAAACGAAACGAACGTACATGGTCCTGGTCCACTCAGAGTTTCAACAAGATTAGCAGCTGTAACCAAGTCGACCAAAGTACTGAGACTTTCGGTTGCAACGGCAGCATCGACAACGGAATTAGTAATCGACGCAGGTACCAAAGCCCCGTCAGTTACATGCACAACACCATTGGAAGCGGCAACATCAGGGGTACTAATGACAGCCGTATTAATGGTGGGTGGTTCCAAACTGGTAATGGTAGCAATTTCATCATTGTACATTGTTACTTCTTGATCTTGAGACAAATCAGAAGATGCAACAGGTGTCGACACCACGTGGTAAAACAAAATATCTTGCAAGTGATGAACGTAGGCAGGATCGGACAACCGTGTGATGGTGTCAGCATCAACGGCCCCAAAGGCATCATCGGTGGGAGCAAACACCGTCCATCCATCACTTTCTTCGGGAGTCGTACTAAGAGCTTCTGCGAGTCCAGCAGCTGTTGCCAATGCTACCAACGTATCGTGATTTCCTGTACTTTGGGCAACCTCAACAATTGTTTGGTCCTGAGCACTGACCAAAGTAGTAGTGGTGGTTGCAACAGCAGCTGCTGCTGCAAGGAAGGTAAAGGCAGTTGAGAATTTCATTTTTGAATGATTGAAAAGAAGAAATATATATTATATATTTTTATAAAAGTATGTTTGTGGAGAAAGTAAAAGTCAACTTTTGTTCTGAAACAATTATTCTTTTTATTATTATTATGTAAATACAATGGACGATGTACCAGGTATTTGCTGGTAGGTCTACTGGTAGTACTGGTACCAATTGCCAGGTAATACTCAATAATAAAAAATGATGATACTATTGTTTATGGTCCGGACGGAGATGTTCGGGCCGGTGTACATACCTGGTAACATAATAATACAATTCGTGCCAAGTACCAGGTATTACAACTGATAGTAGTACCGGGTAATCTAAGAAGTTTGAATTTGCACTGAGTCATACCAGGTATCCATCAACCACCTCACCACCACATCCCTTCTCAAACGCATGGATATTATTTCGCATCCGGCATTGAATTGCGGCATTCTATCATCATCATTCGCATCCATCATCATCACAATCGTCTACCTACTACAGTAGTATCTAATAGTCTACTGTGATAGTACCTGGTAGTCTGCTACCTCTCCTAGTAGTACTCTAGTGTGAGTAGCTAGTAGTAATCAAAGAGAGACAAGAGACAGAGCAAGCAGGTCTCTCTATACTACTACTAGTAAGTAGTAGTAGTAGTAGTAGTAGAGTAGTAGACTAGTCTAGTGAGTGGTAATAAAGTGATATTTTGATCCAATTGATGTCTCATTCCAGCGCATTAATAACGGTCAAAAAGAAAGATACTCCTTTCGCGATCTTTCGTTTCGATTCTTGACGGCTGATGCCAAAATGACATCAGCACAAAAATTTGGTCAGTGTGTGACAGAGTCAGCTTTTTTTTTTTAAACAAGGAAAGGTTTTTTTAGATTATTTCATTCAGAAAGATTACTACTCGTACTCAGTAGTAGTCTCCTGTTTACTTGCTAGCTACTCTACTACTCTACTGCACTACTACTACTACTGTAGCTAGCTAGTTGTAGTAGCGATCATGCATGTAACGAGCAACAAACCATAGGAAATGCGGGCACGGATGATGAATCGAAATGGATCTATTGCTTACGCACGGTACCTTTGATAGATCCCAGCACACCTAAGATAGATGTAAACCTACGTACCGCATATTCCATATCTTTTATTTTTATGTTAGGATCATGTGAGGAGGATCTCGTGCATAGTTTTGGAATATTCCCACAAGATTTCTTCGTTCTTATAGATATTTCGTTTGGCTGTCATGAGTAAACGATTTGGTCCACATTGTTCGACGCAAGCATTGCATTTTGTACTGGTCGATTCGCAATGATTTGCTTTGTATATGGTAAGGTTACGTATATCGAGGTATCGATTGGACTTGGAGCCCTGAATGACAGGTTGCAATCCTTTCCAAGCAGCTAGGTTCATAATTTTCTTGGCAGCAGGTCGTTGAATGGCAATGGCCTCTTCTTCTACGAGAACAGTTCCAGCAGTCACGAAACGAGGTGATGCAAGAAAGAGACCTTGACCAGCATTGGGTATATTGGATGTTTTTACAACCAAGACGACCGGTGGTGGACCCTCGTCGTCGTAGTAGTCCTCATCGCTGTCATTTTCTTCTTGTAATTGATCATTGGTGTCGCATTCAATTCGAACGTTGTTCATTCAGTCAGTCAAATAATACTGTTGTCCTACCAGTATCTAGTATCAAACCAGAAGCAGTTCGAGCCGTCTTTGAGCGAGTTGGCCACTGTGAAGTGAGAAACGTTGTGTTGTTTAACTTGATGCCGCACAACAGTGATAGGAAGTATTATAGTAATAGTAGACTAGTAATAGTAATAGTACCGTAATAGTTAATAGTACTAGCTAGTAGTAGTAAACGAGACTACTAGTACCCTGGTAGTAGTACTATTAGACTACTCGGAGTAGACTAACAGCTACTGTACCTGGTACCAGTAGTCTAGTCTACTAATAGTATGTGATCTTTCAATATTATTCTCCTACCGTTAAATTTGAAACAAGATTTTTCATGTTTTATTTAAAGACCACAAACGTGAAGCAGCCAAAATCTACTACTGTACCAGGTACATTTCTTACCAATGATAGAATGGTTATTATTTTTTTCTGATCAAAGACTTATACAAGTATTCTAATGGTACGAGGTACCAGGTACCGTACTCGAGTACTCGTACCAGGTACTACAGTATGAAATAATGAGGATTTGGATGTACCCACATGTTTGTGTTTTAACAATTCACAATTACCAGGTATATATTTATTTCAGCCGAGTGAAAATTCATTTCAAGAAGAAAGAATCTTGCTGGTTCTATTATTTTCATCGAACTGTCGACTGGAGTAGTCTAGTAGTACTACTAGTCTACAAGGGTACTAGACTATCGACACTGCTCGTGCAGTTACTGCAGTCAAACCTAACTACAGTAGTACTACCTGGTAGGTAACAACACACAAAAATTAATAATATTCGTAGAATCCAATTCTGCTCAAATTTTTAACCCTGACAACACACGTATTATCAGCAGCAATTGTAACGAGTAACGATGATGCAACTCTTCCTTACCACGGTAGTCTGCTGGCTTGGTCTTGTCCAAGCTGCGGTGGAAACAGAAACGGTTGCTTCTTCTTCTACTAACCTGCAATCTGTTACCTGTCCAACCAATCAATTTACTTTTACGGCTCTGACCGAAATGGTACTGATAGGACGATCTCAGTTGCTGTCCGTACCAGAGGGACGAACATTGTCGACCAAATTTGTATCCGTGTACAATGGTTTGACAGAACAAAATTGTGATGCCTACTTTCGTCGGATTGCAAAATTACAATTAATCAACATGACCAATGATCAAGGAGAGTTAGTAGACGCCGATGAATGGCAAGCATTGACAGCCAATTTTTCAGATAATGTCACTACCAGTAGTGATGCTATCACGACGACAAGTATTGAAAAAAATGCAGCTGATCGTAGCCTGCAATCATCACTGGTCGAAGGAGGGGTCAACAGTACAGGCACCAACAAGTTCGGTGACGATGATGATGAGAAGATTCGAATCCTTTATCAAGTTACAGGAACGTGTCGTAATTGTCCCATTACAAGTGGTGGTGCTTTTGATTTGTACGATGAAGCTTTTCGTAGACAATTGTTGTTGTCAAGACTAGGAGACAACAGTGATATCAGTAGTCCGTATTATTATTCTACGCGTATGCTGGCGGTTGTTGAAAAAGATGAGCACCATTCCAATGAAACAACCGTCGATGATTGTCAGTGTGTAGAAGGAGCGGAACCGATTGAACCAAGAGCACCGGG
>Ga0100394_1003337_pt1 | contig 13196 bp, 10 predicted proteins | sample CryGeymeta201518_FD_81549 | JGI IMG/M metagenome (GOLD analysis project Ga0100394, IMG submission 81549) | Groundwater microbial communities from Crystal Geyser aquifers in Utah, USA - Crystal Geyser metaG 2015-18 | ecosystem: Environmental > Aquatic > Deep subsurface > Groundwater | place: USA... | reverse complement strand
ATTTAGATGATGTTTTGGGTGGTGGAATATTACTTGGCGGAGTGGTTTTGTTGGCTGGTCAGCCCGGAATCGGTAAAAGCACGCTTTTGTTGCAGGTTTCGGCCCACATTGCACGTAACGAACCGGTCCTTTATGCCAGCGGTGAAGAATCAGCCGGTCAAGTAAAATTACGAGCGCAGCGATTAGGTGCCGAGACTAGCGAACAACTAAGTTTCGCATCTAGTACGAGTGCTGATGATATTGCAGCAACAATTCGTTCGGGTGGTTATAAATTGGTTGTTATTGACTCAATCCAGACATTATCTCTCGATGAAATTACTTCGGCTCCGGGTACGGTCAGTCAAATAACCAACAGTAGCAATGTCATTATTCGTGCTGCTAAACAATCTGGTGCTGCTGTAATATTAGTTGGGCATGTCACCAAAGAGGGCAGTATCGCTGGTCCAAAAGTATTAGAGCACTTAGTTGATGTTGTATTGCAATTTGAGGGTGATCGGTACGGTGGATTCAAGATTGTTCGGGCGGCCAAAAACCGTTTTGGATCAACCAACGAAGCTGCAATTTTTGAAATGGTTTCAGAAGGTTTAAGGTTAGTTAAGAATCCATCGGCTGCATTACTTGCCGAAAGACAGAACGCTGATGGATCAGTCGTTTTGGCAACAATCGAAGGCACTAGGCCATTATTAGTTGAGATTCAGGCACTTGTTAATCCTACAAGTTTCGGTTATCCTAAACGTACCGCCAGTGGGTTTGATTTAAATCGATTGAATTTATTAATTGCAGTGCTAGAACGACGCACGAAACTAAACCTCAGCGACAAAGATATTTATATCAACGTGGTTGGCGGGCTAAAACTGAATGATAGGGCAGCAGATTTAGCCATTTGTATGGCGATAGCCAGCGCAGCTGCTGGGCGTCGTATCGAAGACGGCATTGTCGTGTTCGGTGAAGTTGGATTAGGCGGTGAGATTCGCTCAGCTCAATCGACAGACCGACGCGTCGCCGAAGCGAAAAAACTTGGATTTACACAGGCGATTGCCCCTAAAGCAAGTGCCAAAAATACATTTATTAAAGGTGTTAGTGATTTGCGAACAGCTCTCATTGACTATCTACAAAAAAATTAAGGATTAAAAATGGAAAATATAATAGTAATAATGCTGCTGGTAATTTTGGCAGAATCGTCATATTTGGTTGCAGTAAATACAAAAAAACTATCACACAAAAAAGAAATTCGACCGATTTTTGTCGATACATCAGTATTGATTGACGGGCGAATTATACCGGTGGCACAGTCTGGTTTCGTAAGCGGAACCCTTAATATACCACGGAGCGTTATAGGTGAATTACAGTTTTTGGCTGATCATGCAGATACTGAAAAACGCAGTCGTGCTAGACACGGTTTAGATGTTGTGACGGAACTACAAAATATGCCTGGTGTTAAAGTCGAGATATTTCAAGATGGAAGTCGCGCCGAAGAAGGCGTCGACGAACGTTTATTGAAACTAGCAAAAAAATATAATGGATCGATTTGTACGATAGATTTTAATCTAAACAAAGTAGCTCAAGTTGAAGGTATTACAGTATTAAACGTCAATGATTTGGCTATGGGACTTCGTATGGCATACTTGCCGGGTGAAAAAATGCTGTTAGAGCTCACTGCGAAGGGCCAGGACGCACATCAGGCCGTTGGACACCTTACAGACGGCACAATGGTTGTTGTTGAACATGCGAGCAGCCAGATAGGTCAAACTATCGAGATTGAATTTATTCGTAGTTTGCAAACGGCTGCTGGTAAAATGATGTTTGCTAAATCGACTAAACCGGTAGTTAAACAAAATCAAGCCCCAAAAGTTAATAAAACTACGAATAAGCAGCAGAATCAAAAACCTCCTGTTCAAGATCAAAAACAGTCTGCTCCTTTTCGTAATAATCGAAACCAACGTCAAAATAATCGCTCAAACGATCAACAATCAAGTCAGCCAAAGCAGTTCAAAAAACGTTCAGATCAACACGAACAAAGTTTTATAGACTTGTTAAACAATCAGAAATAAATAAAATTACTAGCATTAAAATTAGCTACCGGATAGGGTAGCTAATTTTGTATCTAGTCGATGTTTGATTTCATCATGGTACAAAAATGCCAGTTTTTGATGTGTCGGTACCAGAGTAGTACCCAGTATCTGTTGCGGTTGCGGTGACCGTAATTGCCTTCTTGTCGTCTTTGGTTAATTTGCCTGTGTAAGTGTAGATATTTGTGCTCGATGCAGGCGAGGTCGATACTACTAGGCCACCAACCGTAATCTGTACACTGGTGATTTCGAATGGGCTACCAGGTGTTACGGTTGCAGTTACAGTGTATTCGTTTTTAGTCGTACTTGTTACGTCAACTGATACAATTGGTTTAACGTCCGAAGCCTTGTGAGCATCATCATCTTTGGATGCATCATATCCGTCGGGAGCAATGAATACGTCCTTTTTGGTTACTGGATCAACCATTTTGCTGACCTCGATTTCAATACGAGCTGCGTCAGGCGTTAAATCGGTCGCTTTCTTTTTGGATACACGGTCAAATGCTAGGTTAGCTTTGGTTTGACCTTGGGTCTTATTCCACCATGAGGGATATAATTCATTATTTACAACTTGGATGCCAGCTGGTCTGACGTACCAGTCACCTGATTTCCATAGTCCTGCAGGTCCGTAGACGTCCTTGTGGGAGTATTCCATAACCTTGGCGATAATTGCGCCAGGAAGTGATGATGTACCATGAGTCAAGATTGTTGCGTCCGAGTTACCGAACCATACTGCCATTGTTAGTGCTGGACTGTAACTTGCCATCCAAATATCTTTAGCATTGCCACCTTTGTCTGATGTACCGGTTTTGGTCGAAGTTCGAACACCAGGAATTTCCATACCTAGGGCGTGGTAGCCATCTAGTGGTGCACGAGCGTTGTCATCAGATAATATGTCGCTAACAATATAAGCTGATTGAGGATCAATAACTTGCACTGGAGCTGTATCGGTCCATTTTTTCAATACATCACCAGCGTTATTTTTAACTTCTAATACTGTTGATTGCGGTTTGTATGCGCCTTCACGAGCCAATGTTGCGTATGCGTTTACTAAATCAATTTGTTTAATTCCACATCCGCCAATCGCTGCTGCTAATCCTACGTTGATTTCGTCTCCCTGAGTACAGTAACTTGGTGCACCCATATCATGAATAGTATCGATTGTAGGTTTTACGCCTGATATGTACATAGCTTTTACGGCTGGAATGTTCCTGGATGTTGCCAGACTCGACCTAATAGTAATATTGCCTTTGAATAATTGGTCGGCGTCTCGTAATTGTGCGCCATAAATTGAGTCTATATTTTCATCTTTTAATATAGTGCCGCTACCGTAGTTGGCTTGGCCGGCTGGTTTTTTTTCGAACAATTCAGCGTATACAAGTGCTTTGACGGTAGAACCTGGCTGGATATAAGCTATCGAAGCGTTATCTTGACCATATCCTGGATAGCTAAAGTTGCGACTGCCCATTAATGCTACGATTTGCCCGGTTTTGGTGTCTTCGACGGTTGATGAGCCGTTGGTAAATCCAGCCCAAGTTGGCACCCAAGAGCTGAACATATCATTCATCGCTTCTTCTAATTTGGTTTGGATATTTAGGTCAAGTGTAGTTTTGACGACCAATCCACCTTTACCGACTGTTGCTTTGCCTAGTTCTTTTTCCAATTCTGAACGAACCATTTGGACAAAGTGAGGTGCGCGAATATTTGTATATTGGCTAGCTTCTGGAATGACGTGGTCAATAATTGGATATTTTTTTGCTTCATCGGCTTGCGCTTTGGTTATATAGCCTTGTTCAGCCATGTTATCCAAAACTGTGTGTTGACGAGTAATTAAACCTGCGTGACCAGCGACGTTATAGGGGTCATAAACTGATGGGTTTTGAGGAATAGCAGCCAACAAGGCTGCTTCTGGCAGAGTTAAATCTTTGGCTGATACACCAAAGTATGTCTGGGCGCCAGATTCCACACCATTACGTCGTCCACCATATGGAGATTCGTTGAGATACAGATTTAATATTTGATACTTGTCGTACATGCGTTCGACTTCTATTGACAAAATAATTTCTTTGATTTTACGCGGTATACCGGCCAGACCTCTTTGTTGAGCTTCATCAGCAAAGAAAACTTGTTTAACTAGCTGTTGAGTTAATGTCGAGCCACCTTGAGTGCTGCCGCCATTGACGTTGTTGAATACGGCTCGAATCAATCCAGTTGCACTGACGCCGCCGTGTTTGTAAAAATCACGGTCTTCGATTGCAACAGTTGCATCTTTGATGTATTTGCTAATTTCGTCGCCATTAACAACTAATTTATAGTTACCGTCGCCTTTGTCTTCCCATAGCAATTTTCCGTTACGGTCTAAATAAGTTGTGACAGTAGTTTGAACTCGTTTAGCAAGTTCGCCTGGTCGTATCGAATCAAGATCTTTACGGAAATAAGCAAATAACCCGCCAACCAATAGGCCAAGCAATAATATAGTAACGCCAGTAATCTTGAGGGCCATTAGTAGGCCTCGTTTACTGAACCAATAACCAATAACGCGTTTTGGATGCATACGGTAAACTAGGCGTTTAATTGGATGTTTTGGCAAAGATGCTAAATACTGCGCATGTTTTCTAGCAGCAGCATCTTTTTTTGCCCTGTGTGAATGCGACAAATTAGAATACACACTTAGCTTGCGTGATTTGAATATTTTTCTAGACACGTAATATATTTCCCATAAACAATACTTCACTATTATAGCACCAAGTTTGTAGCACAACCATGATTTCTACTGGATATATGAATGTACAATTACACGCAATCTTTGGTATACTACCAGATGTAGTATTAAATGAACGGGGATAATATGAAACTATCTGAAGAACTGAAGTGGCGCGGTTTTGTAAACCAAACTACATACGAAGATATATCAATACTAGATGAAAAACCCGTTTCTTTCTATTTTGGCGTAGATCCAAGTGCTGATAGTATGCAAATTGGTAATCTAGCGGCTGCAATGATGGTACGGCATTTTATAGATCATGGACATAAAGCCTATCTACTTGTTGGCGGTGCTACTGGAATGATTGGTGATCCAGATGGCAAAAAAGACGAGCGAAACCTTAAAGCACTTGATGAAATTACCAAAAACAAAGCTGGAATCGCTGCTCAATATAAAACGGTTTTTGCAGGCAAAGATTTTACATTGGTTGATAATTATGACTGGTTCAAGGGTATAAATTACCTGGACTTTTTGCGTAATGTTGGTAAACATGTGCCAATGAGCCAAATGTTGGGACGAGATTTTGTCCAGGCTCGATTGGGCAATAATGGTTCCGGTATTTCATACGCTGAATTTAGTTATTCACTTATTCAGGGCTACGATTTTGTTTATTTGTACCGAGAACACGGTGTGACTTTGCAGGTTTGTGGTGCTGACCAATGGGGCAACTCAGTTGCTGGCGTTGATTTGATCCGTCGTATGGAAGGCGCAGAAACTCATGTATATTCAACTCCACTGGTTATTAATAAAGCTACAGGCATTAAATTCGGCAAGTCCGAAGGTGGTGCAATCTGGTTGGATTCAAATAAAACCAGTGTTTTCAAGTTTTACCAATTTTGGCTAAACGTTGATGACGAAGGCGTTATTGATTATATGAAAATTTACACATTGTTATCAAAAGAGCAGTTAGAACAAATCGAACAGCAAAAGTCTGTAGATCCAAGCTTACGCCAAGCTCAAAAGGCCTTGGCACATGAAGTTACAACTATTGTTCATGGTGCCGAACGGACAGCTAGTGTAGAACGTGTAACCGATGTGTTGTTTGGGAATGCTGATTTTAATAGTTTGCAGACTGCCGAACTTGATGTGTTAGCTAGCGAAATTCCTGTTGTAGAATTAGGCAAGTCACTAATTGAAATACTTGTACAATCCGAACAGTTATCTAGCAACGGTGAAGCTCGTCGATTAATAGCAAGTGGTGCTGTATCAGTCAATGGTATAAAAGTTACCGAAGATCAAACTATTAACTTAGTCACTCTTGTTAAAAAAGGCAAAAATAGCTTCGTTTTGGTTCGATAATTAATTTGTTATAATAAAGTTTATGATTAGAAAAGTTATAGTATTTGACCTGGACGACACACTAGCAATTACTAAATCACCAATATCGGATCGCATAGGTGATTTATTGGATGCATTATTAAATAAATATGATGTTTGTATTATTTCCGGCGGAAAATTTGAACAGTTTAAAGTCCAAGTTGCCGACAGATTAGTAGCGACACCGCGACAATTATCAAGACTTCATTTAATGCCTACTTGCGGCACCAGGTATTACAGATTTGATGAAATTGCCAAAGAATGGCAACAACAATACTCGGAAGATTTGTCAGATGATCAAAAAAAGCGAACACTCGCTGCGTTAGAGGCTGGCGCCAAAGAACTTGGACTATGGGAAGCAAAGCCATACGGCGATATTATCGAAGATCGTGGTTCACAAATAACCTTTTCAGCACTTGGGCAAAAAGCTCCTGCCGAGAAAAAATATGCATGGGATCCAGACGGTAAGAAGAAACATAATTTGCGTGATTATGTAGCACCTATTGTCCCCGATTTAGAAGTTCGTGTTGGGGGAACTACATCTGTTGACGTTACGTTGATTGGCATTGATAAAGCCTACGGAATGAAAAAGCTGATGGAAACTATGAATCTCAATAAAGCAGACATATTGTTTATAGGCGACAAACTAGAAGAAGGAGGCAATGATTACCCCGTAAAAGCTATGGGAATCGACACAATTGCAGTTAAGTGTTGGGAAGACACCGCCTTGGTCCTGGAAGGCATATTGGCTGTTACTCAGTAGTTCTTGATACACTATAGGTATGAACCTTGTGTCGTCACTTAAAAAAATAAAAGGTGTTGGTTTAAAGACAGCCGAACAGTTTACATTGGCTGGGATACGAACAGTCGGTGATTTAATTGATTTTTTGCCACGTACATACGAGGATTTTTCACACATCACCACAATTGCCAACATTGCGCCTGGCAAAGCTACCATCTTGGCTCGTTGTGAAAAGATTGCAACTCGTCCGGTTCGGCGCGGTTTGCGTATTACAACAGCTACCTTAGTTGATAGCACAGGTAAATTGCAAGCCGTTTGGTTTAATCAACCGTACCGCGAGACTCAACTAAAATCAGGTGAGGAGTTCTATTTTTCGGGCGAATTTGAGTTTAATTACAACCGTTATCAATTAACCAACCCAAGTGCTGAATTAGTCAAAGACATGCCGGTTCAAACCGACAGAATTTTACCGGTATACCGTTCGATAAAAGGCTTAAAAACGCCACTCGTGCGTAAGATTCTGTCCGAATTGCGACCATTAATTACGATGTTGTCCGAAACTTTACCGTCAAACATCATTAAAGATGAAAATCTAATGTCACGCAGCCAGGCAGTACTGACGATGCATTTTCCCGAAGATATGGCGGACATTGAAAAAGCGCGTGATCGTTTGGCATTCGAAGAGTTATTTCAATTATTACTAGCCAGTCAATTAAACCGTCAAGAAAACGCCAAATTGACAGGTTGGCATATCCCCTTTGAACAACCAGTGGTGGCAAATTTTGTAAAACAATTACCATTTGAATTAACTGGCGCACAGCGCCGCGCTGCTTGGGAAATCATTCAGGATTTAGAACGTAAAACGCCTATGAACAGGTTATTACAAGGTGATGTTGGTTCGGGAAAAACTGTTGTTGCAGGCTTAGTTGCTTGCCAAGTGGCACATTTTGGTTTTCAGACGGCAATCATGGCTCCGACCGAGATATTGGCCTCACAGCACGCCGAGACGCTAAGTAAACTATTGCAACCACTAGGAGTAACTGTTGGCTTGTTAACTGGCAGTGTCAAAGGAACCGCACGTAAGACTCTATATGAACAGATAGCTACCGGTTCGGTTCAAGTCGTAGTTGGAACACATGCGCTAATCCAAGATTCGGTGAATTTTTATAAACTAGGTTTTGTCGTGATTGACGAACAACATCGGTTTGGTGTTAATCAACGACAATTATTATTAGCTAAATCTGAACATATGCCTCACATGCTGGCAATGACCGCGACACCGATTCCGCGAAGTCTGGCGCTGACTGTTTATGGTGAATTAGATATTAGTATTTTGAATGAACTGCCCAAAGGCCGTAAACCAATCCAGACCAAAATATGGTCACCAAATAGCCGGGCTCAGTTATACGAAAAAATTGATGTCGAATTAGTGGCTGGCCGTCAAGCATATGTAATTTGTAGTTTAATCGAAGAAAATCTCGAAAACGAGATAAAAAGTGTTCAGGCAGAATATAAAAAACTGCAAAACTCGGTTTTTAAACATCGTCGTATTGGTTTGCTACATGGCAAGCTAAAATCAGACGAAAAAGATGTAGTCATGGGGCAATTCAGTCGTGGTGAACTGGATATTTTGGTCAGTACTACTGTCGTTGAAGTTGGTGTTGACGTACCTAACGCGACAGTTGTTATGATTGAAAACGCAGATAGATTCGGTTTGTCACAACTTCACCAGTTGCGTGGTCGCGTTGGTCGCAGTGTTCATCAAAGCTATTGTTATCTGGTTACCAGCACTAGCGCTAAACCGACTGAACGTCTGCGTCATCTGGAAAAGAGTAACGATGGTTTTTATTTGGCTGAAGTAGACTTAAAACTTCGTGGTCCTGGCGAAATATATGGTCGGGCTCAACACGGTGCCTTGAATTTGCAAATTGCAACACTAGCCGATACTAAATTAATTGCTCGGGCTCAAAAACAAGCTAAATCTTTCGTGGCAAGTGGTGTTGACATGTTACAATATAAACAATTAGCTACGCAAGTTCAGTATTACCAGCGTCTAACAACCTTAAATTAACTCTATTTTTACTAAATCCATTTCTAATAGCTATTCGCTAAGGGCAAACATTATGTACTCAGGAACAACTCTCCGTAAAGGTTCAGGCAGAATTGTGGGTGTTCACCAAAGAATTGATCGTATTGCCAGACTGCGTTTATATAAATATATATCCAAGACTTTGGAGTTTCCGTCTATAAGTGACATTCTTAAATTTGAAGGTAAGAATGGTCCGGATGGGCTAAAACTTAAAAGTCCATCCCGCGATGAACCAAGGCATTTTATTGATCCGACCGATTCAGACGATCATATGTTGCTTGATATGATCCATAGTCATATTAAAAATTTAGCTGAAGCTTTGAAGGCCGATAATCATGTTCGAGCTTCATTTGAAGCAGCTTGGTTGGCACATGCTGTTGTTGACGGTTTAACGCCACCGCATCATTATCCGTTGACTGAAAAGACTAGAAAATCATATCTTAAAAAAGGTTATGATTTATTGAAAAGTAAAAAAAATAAGAAAGAAATTGAAACCGAACTAAGTCGTCGGCAAGCAATATTAAAAAAGTGGGAATTCTGGGGTACTAGAAGTGCGACTTCGCACGTTATGTTTGAATGGGGTGTTGCTTCGGTTACTACTACCTCTCGTTTCACAACAAGTGGTCCAGCCGATAGTGATATTGAACGACTCAAACAAATTGGTTATGATGCGTTATTTATGGAATCAGTACATAAAGTATATGATTTGCAGATGTTTGATGAATTTGAGGAAAATGGCTGGACACATAATCTAGCACTTAAAACTAGAAGAATCCTTGTCCCAGAAATCATTAAAGCCGTTACACTTGCTTGGTATCAGGCTGCAATAGTATCAAAGGATCTAAAGTAAGGTGAATCTGCGAATTATATCTGGTAAATTTGGTGGCCGAACAATTCAGGCGCCTGATGGCAGTGGGCTAACTCATCCGATGAGTGAACGCGTTCGTGGGTCATTATTCAATATTATAAATAGCAGGCTGAATGATGCTGATGTGTTGGACGCTTTTGCTGGATCCGGATCACTAGGACTTGAATCGTTAAGTCGCGGTGCCAAATCAGCAACATTTGTTGAACGGGACAGAATAGCTAGCAAGATTTTGTTAGAAAATATTGATAAGTTGAAAGTTGGTTCTAGTGCAATATCGGTGCAAATCGGTGTTTCGACTTGGGTAGAGCAAAACCAAGACAAACAGTTTAATTTTATTTTTGTCGACCCGCCATATAATGACATGCAATTTTCGGTTGTTAAAAAACTGGGGTTATTATTGAAATCTGATGGATTGATGATTTTGTCATATCCACGAAAAACAGTTATACCGGATTTTGAGAACATGGTAAAAACCGACGATAGAAATTATGGAACAGCAAATCTAGCCTTTTATAAAAAAGAGTAGGGAAATGCTAGAAAAGATAAATAATTTAAAATCTTGGCAAATCGCCGTTATTTTTGTTCTTATTGGTTTTGCAGCTTTTTTTACAGGTCTAACTAATCCATTTCAAAATGATGACTTTTTACAGATTGTAAACAATACGGCAGTACATTCTATAACGAATCTGCCTGAGTTTTTTGGGTCTAGTACGTTTTTTAACGGTGAAAAGTTGACAGGTGTTTATTATCGACCATTAATGACAACTACTTTCTCGTTAATCTATTCGATATTTGGCACAAACACGTTCGCATATCACTTTGTTCAACTATCGTTATATATCGCCAGTGCATATATATTGTTTTTGGTATTTAGACATTTCTTCAAAAAACAAACCTTAGCTTTATTTTTATCATTATTATTTTTAATTCATCCGCTTAATTCCCAGATAGTGTATTCGATACCAACTATGCAAGACGCCTTGTTCTTTTTCTTCGGAATATTGGCCATTTGGACTCTAATAAGTCATGAGTCTAATAAAAGCTTATGGGTTGTTGTCGCTTATCTAATGCTGGCGATGTTTTCCAAAGAATCAGGTGTGTTATTTGTGATTGTGACGTTTTTGTACTTGTTTTGGTTTGATCGTGACCGTATACGCACACTGTTTTATAGGCTTGTGGGTCCAATAATTTTATATCTGATACTGAGATTTAATGCGGTCGGTATGGCTGGTTCTAGCCACGCTGCGCCAATTAATAACTTAGATTTAGTCGAGCGGTTATTTACGGCGCCATCGGTATTATTCTTCTATATATCGAAATTAGTATTTCCGCAGCAATTATCTCTGGGGTATTATTGGGTTAATCCAAATTTTAGTGTCGAGAATGTATTATTTCCGTTATTAATTGATATTGCTGTTGTTGGTCTTTTTATATTCCTTGGCTTTAGAATACGAGCAAAACTGCCTAAAAAGAAATTACGTATATATTTGTTCTTTGCAGCCTGGACAATAATTGGTCTGGGGTTGTATATGCAAGTATTGCCAGGGCTGGATTTTACAGCCTGTGAAACGTGGTTCTATTTCACAATGGTGGGGTTGTTGGGCATGATTGGCATATCAGCTCAAACTGTAAAAATTCGCTTTCAGCCGGAATGGTTGATAATACCTGCTATGTTATTAATTGTTGTATTGGGCGTACGATCAAATCTGAGAGGTCTGGATTATAGCAGTCAATATAAATTGGCGGTCCACGATTTAGAGGTCTCTAGCGACAATTTTGCAGCAATGACTAATATATCTCAGTATTATATCGATCAAGGTAATTTCAATGAGGCAGCCTTGTATGCCAAGCGTTCCATCGATATATATCCTGGATTCTCAAACTACACAAACTTAGGAGTGGCTTTGCAACAAACTGGTGATTTTAAGGGCGCAATTGATGCGTATGATAAAGCTTTGAAATATGGCAATGTGGGTATTATTTATGGCAATTTAGCGTTAATCCATATAGTTTATTCAAAACCGTCTGATACTGAGCAGTTTTTCAAGATGGCTTTACAGGAATATCCGCACGACTATAAGTTATGGGTATATTATGCTGTTTTTCAGGGTGCTGTTGGGTCAAATGATAATGCCAAGACGGCAATTATGAATGCTGCGAAATACGGTAACGTCCCAACGGCTATTTATGAGGGTATTATGAATCACAAATCGTTTAGTGTGCCGATTTTAGGGAAGACGGTTTTGGTGAGGTAGAGGGGGTGAGGGGCAAGATGAATAAACGGCTATGTATGTGATAGTTGATTGTGCTACTATTGTTTCATGAAAATGAACTACCCATTGAAGGCTTTTATTATTTTTGCGTCAATACTAAGCCCAATATGGCTTGGATATTTGATAAGTGTGTTAGCGCATCCTCTAGTAAGAGAGGACAGGATATTTACATTAGCCTTATACTTCATTATTGGTACTCCAGTTATATGTATAATCGGCATAATATCGAGACCGAAATATATTGTTAATGATTTTCTGCAAGTTGCTGGGTACGTAATTCCGGCAGTAGTATTTTTTGTCTATGCTTTATATGTGCTGATTACTTACGATTGGCCAAAGAATTTTATAAATTATGATATGTCACGCTTATTATTTTTGTGTTTGATTGTTTTTATACCATATTATTTATCAAAACGATCTGGTGATATTTAATTTCGCCATTCTGGGCAAAGGAAGGACTTGGTCACCTGTAATTTTCTTTGAAAATTCAGTCGACCCCGCCTCAGTCGGTGACGTTCGTCATCCGGCTTCCGGCCTTGCGAACTGCCATTCTAGGCAGTTCTCACCTTCACGCCCTCGGGGTGAGGTCAAGTTCTTTCTCGGGCGCTAGCCTGGACTATCTCTCCGATTTGCCATTCTAGGCAAATCTCCGCTCCTCCGTTCTATCGCGAAAAAATGTAAACACTTTTTCGCTCCATTCACTTCGCGACCCTTCACTTCAAATTTGCTTTCAGCAAATTTCGTGAAGGTTCGAGTCCGCACGGTACTAAAGAAAATAGAGACCAAACGGTCTCTATTTTCTTTGGTACGCGAGAAAGGACTTGAACCTTCACGCCCGGAGGCACCAGCTCCTAAAGCTGGCGTGTCTACCATTCCACCACTCGCGCATACATGTGACTTTTTGGTAACTTGGTTATTATATCAAATTATCTACCTCTTACACAAGCTTTAATGTCTTGAGTTTTCTACTATATACCATCTACAACCTACTATCTACCATCCAGCTTGTGCTATCATAAATACAGATAAATGATGGATGGGGAATATACAGGATAATGAGTAAAATTACACAAT
>Ga0100394_1003321_pt1 | contig 13232 bp, 7 predicted proteins | sample CryGeymeta201518_FD_81549 | JGI IMG/M metagenome (GOLD analysis project Ga0100394, IMG submission 81549) | Groundwater microbial communities from Crystal Geyser aquifers in Utah, USA - Crystal Geyser metaG 2015-18 | ecosystem: Environmental > Aquatic > Deep subsurface > Groundwater | place: USA... | reverse complement strand
GACTGTTCCTTTGAGATAGTAGATGGCTTTTCAAGGCAATACAATGAAAATCGAGCTTTCGAACGTATTGGTCTTCCAGCATTTCTATCGATGCAATCGTATTCTTTGACACCCTTTTGTAAGCTTATTGGCTTTGGAGATTGGCTTTGCCGTGACAAACCCACAATCACAGGCTCGTGGCGTTCTTGCGGGTTGAGGGCAAGTGATTCAATTCTTCCATTTCTGCGATCGCTACTAATTCCTGTGAGTGCCGCATGTGAATTCTCAAAACTATCCGAAATGACCATTTTAGAGACATCATGTTTGTCTAACATTTCATAAATGCAAGAGTAAAGACGAGTGTTTGAATTCATCTGTTACTTTTCAGTTTTCAGCAGCTGTTATTATGATGAGTGCATAAAGTGAGCTACTCGTTGCAACTCGAACTGCACAATAGCAGAGTTTGGGAGTTTGACGACTGTAGAGTGGTCAAGGTCCCATCTGGTTCTCCTTCCAGCTAGTCACTGAAATTATTGCATACGGTCTGCAATATATATGATGTACTCTCTGTATGTGATAATATTGTGGAACTGCAGATTTAACAAAAATCTCCTCAAAAAGAATCAGTCTGGCTAAAACGTTTTTTGACTTACCAGGTATTACTGGTAAATTGAGACTACTAGGTCTGTAAAGAGTTTCTGTCGACCAAGACTGCAACAATCTCTACTACAGTAGAACAGCTGGGAAAAGAGAAAGAGAGGACGATATGATTTCCCAGCTACCACGTAGTAGTACCTGGTAGGCAGAGAATTTCTCTATTCAAAGATATTCGATTAAAGTTGCTATTACCACATACCGTAGGACTAAAAGTAACACTACTAGTACTGACAACTGGTAGTACTGTAGAGTGTAGAGTAATGTACTGTAGTACCTTTTACTCGAGTAGTCTACTGTCCCTTGCTGGTAGAGTAGTATTAGTTACTCTAGCTACAGTACCTGTCGACGATTGGAGAGGGCTCTTGTATTCGATTCAGTACTGACGGCAACTGATTAAACCAGTAACGACTGAACTGAAAATCCGTTAAATCTGCAAGCAAGATTACAGAACGATGGTTTCGAAAATAATGTCACTTTAAGTGGCCCAGCACATTCTTCACATTTCAATATGCAGCTCGAAAATGGCGAACCCGCATTCGTAATTCGTAATGTGTGAAACGTTTGCTTGACAACGAAAGCAACATTAAAGAAGTGAAGATCTTGAAGGCATGACCAGGAAGCAATTCGATGAACAAAACACAGTTTGAACTTTGCCTGGGATTTGCCTGGACCTACCTCTGCCACGGAACCATTTTTCACTCATTATCTTTGCCATACTATGCGCTGGTTTTATCGGGTTACGGAAGAAACCTTTCATTCTGAACGACTCTTGAAAGGCGCAGATGCTCTTGACATTTGTTTTTGCTACCAGTAAAGAAGTAAAATTTAGAAAGTAGCGTCAGTACATGACTATTAATACAAGGAGCGTGCAATCGATGGTGAAATTCGCAGGGTTCGAGTGATGAAAATTTCGGAGCTCACTAGTTTCGCTCGTGTAATTCTCTAAGTTATCTGGCTAGTAAAAAGAGCAATTGTCAACGGAAAGAACCCAAGGTAGCAAACATAAATCTGCCATGTATTTTTTCTGCGAGCTCAGTCGTACCAGGTAGTATGTCAGTACGGTCTGCACTAGTGTTCTCCCGGCATTGTCGCTGCAAGGGTTGGTTCCTTCGTAGATGTAATAATTATTTCCTAGCAAGCATGTTTTGAATCAGAAGACTACAGTTGATACTCTATCCGCTCGATTTTTTTTTCGGACAACAAGGTTGTATCGTATTTTCTACTCAGGCTAGTACTGTAGTCTAGTAGCTCTAGTACGAGAAATTTTTTCACAATTAAGTTAGCCCTACCCTTGAAACGATACACTTGTCACCCTTCCAGCCACAGTTGAGAAAATCAATTCAAGTAAGGTTGTTGTTTTCATTCTCGTCGGGAAATGCTATTGCAACCATGCCAACAAGTTGGCAACAGTTTTCTATTCAGTGCAAGATGAGAACAGTAGCGGCAGCTTTATTAATAATAGTTCAGGCGGCGATAGTGACAGCGTTCGTGATCCCGCCTACCTTGACAGCTCAAAGCACCACCTATTCTGGAGTATCATCATCATCATCATCATTGTTGTTGTTGTCGTCATCATCGTCACCACTGCAGGCAATTCCTGGTGTCGCCAAAGATGCAGAAGAAGATCTCCTATTAACCATTAAAGTTATTTTAGCCCATGCCGAACGCACGGATAAAAATTCAACCACCAGCACTTTCAGCAATACAGATCAATCTGCTACAACCAAAATCACAGACACAGTATTGGACGTCAGCATTCCATACGATGCTGCTGCTCGCAATGCATTTGAAGCTGCTGGTAGTAAGGGAGATTACGAAGCTTTTAAAACCCAATTTGAAGCCGATGCAGTGGCAGATGTAATGGCTAAACGGCAGAAATTAGCCAACTCAAAGGAAAAGGAGACTTCGAAGCCCGAGAAACCAATACAAGTGGAAAAAAAGAAAGCTGTCGAGGCGGAAACGAAAATTTCGCTACCCGACGTTGAAATCAACCGACAGTTCCGTTTTGTAGGAGAGGGAGAAGCGTTTTCAGAGTCGCCAAGCATCTCGTGTGATGGAAGGATTCCGGGTGTCACACTGGAATTGACACACTGGAACGGCAACGAGACTCCGGACGAATTGTACGCTGACACATCTACCGAGATGGCACTGAAGCTAGCAACCAATATAAAGTATGCCAATAATTTAAAAGACGCCTGGGTGCTCAACAATCACTACGATACAGATGGTGTTTTGAGTGTTTGGGCTTGTTTGGAACCCGAACAAGCCATGCGACACAAGGATTTGATGATTGCGGCGGCAGAGGCAGGTGATTTTGGAGAATGGAATTCTGATCAAGGTGTCAAGTTGGACATTTGCTTTCAAGAAATTCGGAAAAAGTTTAATGGTGATGGCGTTGCCTTTGTGGTTACGTTGCAAGATTATCTACCAGACCTGTTAGAGGACATGTCGATTACTGGGGGACAGAAATATGGCGAGCTATGGAGGCCAGCGTTCTTCAAGGTCAACAAGAGCTGGGAAAGTTTCGTGGAGAACAAGACAAAGATTTCTTCTTTTAACGACGATATTGTTATCGTCGAACGGTCTTGGATGGTCCCACCCGTTGAGCCATATGCACTGCATAGAGCCTTGAAGGAAAAAGGACTTGATAAATCTACAAAGCGCGTTTTGCACGTGCTGAGGGACGCCAAGGGTGCTCGATTCAAGTACCAGCAGGTTGGTCACGGTTGGGTACACAAATTAGTTCAAAGAATACCCGTACCTGATGTTGACGGTAAAAAGTTGATTGAGGAGCTCCGGTCCGAATACGAGGACAGCAACTGGAAGAAGGTTGATGAATCGCTGTCCGACATTTGTGAGTCTGTTAACATCACGGAGACGTCCGTAGAAGAGATAGCCGAGTATCTGGCGTCTCACGACAGTGGCCTAATATCAGCACAAAAGAGTTGTTTTACATTTTAGTGGAACAGTTTTCGACTTGAACATATCTAATAGATTCTAAATATGCACTGTACCTCGTGAACGGCCATGAGCGTTAAGGTTTGGAATAGTTTTCAATTTGTATGTCTATGTATGCGTCTAGTAAATTATAAAAATGTATATCACGTGAATGTATCGTTGATCCTTGTAGCGCTGTTTTATGCAGCGGTCACACGTGTCACAGCATGGCGGCCGACATGAGAAACAGTAGCAGTATCAGTATCAGCCGGTGAAGTGTCCTATTGTAATATCTTCAACGCTGGATTGATATAGCCAGGAGGCAAAATCGCCTCTTGGTCTTCCTTTGGCATGTGAGCAATTTCCAAGTGAACAGGATGGATATATTCTTGTGTCAAGGGATTGTAATAGTGCTCGTCCTCCTCCAAAACACCTTTCCAATCCCAGCCATCCGCGGTCATTTCCAACGTATTCTGAACCACCCTTCGTCGCATCACCTCGGGAGAGTTCCATAAGAACTGACTGATCCGCTGAGAGTACTCGTACCGACAAGGGATTAGAACTACCGTCGCATTAGAATCGAAATGAACATGACGGACCCCTCCGGAGCTGCTGCGACTGTCGACTGTTGCGGAAAACTGCTCCGCGGTTGAAGTCTCTCCTCCACCAGAAGAACACACGGTAGGTATTGGACTTTGTGGTGTCCCTAAATGTCGTGGACCAAGCAAGAGAGCTCCCAGTGATTGCAGCACTGTATCCGAGGAATCGCGCTTCTGGTTAAACTTTGATCTCTTTGGTCGGTGTTGCTCCTGTATCTGTTTGAGAGGGACTCGTGTAGATTTGACGTTCCCCAAAAGGGATCTTTGAGGATACCTTGTCTTACTAAAGGATTGCGACAGCGAGGTTGTAGCTGGCGGGGGCTTGCTGCAACTACTACTATTGCTATTGGGGGCAATGCCGAGCTTGTGAAGGAAATTGGATCGTAGCCGTGTAGAAGATGAAAGGTTCGTGATTGTAGGTGTCACTGTGCCTTTGAGAAGGCTATTTTCCCTTATAGAAAAGGTTGCGGTTTCACTGGAAGGCGAAAGCATCCTTGGTGGCTGCTGCTCCTGGCAGAGGATGGTATTTGGAGGTGGGTTTAAACGGTCGAAGGGGAGCATGGTCGATGTTTGCTTGACGTAAATAGTTTGTGGTGTTATTGTACGTACGCATCGGTTGTGGAGGTGTGATCGTTGCTTAAAATTAATGGAACTCCATTGAAGGGAAGCAACCTCTTTCTGGCATCTTTTCTTCGCAAAGATGCTGCATGCTGCGATATGATTCGTGGGAATAATTGCTGTTAGCTTTTTCGTCTCACTCTGCGGAAGCCTTTCCAGGCAATATTTTGGTACCAGTGGTAACGTAAACAACTACAGTAGCTACTGGTAGACTAGTAGTACTGTACTAGACTACTTGTACTCCCTACCTACTTCTTGTACTACCAGGTACGGTAGTAGTCGTAGCTACCTGGTACTACTAAGCTCCTGGTGTACCAGAAGAGTAGACTACTTTAAAGAAATAATACTCTAATTGATTTTTGCCTGTCACCCTGTGACGTCGCCAAATGAAAATAATATCTTCAGGTATCGTAACGCCAACCCTAATGTCCGATGGGTAACTGGTGTTTAGTAATACGACTACAGTACACCTATTAGTCAACTACTACTAGACCTACTAGGAGTGATATTTCCTACTACTACCTGGTACTAGTCTAGTGGTACCACTAGCTAGCTAGCTACCAGTACTAGTAGACTACTAGTACTACCATACTCCGGAGTACTACTAGTAGAGTACTACTAGAGAGAGTATTACTACTAGAAGTACTGGTACCACTAGCAACAGTAGTTGTCTTAAAATTGGAAAGTATGCATTGCGGGGCTGCATGTCTAGCATAAGAAAATATTCTCAGCAGCTTTTGGGCCATGATAGAAGCTTGAGTAATGTAGTCTTTACTTCGTCGCCTACTGGTCGGTTCTTCCTACCAAGCTGATTCTTTTTTATGGAGCTTTTTGATTCGACCAAGCAACTCTCAAGTCTAAGTTTTAAAAAGGAATGAATCCCAGCAAACCACTATAGTGCTACGATCAAAGCTGCAAGAACTAGTAGCAGTAGAAATTACTGAATTATATATCTGCAGCTAGACAATGTAACTAGTAGCTACCAGGTACGGAGTACTAATAGCCTAGCCAGCTACTATAGCTAGTACGTACTGTAGTCACTATTCTTCTACCACAGTTTGTGGGAACTCGAGAAGCTACGCGCTTCTAGTAGTCTAGTACTATCTTTCAGCATGTTTTTGGACCGCGAGAAAATAATGCTAAGCTTTTTAAGTGTTGTCATTGCAATGCTGGGTACCAGGAAGAGCCGCTCTTGGTGTCAGCTAGGATACTCGTAGCGACTCGAGTACCATACGAGTACGTAGTTATTTCTACGTACCGGTACATAGTACTGGTACAGCTTGACTACCAGGTAACAACCGGCGTTGGGCTGTGTTGCTTGGCATTGCAAATCAATATTATTGAAGTTAATCAGTCTTGGAGTGGTACGACTTCGCAGATGTCGCTTAAATCCTTGTAACCCCTTTTACTGTTCTATTTGTAAGGTTGTTTACGTCTTCGAATAAGAATCTTTTAAATCTTCGAATGTCGCAAGCAGTCTTTCTGAGCTTCCCCGCAACTATCCCCTGTTGCCGTGACTCGATCCCACTCGGTAGCGGAGTGTTGATCCGAAGAGATCCTGATCGTTGCTGGTTGTTCTTTATCATGGTAACGCATTTTGGTGTTGCCACAAAAGGCTTCATCGTTGTCACAAAATTGGATATTAAAAATCCAAATACTTCCGACTTCCGACAACCGACAGTTAACACAACAAATTAAACATGATTAGGCATCCCCAGCAAACATCCATGGAGACCATGCTCATCAATGTACATGATGTGAATAAGACTAACCGCAAAAGACCACGAAGTCAGCTGCAACGAACACCATCTGAAGCTCTGTGTTTTCCCGCCGCCAAGAAGTGCCGTACCACAGCAAAAAAGTCCGTCCGTTTTCTTAGCACCGTCACAGTTTTGACTCCTGATTCGGTTACAACTCCCGACAACTGGTACAGTCGACAAGATAATAACCGCTTCAAGTCCAATATAAAACGCGATGTTCATCATCTTGGCATGCTCTGCAAAGCCAACGCCGTTGCGACCGTGGACCAAACCGAATATTGCTTGGTCGGATTGGAACGCTACTGCTGCTCTGCTGAATTTCAAAAACAATGCAAGCAAATGAAGCAAAAAAGAGTACAGGTTGTTTTGGATCTGCAGTATGGACAAAAACAAATTGGTGTCCGGGATGATGAAGCCATTTGCTGCGCAGCGGAAAGGTACTCGGCATTGGCCACTAAGCGTGCGTTGCTATTGGCGGCTCGTCTTTGCTAATAAGCTATTAGAATTTTCAGCTACTGCTACTGCTACTACTACTACTACTACTACGGTAGTAGGTACTACTACTACAAGCACTGATAGAATTACAGCACGAATTGCGATGTCGCATATATTGTGTTACTAGTAGACTAGCTAGTAGACTACCCTGGTTCTAGTAGGATGATTTACGTATTAGGTATGTACTACCTGGCACCAGTTACCAGTAACTACCATGGTACCAGAGTGGTAGTCTAGTTCATTTGCTATTGGTACTACCTACTGTAATTAATTTTTTCGCACAATGCTGGTTTGGCTCAATGAATTTGGTATTAGTCAATTTCAGGAATGGCCCAAGTAGTACCAGTAGTACATCAACGAGACCAAAGAGGAACTGCACGTAACTCGTACTGGTAAAGGCTTCGTGCAATTTTTGCGTTGCAATACTGCACGACGAATCGCTACTACAGTAGTCAGGCGATTGAATTCTACTGACATGTCATGGGCTTTCTGCGGTAACGGTAACTGGATTTATCAGTGCATTTCTCCAGTTACGGTACCAATACCCAAGTACCAGGTACTGGTACCGTAGTACTAGTACCAGTTACTACAGTACCTAGTACTGGTTACTACTACGGACTACCAGTACTACCAGTTAGTACCTGGTAGTAGTACCTGCAATCATTTGCGAAAATTGAGTAGTGTCTGTTGTACCAGTACGGAGAAGTCAAAAAGAATGTTCGTGAACAAAAATTAAGCGGGACTTTTGTCGCAGTCTCACGAGTACCATCGCTTAGCTAGTAGACTACTGGTACAGGAGATAAAAGAAAAGTAAAGAATTCCTGTAATACTACTAGTACTACTAGTACTACTAGGTATCACCGAGTGTGGGACTTCGTCATGAATGTTCGTATGGGATTAATTTTGGATTAATAATGGTCTGGCCATGGATCGTCAAGCATTCACACGGGCTTTGAAAAAAAGAGGTGTCAACCTACGACCACTACTAAACTGGACTCGTACCATACCAAATACCAACTCTGTTTTGAGTTTTGATCATCGGTTTTTATTTTTTATGTCACCACTCTGCCAATGCCGATAAACAAAATAAATACAGTACTCAATTAGCTGTATGTGAAGTATTGATCTGTATTTAGCATGACGAAATCAACTGTACCTCACTTGATAACTTTGTATAGTCTGTTGTTGAGCCAATTACTGCTTGGTTGTCCTTCCATATCTGGAGTGCATGCTTTTCAACAGCCACCATCGTTACGATTCCATGATAGAATAATTGGTTTTCAGACACAACAACCACCGCTTACTACGCCGTTGTTGTTACAAGCAGGAAATGCTGACAATCATGATCAATTAGTCACCGAAAACAAAACAATCTCGGAAATTGTTGCTTCATCTGACCCGGACGATGAGGATGATGATTCGTCTACTGCTGCCGCTGCTGCTGCTGCTGCTGCTGCTGCTGAAGCAATCCAACGTAACGCACTCGCCAATCTCGAAAAAGGAGGAGCGTTGATAAAATCCATCAGTCAAAATGAAGTATTGAATGCCATGTTGGATGCATCGGTTCAGATATCTGCAAATCTGTTTCGCATTTTTAGACGAACTGCTGCAATGGGCTTGACTGCGTCACTCCCGGAAGATGAACGAGAAGAACTGTTGGTACGAACGTTGGGAAAGGAACGAGTCCAAGCTGCCAGAACAAAATTGTTGAAACTGTCAAGCAATGACAATGACGACGAAACTGAAAAAAGCCAGTCGACCTTTTCGGTCCAAGAAAATGTGGCCGCCGCTAACGTGAAGAAAAAGCAACGTCAACTGGCACCTGATCAGTGGGAACAAGAAAAAGAAAAAGTGTACAAGCAAGCCGAACAGGCTGCGAAGGAACGAGTTGAAACTGAACTGGCGATTCAGAAGCAACGCATGGAACAAGAAAAGCGTCAATATGTAAATGATGCCAAAAAGGCCATGCAAGATTTGACGGAACAAAAAGATGAATTGGCCAAATTACAAGCCGATATTGAACGCGAAAAGGCAGCTTTGGTAGCCGAGCAAACGAGCAAAAGAACAGCAGCAGCGGCACAAGAAGAAGATCAAACGGAAAAGTTGCTAGCCATGGAACATGCATTGAAAGAAAAGGAAACACAGGCCAAGAAAGATCAAGAAGAAATGGAACGATTATCACTAAAGTTAAAAGAGGCAGAAGTTAAAGCTATCACCGATGATAATGCTCCTGGTAATAGGAAAGAAGAAAGAGATCAGGAAAAGCCTCGCATTCACGCGGGACGATATACGGCTGAGGAATATCGTAACTTGTCAGATGAGGAAAAGGTGCAAGTCAAAGCTCTCCGCGAACAGCAACATGAAGAAACGCCAGTCTCGACTCAAGCAAGCACCAAGAGTGATCCTGATGTTCATCCGGTCCTTGGTCCCGTCATTGAAGATTTAAGATACAAACGTATGCATTTGTTGTCGGCAGGAAAATTAGGAACGATTCCGATTTGGAAAAAGCAGCGCATCTACCGTCACGATCGAGCCAAGGCTATGGTGAATGACAAGTGGAAATCGATGAATCTGGGTCTGCCGGGTATCATTTGTCTACACGAAGACAGGGACGGAAAACTGTCCATCATTGATGGCCAGCATCGTGTCGGAATGATGATGCTTCTTCGTGACAAGCAGCGCAAAGCGCGATTACAAAAGGAAAGTAGTGATGATACTGCTGCTGATGACGATGATGACGAGAATAGAGGTACCATTGATTTCGACCGTGTCTTGGTTGAAGTATATCCATACAACGAAGCCAACGGGGACGACGCTAAGCATGCTCAAGATTTATTTTTGGAAATCAACAAGGCAGAACCAATTAAATTGATCGATATGCCAGGAGTGGCAAAATCAAAGGACCGAAAGGTCATTACAGAAGCAGTGGATAGTATGTACGAGCTGTATCCAAACATGTTCAGCCCGAGCCAGCGTTGCCGCGCCCCCAACGTCAACGTTGATAATATGCGCAACAATTTGTTCGGGGCTAGCGTCATGACAAAGCACAATTTAACCACAACCAAAAAGCTAGTGGACTGGCTCCTCGAGCAGAATGAAGTACTTGCCAGAAAGTACGAAGAAGACTTAGAGGTCCAAGCGTCTGTTAGTCCGAACGCATGGAAGAAGGCTAGTAGCAATGGCTTCTACTTGGGCCTCGAAAGTAAGTGGCTCTACAACTAGTCTAGCTTTTCCTGCGTAAGACTTCTGATACCAGAATACGAAAGGCGAGCTCTAGTAGAGCGCCGTAATAGCTTATGTTCCGAACAGATATATAATATGACAATTCGTATGTAATTAGCACAAAATCCTTGGGTAGTGCAGCAGCGCTCGAAGCGCCGGTACTTGTCGACTCGAGTAGACGTTTAGACGTTGAGGTCATCTGGGGAGTCAGCAGTGTCAGACTTGTCGCTTCCTCCTCTTGCCGTTTTATCAGGAAGTGCGGCGACATCTGCCGCGCTCTCGGGAAGGTTCAATTCTTCCTCGGCGTTGTACGGGACACGAGAAGCAACAATTCCGGTGACGACAGAGTCTCCAGTAATGTTGACAACAGTACGGCAACGATCCATGAACCAGTCAATGGCCAGGATGAACGAGAATCCATCAGGAGTTCCAGTGGTACCAAAGACAGTGTTGTAGGCAGTAATAATCAAAACCAAGCTGGCAGAAGGGACAGGAGCTGTTCCAGCGCTTCCAATAGTAGCCAGAATGGCAAGAAGGATGTAGTTACCAAAGTTCGGCGTTATTCCATTCAAGCTGGCCAACCAGATGCAAGCACAGGGAAAGTAGATGGCTCCACCGTCCATGTTGATGGTGGCGCCCATGGGGATGACAAACTTAGCAATGGCACCTGGTACCTTTCCAGTGCTTTGCACACATCGGAGCGTGACAGGGATGGTAGCAGCTGAACTTGCGCAGGCAAATGCCGTTGTCTGGGCGGGGAGCATAGCATTAAGGAAAGTGAAGGGGTTTTCTCCGGTAAGGAGGTAGTATCCGCCGATGTAGGTGATCACTACATGTGCAAACATGGCCAAGAGTGTTGCTGCCACAAGATAGCCAACATTTTGAAAGGATTCTGAAAGGTTGTCTTGCTTTCCAATAGCGGCACCAATCAGACTAAGTACAGCAAATGGAGTAATCATGATGATCCAGTTGATAAGGATCAACAAGACGGCATCAACTTCCTTGAGGAACTTGACTAAGATCGATTCAGTCGATCCCATCTTCTTCTTTTGCATCACGCGACCCAACGCAGCACCAAAGACAATAGCAAAAAGCACCACGGCAGCAAAGTTTGCGTCCACAAAGGATTCGAAGATGTTGTCGGTAATAAGCTTGCGAAAGACACCATCATAGATGGTATCACTCATGCTAATGTCATCTTGAGGGCCGGAAGAGGACTTGGTAACAAAGGTGGCATCGATGTCATTGATGTAAAAGATGCTCGACTGGCTTTCCGTGAGATTGCCTGAGACGCACTGAACGGTTCCGTTGTCATCGCTTGCCAAGTGGCCACCGCTTTCTCCGCATCCAAGCTGGAATCGGGCTTGAGCGTCGACATCGAATTCTCCTTGATCAAAGAGACTTTGGAAGGAAACAATCGAAATCAATCCAATGATAGCAGCAATGAGGGTGGTCAAAAGGTACAAGCCAATAGTTTTCAATCCAACAGATCCCGCACTGCCAACGAACATCATGTCGATCACAGACAGGACAACGTTGACAAAGACCAGGGGCAATACCACAGCCTTCAGGGCACGGATAAACATTTCTCCGATTAGACCAATCCATTGAATGGCTATTGCCTTGTCTTCGGGATCTTCAGGATCCCAATAGCTGATGCCCAGCCCAATAGCAATGCCAACAGAGGCAAAGGAAAGAATAGAGATAACGGGGTATCTAGCCAGGATTCCGCATCCTGTGGAGGGAGCTTCGTGTTTTTCTTCCTCCTCGTCGAGGTCGACGACCTTATGGTTTTCTTCAGCAGCCATCATGGTGAGAATGTGATGATAAATTGATGAAGAAATTATTAGTTGATCTTGCAAAAGATTGAAATGAAGCGATAACGATTGCTTAATTACAAGGTAAATTGATCTCGCTAAAGATTGAAATGAATCGATAACGATTGTTTACAAGGTAAATTGTGAGAAGAGAGAAGTGAGCAAAACACACTGCAATTCCTGTAAAAAAAAAGAAGCATGTCACAAACTTCCGTCAAATTCAGTCTGTTTTAAAAGCTTCAATCATACATGGTTATTTCTAGGGATATTGGTTAATTTGATCTGCTGTGTAATGAACCAGTTTAATAGCGTTATCTAGTAATTTATGCGTATCATCTCATAAAATAATTAAAAAAATACATATGGTTTAGCGTGGTTATTGTTTGTTAAACAATGGTAAACTTAAACCGAGTTCAGCTCGCCCAGCAATCAAACGCTAAGCTACTACCAGTACTGGTAGTAGTAGTAGTACCTGTGGAATCAACTGGATCTCAGCTGTTCTCACGAAATAGCCCATTTTAGTACCTGGTACCCTGGTACTACCTGGTATGGTTGGGATTGTAGAAGTAGTATTGCATACTTCCGACATGGAGGTGTCACTTCACCCTTTCACGGATCACAATTGACACCATCCGCCAGAAACTTCAGAATTATTAGAGAGAGCTTTGATGGCTTCAAAATTCCGAAGAATTTTGTCTTTCATCTTTGGTCGTACCTGTAGTGGTACTAGGTACTAGGTACGCTACCTGGTACTCCGGAGTGCCAGATAGTGGTACTCGGAGTACTTTACACAGGTGCCATCTGCTACTCAGTACGCTACTCGAGTGCGAGGTACGTAGTACCGTACACTCTCGTACTAGTAGTAGTGCATGACGGATTTCGAGTACCAGGTAGACTACTTGACGGAGTGGGTGTCTATGCATCAAGCCCAGGGTATGGGACCCCACGTTGCACAACATGTTATCCTCAATCCCATCCGTCCCTCGTCAAGAGGAGGCTGTCAAGCTCTATAAGCACAAAAACAAACACCAGAGAATTTCCGACCTCGTACCAAATGTGGTGTTGGTTAACGAACAACTGTTGTAGTCACTGGAATGCCACGACGTCCGACGCCTTTTGAATGAATTGATACGTCCCGGGATGACGAT
>Ga0100394_1003315_pt1 | contig 13249 bp, 10 predicted proteins | sample CryGeymeta201518_FD_81549 | JGI IMG/M metagenome (GOLD analysis project Ga0100394, IMG submission 81549) | Groundwater microbial communities from Crystal Geyser aquifers in Utah, USA - Crystal Geyser metaG 2015-18 | ecosystem: Environmental > Aquatic > Deep subsurface > Groundwater | place: USA... | reverse complement strand
CCCATCAAGAAGAAAACATTCAAATAAGAACCTATAAAAAAGAAAAATCAGACAGTTTAGAAACCGTCTGATTCATATAAAATTTATCTAAAAACCTGTAACGCTATTTCAGGACAAGACAAACTAACTAGAAATTGAAACAAAATCAACAAAAATCCTTTTATTTATAAAAATGAAAGGATTTTTTGTTGTACCCAAATTATTATCACTTTTAGTAAAAACACAAAATGAATAAAGAACGTTTATACGATGCTTTTGGCGAGCTAATTTATACGCTTGCTATGGCAGACGGACTTATCCAACCTGAGGAAATAAGAGCTTTAGACAGAATTTTAGAAGGACACCCTTGGGCTTCTCAAATAAAGTGGTCTTTTAATTATGAGGTTAATAAAGGTCTTGATTTAAAAGATGTTTATAAAAAAGCGTTAGATACTTTTACTCAACACGGACAAGATAAAGAATATGCTTATTTGATAGATATTTTACAGAAAGTAGCTAAGGCAAGTGATGGAATTGATGATAATGAACAAGAAATGATTGAACGTTTTCAACTAGATTTGAAAGAAAATTTTATTAATGAAATGGAGAAAAGAAAATTAGTCTAAATAATTTCTTAATTCTACAAAAAATAATTTCTTAACTATTTAGATAAAAAAGCAATGCTAAATTTTTTTAAACCTCCTATTTCTCTCAAAAAATGGATAGGAATTGCTTTTTTATTGCTTATTTTTTGGCTCACCCTTCTGACTTTTTTTTATGCCCCTACGCTTATTCGAAGTGTTTTTTTGAAAGAATTATATTTGGATAAACTAACTTTCGAACAAACTGATATTTATGTAAATCCTCAAATGAACAAAGAAAAACGTAATAGTATTATTCTTCTTTATCAAAAATCAATACTTCGAATTGATTCTCTTTTTGGAAGTACAAAAAGCAAACCTTCTATTCTAGTAGGAAATACAAATGAAGTCATGCAACTTTTTGGCAATTCTGATGCTAAAGGACAAACAGGCATGACTCATCTTACGCCTTTTGGTGCTTATATTATTCTCTCTCCAGAAGGAACAAATATTGATGTTTTGAGTCATGAGCTTTGTCATGCCGAACTTATGGAGCGATTGGGTTGGAAAACTAGAAGACAAAAAATACCCATTTGGTTTGATGAAGGTTTGGCAATGCTTGTCGATAAGCGTTTTGAGTATTGGACAACTTTACAAAAAGATTGGCGAAACTTGATAGATTTAGAAAGTAAAGATTCCAATTTTGATAACTCAGATTTTTATTCCTCCAATCATTCTGATTCTTTATCATTTTCAAAATTTTCTTTAAATAATCTTCAAACAACAGAGCAGTTTTTTACAGAAAATGCCCAAATACATTATTTTTTAGCCCAAGAAGAAGTTGCTCGTTGGTACAACAAAAAAAAACAAAAAGGACTTTTAGAATTGATTGACAACCTAAAAGAAAATAATTTTGAAGAAAGTTATCAACTAAAAAAAGACACAAACCAATAAACGTTATCACGGTTTTTTACAGCATTGATTCCCAGCAATTTAGCAAAAATCAAATCGTGCTTATTTTTCCATAACGATAAGTTTGCAAACCTATCGTTATGGAAAAATGAACTTTACAAAATTAACCGTGATAACGTTTAATATAAAATAAGAAAGCCTACCTCAAAAATAATTGAAGTAGGCTTTTTTCTGAAAAATTTTATTATTACATAGGTGGTGGTGGAGGCGTACTTGCAAAAAGATTCTGTAATTCAGGCACTTTTTCAGCTGCTGCCCACTCTGCCATTCCATTTTTCCACACAAAAGAAGTGCGAGTAATCTGTCCGTTTTGTATCATGCTCTGAATTTGAGGCAATGGAAAAGGCCCTGATTGCTGTCCGTCTATATGCACATGAAACGATACCATTGTTGGAGGTGGTGGTGGTGTAGAGTTACTTTGTTGATTGTTTTGGTTTTGTTGTTGTTGCTGTTGCATTTGGTTAGCCATTTGATTTGCCATCGCCATTCCCATTCCCATGTTCATTCCTTCATTTCCTCCATTAGGATTGTTGGCAGAATCTTGCATAGCTTGTCCCATCTTAAACTGTGTATAATTATTGAGATTTCCTTGCATAGAGCGTCCCATAATTTCCATTTCATTTCTTTGGTCAAGAATTTTCTGAACATGGTCTGGCAAAGACATATTCTCTACAATAAAGTCAGTAATATCGACACCATAACGGTCGAAGTCTAAAACTAATTTTTTCTTGATAATCGAACCTAACTCTTCATAATTAGCAGCCAAATCTAAAAAAGGAATTTTACTTTCTCCCAATCCGTCTGTAAATTGCTTGACAACCAAACTTTTGAGTTTTGTTGTAATTTCTTCTGTTGTGAAATGTCCGTCCGTTCCTACTACATCAATAAGAAAACGACTTGGCTCAATTACTTTAAAGCCAAAGCTACCAAAAGCACGAATTTCTACTCCCATAGAACCAAGTTCGGCATCTCTGACACGAATTGGATTACGAGTTCCCCATTTGTTATCATAAAAAGGACGCATATTTACAAAATAAACTTCTGCTTTGAATGGACTATTAAATCCATATTTCCAACTTTTTAAGGTTGTCAAGAGGGGCATATTTTGTGTTGAAAGTTCGTATCTCCCCGGAGGAAAAACGTCTGCTAATTGTCCTTCATTAATAAAAACGGCTTGTTGCCCTTCTCTGACAGTAAGCTGCGCTCCGTATTTGATTTCATTTCCAGCTCTATTGAATCTATAAACGATTGTATCTCGGCTATCATCTATCCATTCGATAACGTCGATAAATTGTCCACTAATTTTATCCCAAAGTCCCATAAATAAGTATTTTAGTTAGTAATGATAAATTTGATTTGTTAAAACTTACTCATAATTTACAAAAAAGAAATAAAAAATCCCACTTTTGAATTATTTTTTTCAAAAAAGGGATTTTTTTAGTAATTATTGTGTCGCATCTTTCAAGTAAAAAATAATTATGATTTACTTAAAAATACCTTTCAAGATACGGCGTATGATGATTCCTGTAATAATTTTTTTCCAGTCAATGCGCTTTAAAATAAGCCAAATTAGATTTAACATAATAAGTGTGGTTTTATGAAATATTCAAAATAATTTTCAGTATTTAAACGATATAAAATTTTGTAATTTTAGTAAATAACATAATTAAATATACGATTTATTCTTTAGAAACGAAAAATCAAGCCAAAAGTTATTATAAAATTTGTTAGTTTAGGTTGTGCTAATTTAATTAAGCCGAACAATCAAACTTAGCTAAATTAAACCAAAGCATATACCATTTTCCATTCAGTTTGGTAAATCCAATTTCAAGATAATCATCTGTCAAGACAACTACACGACTTATTTTTTTATCTGCTTGTTTGGCAAATTCTTTTTCTTCTTTCGAATGCACTTTTTCAATTATCTTTTCATTGATTTGTATTCCTTTTTCTATTTCGTTGAAGGAAGAAATAGTTTGATAAAATGTTCCCTCTTTAGAGAAAATTTCACAATCAAATTTTGGCATTTCTTCATTTTTTGGATTCTTACCATTGAATTTTTTGAAATAAGATTCTAAATGAGGAAGTTGTTCGTAAAGCTCATCTAAATCTGTAAAATGTTCGACAATAGAAATTGCCCCCGGTTTGTGGTTGATATAAAAGCCCAGTTGAGGATGAATATATTCTTCAAGTTCGTTATCTGATGAAATAGCTAAAAATTCTTCAAGTGCTTTTTCAAACTCATTTTTTTGATTTGATTTTGATTCGGAAGAACTAGAAGCAGCTAAAAGCAATTTTTCAGAAGGCATTTGCTCCAAATTATCAGTAGAGTCAGAGCAGCTAGAAAAACTCAATACGCTCATAGCGCAGAGAATGAAACCATAAAGTCTAAAATTCCTTATACAGAATTTTATATAAACTTTATGTATATATTTATTAGGAGTATTCATAATTGTTTATTAAGGATAGATTTTTCTAGTGAACGTAAATAAGCAAAAAAAGTTTATAGGATTTTACAAAGAAAAAATTTATTTATACATAATTATTCATAAAGAGTATAAAAAAGAAAAAGATACTCCCAAATCAATAGGAATATCTTTTTTTTATGACTTATTCTAAAAGCAACTTTTTTTAAATTTAATTACTCTTTTTTAAATTACATGGCATACTCTGATAAAAACTTAATACGCATCAATCGTAACTCATCTTCTCCATATTCATCTTCTTCAAACTCATCTAACGCATCTTGAATGCTATCTGTTTTTGCATTCATGAAATAATCATATATTTCGTCTTGACGGTCATAGTCCATTATTTTATCAATGTAATAATCAAGATTTAGTTTTGTTCCTGAATAACAAATATGTTCGATTTCAGAAATCAAATCGCTTACTTTCATTCCTTTTGCATCAGCAATTTCTTCTAAGTCAATCATTCTATCAATCTGTTGAATAATGAAAATTTTGACTTTAGATTTGTTAGCTGTTTGTTTTACTAATACTTCTGCATCTGTTTCGATGTCATTTTCATCAACATATTTGTTGATAGCATCTAAAAACACTTTACCAAATTTATCCACTTTAGCCATTCCGACACCATTTATTTGTGCCAGTTCGTCATTTGTAGTAGGATAAACAGTTGCCATTTCTTCCAAAGAAGGGTCTTGGAAGATTACATAAGGAGGAAATCCTTTTTCTTTAGCTAATTTTTTGCGTAGCTTTTTGAGTAAATCGAATAGAACAGGGTCGTGTCCTTTGTCTTGTGCTGTTCCTCCAATTTCTTTTTCTTCATCTTCTGCCGTGATTTTGCTAAAATCATGGTCTTCTGTTAGCATTACTTTATGGGCTTTTGGGTCTTCCAAAAATTTACGTCCTTTGTCATTGAGCTTTACCACTCCATGATTATCAAAGTCCTTGTTGAGATAATTAAATAATAAAACTTGGCGAATCACAGAACGCCAATACTGTTGTGTTTGGTCTTTTCCTTTGCCAAAAACACTTACTTTATTATGGCTATAACTTTTGACATAATCAGTTCCTTTTCCCATCAGTACATCAGCAATATGACTAATAGTAAAACGTTCTTCTGTTTCTTTGACGGCTTTCAACACCCATTCTACATGTTCGTTGGCTTCAAATTTTGGTCTTGGTTTGTCTGTATTATCATTAAAACCTCCGTCTTTTTCTACATTTTCACCAAAATAATGAAGTAGCTGTCTTCTTCTACAAACTCCAGAAGTAGCATAATCCATCATTTCTTGGAGCAAATAACGTGCATTATCTCGCTCTGTAACGGGTTTGTCTTTATTAAATTTTTCTAATTTGTGAATATCTTCTGGACTATAAAACATAATACAATCAGCATTCAATCCATCTCTTCCTGCTCTTCCTGTTTCTTGGTAATAGCCTTCTAATGACTTTGGTGCATCGTAGTGAATTACACAACGAACATCTGGTTTATCTATTCCCATTCCGAAGGCAATCGTAGCAACAATTATATCTACTTCTTCATTCAGAAAAGCATCTTGATTTTGCATTCTGATACTAGAATCCAAACCTGCATGATAAGGACGTGATTTTATATCATTGACTTTCAAGAACTCGTGTATTTCTTCTACTTTTTTTCTACTCAAGCAATATATAATACCTGATTGCCCTTTTTTACCTTTTAAATATTTGATGAGCTGTTTTTTTACATTTGTTTTCGGACGAACTTCATAGTATAAATTCTGACGATTAAATGAAGTTTTGAATACATTTGCATCTTCCATGTGAAGATTTTTCTGAATATCTTGTTGTACTTTTGGTGTTGCTGTTGCTGTTAGGGCAATAATAGGCAAATCTCCTAAACTATCGACAATAAAACGAATACGACGATACTCTGGACGGAAATCATGTCCCCATTCAGAAATACAATGCGCTTCATCAATAGCAATAAAAGAAATTTTAGCCTTCGCCAAAAAGTCTAAATTTTCTTGTTTGGTAAGTGATTCGGGGGCAACATAAAGTAATTTTGTATCTCCTGCTAACACCGATTTTTTGACTTTATTACTTTCTGATTTAGAGAGCGTAGAATTGAGAAAAGACGCATTTATTCCGACAGCATTGAGCTGGTCGACTTGATTTTTCATGAGAGCTATCAAAGGCGAAATTACAATCGCTGTTCCTTGTTGCACAATGGCAGGGAGTTGATAACAAAGCGATTTGCCTGCTCCTGTTGGCATGATTACAAATGTATTTTTGCCATCAAGAAGATTTTGAATAATTGTTTCCTGATTTCCTCTAAACTGATTATATCCAAAAACTTCTTTTAATGTTTTTTTGAGATTTATTTTTTGCTCTACCATTTTAAAACCTTTTGTAAGATAGGGTACGACTTAGGAAATAGTGTAATACGAATGATTTAGATAGTCTATAATTCTAATTGAATTACATTTATCCATTTATTTGATCTTCTGTCTTCTACTATATCTGATTATTTCGTGCTGATTAAAATTTTAATTTTCTTATTTTATATAATAAAGTTAGCACAAAACTTTGAGAAAACAAGGCTAATTATGTGTTTTATTGGAATAGAAAGAAAAATAATTCATAATTTCTTGACTTTCTATTCATTATTTAGTTGCGAATTATTCGTAAGGCATTTACGAATCTGTTTTTAGTAAGCCTTTTTATTTACGTATTTATCTACTACCAATATACTCAATTACTGCAAAAAAACAACTATTTTGAGAAGGGATATTTCGAAATTAATCTATCTGATGCTTAAATACTTTTCCATTTTCAAAATGGTCTATTGTTTTGATAGGGCTAAAATCCTTTAATGAAATTTGTATTCCTTTTTTGGCTCTTCCGACTTTTTAGCGATTTTCTTTTTTTTAAATATAATTTCTATTTTAATTTGGTCTGTACCGTAGGTCTGACCAAGTTAAAATAAGCATTTGCAGTTCAGAAAGGCTTATTTTGTTCAAGTTAGACCTGCAGTACAGACTTGAACAAAATACAAGATAGTTTTTTTCGCTAAATTGTCGGAAGAGCCAAGAATTTTATTCGTTTTATTTAAAAACTCTTGACTATTCAAATCATATTTTCGCTCGTCTTTATCGTAATCTGAAATATTTAGCGTTTCTATCCATCTTTTATTTTTATCAATTTTTGGCAATCGATAGCGCAAACGTTCTAAGTTTTGTCGTAAAAACTTATCAATAGATTTATTTTCAGAAAGACGAGTTTTGATAGGATAATTTAGAAATTTATTTTGAGCAATGGCAGGAAAGTACTCTTCATACTCATCAAAATTGGGATTATAAAGTGTGTATTTGTGTTCGATAGCATTTGCTATAAAAAAAGAAAAAGAAAAAATTCGCTTGGCAAGTTGCCCAGATTTTCCGTCTATGATGACCATTTTTTGATTAGATTATAAAACCGTCAAAGACAAGCCTTTAACCTACAAAAAAATAATTTATTTTTTCTGAATACTCTCTGTCATTAGTTTATAAATTTGAGTAAAATTATCATCCAAATTCATTTTTTTGAGCATTTCTAAATGCTTTTCAATTACCTTTTTATCGTTCCGAATGGCAGGTCCAGTTTGAGCATTCGATGGATTGATTTCTAAGGCTTTTTGAAGCGTTTCCTCCAAAAGTGGTTTGAGCATATCAAAAGGAAGATTTTTTTCCTTCAGAATTTGCTCACTAATCGTCCACAAATAATTAGAAAAATTACACGCAAAAACGGCAGCAACATGCAAAATACTTCGATCTTTTGAAGAAACTTGAAATACTTTATTAGAAAACTGTTTGGCTAGATTTGTCAATTTTTCCTCAATTTCTTTGTCATTTGCTTTATCACTCGCTTCTATACAAAATGGAATCGCACTAAAATCAACTTCTTTTGCCTTGCTAAACGTCTGTAAAGGATAAAAAACACCAATTTTTTCTATTTTTTCTCCTAACACATTTTGACTGGCTAATTGTAACATTTCCATCGGTTGCGCTCCCGAAGTATGCGCCAAAATACAGGTTGGAGGAAGAATAAGTTTTGACAAAACACTTTCAAAAGCTCCATCTGCAATAGATAAAATAGCTAAATCTGCATCTGTTTTAGAAAAATCTAATTGTTCGACAGAGTGACTAATTTCTATATTTTTATTTAGATTATCTATTTCTGTGAGTTTTTGCTTTAAGGTTTCTGCATTTTCTCTATTTCTACTCCAAATATGTGTTATTTGTAAGTCTTGTTTTTCAGAATTAGTTGTAGAAAATAAAAATGCTAAATGCCAAGCTACATTTCCAGCTCCAATGAAGATAGTTTTCAAATTAATTACGAATTATGAATTTAATACTACAATTTCAGCAAAGATAAAAATATAGCCAATGTGATGCTTATCTTTATTATTTCAAACAGGGCATATTCATAAAAACTTTGTCAGTAATTTTTGGGTAATCCAAAAGAACTCTAACAATAGTTTAACGCAAAAATGCTTATTTTTTAAACTATTGACAGCCTTAGGGCGCTCAAAATGTCGTTTTTAGTAGAGGGAACAGGCAAGCCTTTTCACTACTAACTTCAAAGCATTTGAGTTCCTTCTCTACTATAATTTAATTCTCACTTTTTAATTGATTTTTGATTCCCATTCCCAAACTTATCAAAACGACAATCAAGATAAACCAAGAAGAAATTTGAGTAATTAATGCGCCTGTTTTGTACGAATTTGAATCAAAAATAAATACAATTTTATGCTTTCCTTTTGGAATTTCTAAACCACGCAAAACATAATTTACTGAAACAATAGTCGCATCTTTTCCATCAATAGTTGCCGTCCAACCTTTTGGATAATAGATTTCTGAAAATACAGCAAAGCCATCATTTGAATTATTACTTTCATATTCTAACACTTTAGAATCGTATTTTGTCAGTTTTATAGTTGCTGTACTATCTTTTTGAAACTCAGTTTTTGAAACCTTAAATTTAGATTTATCTAACATAGCTGTTTCTTCTAAATTAATAGCTTTTTCTACACTTGCACTCATCAGAGCAGCCATTTCTTCATCTGGACTATTGACTTGATTTATTTTAGAAACAAACCAAGCACTTCCATACGCATTTGGATTGAAAAGCATTTGTTCTTTTTGCATTCCATAGGTAATATAACGAGTATTGAGCATATTCAGAACAGACGTTTGAGCAAAATCTGGGCGTTTTTGAGCTTGAAGAGAAGACATAATAAATGCCTGTTCTTGTCCTAAAGGACGTTCTAACAAGTCTTGATAACGTTGCATTTTGGCAGCAAAATAACCACCGATTGAACGATGAAAATACGAAGTATGTGTTTCTTGTTGGAAATTTTGAAGCGACATAACTCTATAACCTAACTCTTTATCTTTAAGAATTTCTGTATCAACTGGCGCAGGACTAATAGTAACTTGAGAAGCTCCCTTTTCAAATTTTGAAGCAGGTAAATAATTTTTTCCTATCAAAAACACATCTCCAACAGCCAAAAGAGCAATTATAGAAAAAGCAGCCATAGCAGGAATGGTCTTCTTTACATACAAATAAATTGCACCGACTACCAAAACAATCAAAAACAAAGAACGAAAAGCACTCGAACGAATCATCGACAAACGGTCTTGGCGAACCAAATCAGCAAGCTGCCCGAGTTGAGAATCAGAAGCTGCATTCAAATCCATATTTCCAGAAAAAAGCAGAATCAAAACACATAATCCTCCTGTAATTCCTCCAGCTATAAAGAGATTTTTTAGAAATGTTTTTTCTTTAGTTGCATCTTCCTTTACATTCTCTTTTGCAGTAAAATAATTTTCTAATTTTTGGCTCAATGTTTCGAAAGCCAAAACTGTCATTAATAAAATAGTCAAGGCAAGAGCCATTGAAACCGAACGGAATTTATTAAACCCTGGTACATAATCAAATAAGAAATAATTGAGAGAAGAGAAATTTTCGCCCCACGCAAGCATTGCCATAAAAAGAGCAGCAATCAAAATCCACCATTTTTCACGATTATCTAATACCACCAATCCCCAAACAAACAAGAAACACAAAACAGCACCTGCATAAATAGGGGCAGCCGTAAAAGGCTGATTGCCATGATAAGTTGGAATAGGCAATTCTTGAAGTTGTCGTTCAGAATATTGTCCAGTCTGTCTTAATGCGTTGTATGTTTCGGAGTCTTCGTCCAATATTTCAGAAGAAGAACCACCGTACAAATAAGGCACAAGCAAAGTAAATGTTTCTCCAATTCCTTGACTCCAACTAAATGCATAATCTTTACTCAATCCATCATTACTTTGAGATTGACTATTTGGGTTTGTATTCGTTGCATCAACTGTCAGTTCTGTTCCTCCACGAGTAGAATAAGGGCTGTATTCCATTGTAGTCAAAATCTTTCCTGCATTTACACCTACCCCCAAAATAAAAGCGATAACTAAAAATGCAGCTTGCTTGATAAAAACAGGAATTTGTCCACTTTTTACAGAAAAAACAAGCTCATTAATTCCAAAAATCAAACAAATAAATCCTAAATAATAGGTTATTTGATAATGACTTGCTTTGACTTCTAAAGCCATTCCTAAAGCTGTTAGGGCAAAACCTAGCCAATATTTTTTATTAAAAGTAAGTTTCATTCCTCCCAAAATAAGCGCAGAGTATGCAATCGCCCAAAGTTTGGTAACGTGTCCTACTTCTATCAAAATCAAATTATAGGTCGTAAAAGCAAAAACAGCTCCTCCTACAGCACTCCAAAGAGGTTTTGTACCAAAACATAATAACATTATATAGGTACAAAACATAGCCAAAAACAACAGATGCGCTCCTGTCTGTTCGGCAAAACCTCCACGCAAAATCGCCTCAAAAACAGGCAATGCACCATAAGGAAAAATTGGATAGGTCATGTAAGCAGGCATTCCCGAAAACATACGCCCATTCCACATAGAAGGCTCACCGTTTGCTTTTAAGTATTGGGAGTTTTCTTGCACCATTCCTTTATATTGCATCATATCACTCTGTTTGAGTGATTTGTCGTCTAATAATTCAGGCGAAAAATAAACAAACGTAAGCAAATAAAAAGCTGCAATAGCAATGAGATGAGGCAAAAGACGAGCAAAAGAAAAGTTTTTCATGAATGTAAACTATATAGGATTCTGTTTTAGTTTTTTAGTATTACAAATATAGGATATTTTTTTTAGGTTGTAATTTTAGTTCTGTTATTTTTGTCTAAGCATCAAAATTTGGTTATCTAAACGCAAATTTCTGTATTTTCCCTTTCTAAATAATTCAGTTAGCATAATTGAAGAACCTGTTTTTGCTTTTTAGTTGCAGAGCAACCTCACCTTTGTAGAACTATAAAAATGACCACATTAGAGCTAAAGAATAACCAAACCCTGCTAATACAAAGTTACGCCACTCTGTAGCTTTTTAAATCATTTATGTATACCCTTTCTACAAAGGTAACGCAACTCTGTTGCTAGAAATATCTATTTCAATTTTTATAAATATTACTCCTATTGGGTGCATAACAAATTAGCTACGCTGCTCTTCGGGTGTCGCTTAGTCAATTTGTATTACGTAACAGGTATTTTTTTTGATACAAACAGCTAGTTTAGGAAAAGACTTGCCTTTTCCCTACAAAAAACGACAATTTGTTATACACGCCTCCTATTTGATAATAAATTTGTATTAAAATTGATAAAATGAAACGCAGCTACATAGCTAAAATTATATCAATGATTATCCAAATCGCTTTACAGATTTCTATTTATACCTTCCTAACGTACTTAAAAGCAACTCATTTTCTTCTGGTGTTCCGATAGTTATTCTCAAACAACCTTCACATAAAGGTTCTTTTGAACGATTTCTGACTACAATTTCATTTTGGCTTATCAAAAAATTATAAACCTCTTCTACTTTAGAATGGTCTTTTAATTTTACTAAAATAAAATTTGTATCTGATGGATAGACTTTTTCTATAAAACTAAATTTGTCCTTATTACTCAACTCTTCAATCAATTTTTCACGTTCAAAATTCAGAACTTGAATCGCTTGTTCTACATTTTGAGGAAGACTTAAAGCCTTTAAAGCAATTTTTTGAGTGAGCATATTTACATTATAAGGTGGTTTTGTACGCTTATAATATTCCATAATTTCGGCAGAAGAAAACGCCATTCCCAAACGAACACCAGCCATTCCCCACGCTTTTGAAAGGGTTTGTAAAACAACAATATTTGGAAAATTCTCTAATTCATTGATAAAACTAGCTTCCTTGGAATTAGAGTTTTTATTATCTACAAAATCAATATATGCCTCATCAATCACCACAATTCCGTCAAAAAATTGACATACTTCTTTTATATCATTTTTATCAATCAAATTTCCTGTTGGATTATTTGGGCTACAAACAAAAATAAGTTTTGTATTTACATCAATTTGTTTTTTTATTCCTTCCAAATCTAATTGAAAATCAGTTGTCAATAGCGATTTTCTGACTTCTACATCATTTATTGTTGCAGAAACTGAATACATTCCATACGTCGGAGGGCAAACAATAATATTATCTTTTTGAGGAATACAGAAAATTCTGAAAAGTAAATCAATCGCTTCATCACTTCCATTTCCTACAAATATCTGATTTTCGTTTATGTTTTTGAGCTTCGAAAGCTGTGCTTTTATATCTCGTTGGTGTGGGTCTGGATAGCGATTATAATCTATCTGAACCATTTCTGAAAGTGGCGAACCGAGTGCATTTTCGTTGGCATCTAAAAAAATAGGTGCAGGAGTTTCAAAATTTTCATCTATTTTTGTAACTTCTATATCACTTTTTTTATATTCATCTCTTGCCGAAGAATAGGCTTTGAGTGTCAGAATATTTGGACGAATAAGTTTTTGTAAATCAAAATTCATTTTTTGTAACTGATTAGCGAGTGATTTGTATGATTTATATGGTTCTATATGGTTCTATATGATTCTAGTTGCAAATCATAACTTGTATTTTGTTCAAGTCTGTACCATAGGTCTGACTTTGACAAAATAGGTTGTTTCAAATGAGAATGATTATTTTAATTTGGTCAGACTTTCAGTACAGACCTAGGGTAAACGCACGAAACTTTTTATACTGCTTTCAGTGTGTTTAAACACACTTTAACTATCAGAGTAAATTCAATTTGCAAAGTTAAAAACTAGCTTGATTTGCTTTAAACGAGTACATTT
>Ga0100394_1003310_pt1 | contig 13262 bp, 8 predicted proteins | sample CryGeymeta201518_FD_81549 | JGI IMG/M metagenome (GOLD analysis project Ga0100394, IMG submission 81549) | Groundwater microbial communities from Crystal Geyser aquifers in Utah, USA - Crystal Geyser metaG 2015-18 | ecosystem: Environmental > Aquatic > Deep subsurface > Groundwater | place: USA... | reverse complement strand
AAGCTCCAGCTTTGTCATTCATTACAGAAAAGTGGACAAAGCTCCAGCTTTGTCATTCATTACAGAAAAGTGGACAAAGCTCCAGCTTTGTCATTCATTACAGAAAAGTGGACAAAGCTCCAGCTTTGTCATTCATTACAGAACAGTGGATAAAGCTCCAGCTTTGTCATTCATTACAGAAAAGTGGACAAAGCTGGAGCTTTATCCTACGGAGTATGACCACCTCGTTGTCGCACCTCCTCCGCCTTTACCACCGGCTGAAGATGGACACACGGCAGGCGCCGCTCCGACCGGGATTCATTGACATCCCCGAAACCCGTCCTGTATAATGGCGTACCGGAGAGTCGAGAGCCGAACTTGCAGAAACCATCGCCCTCCTTGTCGGAGCACTGTACCGCGCTACTTAACACGAGGGTCTCTCTTCGCTTGGTCGTTCCTCCAACGTCGGTAGTGTGAACGCACCGGGTGGCGTCGGGTTGCTTGGGTTTGTTTTCTGTCTTAACAACCTACTCCCAGGAGGTATTTTGATGGCGCAAGAGCACACGGAACAGGCTGAACCGAAGGCAAATCGATCCAGAGGACCATTGGGTGTCACCGCTGTAGCGTTGCTGGTGATGATTATCGCCGTGGTGATGGCGCTGTGGTTCTACAGGGAGCAGCAGGATGCGGAGACCCGCGTGCAGCTTTCGCAGCAATACATCGTCACCGCGCTGCTCAAACCCGCGGGCGAGAAGCTGGTGAAGGCCGAGCAATACGTGGGGGAGATGAATTATGGCCATGCCGACGAGATGCTGAACCGGGCTGTGACGATGTTCAGCAGCGCGTCGCAGGTGCTTGGTCAATTCGGCTCGTTGGATGTTCTGACCCGTTGTCAGTCCAGCGTCCAGGATGCACAGCAGGCTGTCCAGACCACTTCCTCGGATGCGCTGGAGAGAATTCAGGTGGCGAAGAAACAGATCGAGATGGCCGAAATATTGGTGGCGCAGAAAAGCATCTCCTGGGCCCGGGAACAGGCGCAGTTCGGCAATTTCTCCGAGGCAAAAGCCTTCCTGATGCAGACATCGACGCTCTTCGAGGATGCCACTCAGGTGGAAGGTATGGACCCGATGAGCGGCGACTGGAGAGACGACGTGATAGCAGGTCTATCGAAAGCTCAGAAGTCTCTGAACGGTTTCGCAGACTCTTCGGTTGACGAGCTGGATGCCTTGTCTCAGCAATTCAACAAGGTGGGCCTGGCAAAAGCCCGGGAATATCTGATCTCGGCTGAGCGCCAGATTGCCACACAGGATTTCACGGATGCAAAACGCAGTCTGATGGAAGCGGCGACGATGTTTGAGCAGGCTCGGCAGGTGGAGGGCATGGAGCGCCAGGACTGGATCGATGATGTCGTGGCGGGTCTCGGAACAGCACAGAAGTCAGTGAACGACTTTGCCGAGAAGGCAACTCCGGTGATTGACCAAAGCCTGAAGGCGCTCGAACAGACATTGTCCGGGAAGTAGACTGGGACACAACTCCTGGATTGCGGCCAACTGACGGCGCGATTTCCGGTTCAGTCTGGCATTGATTGAGGTGACGAAGTCTCCATGGCAGCAGCAGATACCCGTAAAGTAAAAACGTTGCTCCGTCAACTTGATGGGAAAAGCGAATCATCACAACGCCCCATCATCGACCAGTTGGTCGCCATCGGACCGAAAGCGGTCGATTCCCTCTCCGATTTGGTGGAGAATGGCGAAACCTTCCAGATACGGATGGCGTCGGCAACGGCGCTCGGCGAGGTAGGCCTCAAGAAGTGTGTCAAGCCTCTGATCCATGCGCTGGGCGACACAAGTCTGAATGTTCAGCGGATGGCGGTTGCCGGGCTGATCAACATCGGCCCTCCTTCGGTGGACGACCTCATCCGGGCTTTCAGGAACGAGGACGACTCGGTGCGCAAGTGGTGTGCGGAGGCTCTCGGGAAATGTGGATCGCGGTCGGACGCGCCGGTGCTCGTAAAGGCGCTGCCGCACGACAGTCCTGAAGTGCAGAAGGCCATCATCATTGCTCTGGGTGAACTGGGCAGCAAGCGCTCGTCGGCCCAGTTGATAACGATTCTCGAGGGCGAAAACACGGACCTCACGCGCTATGCCGCGGAGGCGCTCGGCCGGTTGCGAGATGAAGCTGGAATCACTGCTCTGGTGAAGTGCCTTGAATCCGCCAGTACCGATGTCCGCAAGGCCGCGGCGGATGCCTTGGTGTCCATCGGTGCAGGGTCCGTTCCGGCTCTGATCGAGTGCCTGGATCACCGAAACTACGCAGTAAGACGGTGGGCGGCTGAAGCGCTGGGAGAGTTGCAGGACGAGAGGGCAGCGAAGGCGCTGATCAAGTCATTGGAAGACGAAAACGACAGGGTGCGGCGCTATGCGGCCCTCGCTCTCGGGAAGATCGGTTACCGTCCCGCGGCGAAGTCCTTCAAGAAACTGCTGGCGGACCCGTCGCAGGATGTCCGTTTCAGCGCCGTGAAGGCGGTTGCGGGAATTGGGGGCAAAGAAGCCCTGGACCCCTTGCTCCACGCCCTGGACGATCCCGACTGGGTCGTGCGGCTGGCCGCTGTGCAGGGGCTGGGGAATCTGGGGGAAAAGGAAGCTGTCCCGAAGTTGAGCGGCTGCCTCAAGGATCCCGAATGGAGCGTGCGCCTGCACGTTGCCGAGTCCTTGGGGAAGATCGGCGACGCGCAGGCGGTCATCCCCCTGGTCAAGGCATTGGGAAGTGAAAAACCGGTCGTGCGGAAGAGCGTCATTTTTGCGCTGGGCACCATTGGCGACCCGCGCGCTCAACACATACTGCTCCGCTGTGCCTCCGAAAGCGACATCGAAACCAGAGAAACGGCCACTGCGGCGCTCGCGATGCTGAGGAAGACGTCGAAGGACATTCCATCCCCCGGCAGGAAGCGAACCCGCAAGACGAACGCCGGAAAGTGATCGGGCGACCATTGTGGAAGGAGACAAAGTTGTTGTCATCAACCGAAAGGCCCGGCACGACTATGAGATCAGCGAGACCTGTGAGGCCGGGATTGTTCTGACAGGACCCGAGGTCAAATCAGCCCGCAACGGGCACGTCAGTCTGAAGGAAAGTTACGCGCGCATCGTTGCTAACGAGGCTTTTATTTTGGGGATGCACATCGCTCCCTACACACAGGCGGGGAGCGAAAACCTGGAGCCAACCCGTCCGCGGAAGCTTCTGCTGAAGCGTGGCGAGATTAGACGTCTCACGGGCAAGACGCAAGAACGCGGTTTCACGCTGGTTCCTCTGAAGTTCTACTTCACAAGGGGACTGGCAAAGGTGCTGCTGGGCTTGGGACGTGGACGCGCAATCCACGACAAGCGCAATGTCATCGCCGAACGTGATGTCAGGAGAGACATCGATCGGGCGATAAAAGAGAGCAAGCGTTGACGATTACTCGCCAGTGATGATAGTATTCATGTCGTCGGGTGTTGCCGACCATCGACAATCTGTTACCGAACATTCAACATCCTACATCCAACATGAGAAAGGGGGGGGCGATCGGGTTCGACGTGAAGAATCGAGGAGCGTGAATAGCGAGCGGAGGTCCCACATGCCTCCTTAAACCGTGGACCAAACATAAATGCCGAGCCTGAGCTCGCACTCGCTGCCTAATTAGCGGCGTGTCCCTCGGAAGAAGTTGGCGCTTCCGCTGTGGGCATCACCTCAGCCGACTACCCGAAGTCTGGTCAGCTCGAGCCGGACCAGGGGAAATCAAATCGACCTAACCGATGCGGACCCTGTCTGCGGGGGACGTTCAGGTGAAACCTAAAACGCAGACTGCGCTCGGAGAAGTTGCGCTTCCGTCTTTGCGGACGCGGGTTCGATTCCCGCCGCCTCCACCATTTTCTCCCAGATTCCTATCGTTTCCTCCTCCGCCGCCGCAGGCCACAGCGGCGGAGCTTCGATGGGTGCCCCCCCATATCCTCCTGAAAAAATCGGGTAACTGCTTAGCCGGTTGATGCGGGTTCGCCTTGTCGGTAGACGGCACGTATTTGTTCCGGGGTGAGTTCTACGATGCTTTCCATCATGCCGCTTCCATAGCATACCCATCGCGATTAGCCTTTTCAAATTCTCTCGGAAAAAATGTTGACCAACCACCACTCCTCGGCTACAATACAAGCCATCTCAACTCAGCCATTGCCTCTCCGAAGGCAGCCTGAGGAGTTACGGAACAGGTTAGTCGGGAAGCGCGTATGGGCTGGACACGGAATAGCTGGAGCAGCGTGGTCGCGACTTTTGTTGCGGTGGCGCTATGGGGGACGATCTTCTGTTCGGGAGCGGAAGCTGGCCGCCATACCGTCATCACAATCACCTCCCGCTACAACACCCAGATGCGCCAACCTAAAGCGTTGCGCGACTTCCTGACGCGTCATCCCGGCGTTCGCCTTGAGCAGTGGGATGGCATACCGATGCCCCCTCAAGCCTGGGGGGCCAGTCTTGCGATGGCGATGGCGGCCAATATTGGGCCAGACATCTTTGAGCGGGATATCCGGCAATCCGTCGAACAGCGCCTCGCGTACCCTCTGACGGAATGGATTGGCAGAGACGGTGCTCTGAAGAACGGCAAGCCGAAGCTGAAACCCGACGGCACACCGGAGCTTAATGGGCAGATTGATGCCGACGAAGTCAAATGGCCCGGCTGGATGAAGATCAAACCGCTCTATCGACAGGTTGTCACTGTCGATGGTGTTGCCTACTCTCTCCCGAATCGCGGGGGAACGTACGTCGGAATTCTCTACAGCAAGCGCCTTCTGATGAAGGCGGGGTTGGACCCGCGGACCCCTCCGCGGAACTGGGAGGAGTTCATACGGTGGTGTCGGCTACTCTACAATCGGGACAGCAAATCCCCCGCGGTAGAGTTCATTCCCGCGAGTTGGGATTTTGCCCCTTGGGTGGCGACAACAGGTTCGAGTATCGTTGTTCAGGCGCGCCGGAGTCCGACCACCGGGAAAACTTACACGTTCAATGAGCAGGACACGACGTTTCGAGCGTCTGATACGGGCGAAAACCTGCAGAACGTGATACCTACTTGGCGGTGCAATGTGGCGAGCAAGCCCTGCACCGCCGCCGTCGCGTTCTACCATCGATTGCGCTGGGCACCATGGATTCGCGATCGACAGTCGGGCGACCCAGTGGAACTGACCGCCGAAGACATGGAGCGCGGATTCGCCCTGCGCGATGGACGCCGCATTCCTTTCCAGGATGGCGATGTCATCGAGGGCAGTATCGGTGTTACGGTCACTGACACCTACGATACGCTGAAACGCATGGGGCGCGACCTGGCGATGTTCCCTCTCTGGTCGGGGGACATGACCCAGTTTGAGACGATGGGACTCGACCCCAGCGACATGGGCATGATGCCCTTTCCGGGAATGACCACCGAGCGCCGGCCCGTGCTACAAGCATCCAATTCGTTCTTCATGATCGGGAAAGACGTCCTGCGGCGCGGCGGCGACACCGAGAAAGAGCGCAAGGCCTATCGGGACCTTGTCTGGGAAATCCTCACGATTATCACCAGCCCCGAAGGCAACGACGAAGAGATCCGCCGGAAGGTCGCCGCAGGGCAGGCGAAGTTCCTCAACCCTCGCGACTTGGAGCGGCTGAGGCTGGACGACTATCTGCGCGACATACCACCAGAGAACCTGAAGATGTGGGAGGACATCGAGTCGGCGAAGATACTGGAGGTGGTCGAGCCATTCATGGGCAAGTGGTTGCAGTTCCGCGATTTCTACCAGAGGGAAGTGATCGACCTCGTCCTCCGCCCCAGCGGGAAGGAGTTCGATTACAGGGCGGCCCTCCAACAGCTTGAGCGCGACGCCAACACCGGAATCATGTTCGAGAGACCTCAGTCGGCACTGGATCGGTACCGGCCCGTTGCGCGTATTGTCGCGCTCATTGTCTTCCTCGTGTTCGCCGGCGTGGTGGTCCTGATGGTTCGCGGACAGATGCGAAGAGCAACGAGTACAGCGGGCGTCTATAAGGGAGCGCTGCCGTGGATCATGCTGGCGCCAGCGCTGCTGTCCATCGCGTTGTGGGGGTACTATCCCCTGTCCCGCGGGCTTGTCATGGCCTTTCAGGACTACAAGATCGTCGGGAAGTCCCTCTACGTTGGGCTGAATAACTTCATCAGCATCGCTCTCGACCCGAACTTCTACCACTATATCAAAACCACGTTCCGGTTCGTCTTGTGGAACCTGATTCTGGCCTTCTTCACGCCGATTGCGCTCGCCTTTCTGCTAACCGAGGTTCCCCGATTGAAAGTCTTCTTCCGGACGCTATTCTTCCTGCCGCAGATGACCAGCGGATTGGTGGTAACTCTGATGTGGAAGGAGATGTTCCAAGGCACCGCGACAGGCACGATCAATCGAGCCCTGGGGCACTTCATCCACGACTACAAACCGATTGACTGGCTGGGAGACCCAAAGGTCGTCATGGCCTGCGTCATCATCCCCGGAGTCTGGGCAGCCGCGGGGATTGGCAGCCTCATCTATCTGGCCGCCCTCAAGTCAGTGCCCGACGAGCTGTATGAGGCGGCCGGGCTTGACGGCGCCGGCGTGCGTCAGAAGGTTCGCCATATCACCATGCCGACAATTCTCCCGCTGGTGCTAATCAATTTCGTGGGCGCTTTCATTGGTACCTTTCAGTCCATGGGGAGCATCTTCCTGCTGACGTTTGGGGGGCCCGGCAAGGAAACGATGGTCATGGGAATGGCGATCTGGCAAGAGGCGTATGTCAATCTCCGCTTCAGCCTCGCCACTTCCTACGCCTGGATTCTTGGCAGCATCCTGATCGGGTTCACTTACCTGCAACTACGGATTCTAAGAAGGGTGGACTTCCGACAGGTGAAGACGGAGTGAAGAGTGGCGAGCGGCAAGTGTGCAGGCCCGGGAGTGGAGTTGATAGGCTGGAGAACGATGGGGCGGACGTGAAGGCCTAAGAGTTGTGGGAATTGTGCGGGGATGATTGCGGGCAGATCGCGAGGGACTTTTGCGGTCGTGAAGTCGCCAAGCAATTGATTCGGAGTGTCGGTTCCATACCGGCGAATATTGAGAAAGGCGACGGGCGAGAGTACGGGAAGGAACTCGCGCATTTCCCGCGCGTCGCTCGCGGCTCCGCCCGTGAGAGCCAAGGTTGGTACATTCGAGCAAACCGATTGTTGTCGCCTGACACCGGTCGATACTCGTTGCGCGCCGCTCGACGAGATCATCGGGATGCTTGTGTCAACCATCAACCCACTGGAGAAGCGTCAGAAATGAGCAAACCTTAAACACAAGCAATGCGTAGCGATTCTGCCGTTGCGACACTCGCCACTCATAAACTAACATGCCAATCCTCTCCCATACCGACTACAAAACTCTAAAGGGCCGCGTCCTCGTATTGGGCATCTATGCGTCATTGATCATCGGCGGGCTGACAATGGTGTACCCGTTCACGGTAATGGTGACGGGTTCGCTCAGCAACCCGTTCGACTACGAGCGCCGCGGCGCCGCGCCGCGGTTCTTCTGGTCGAGAGAAGACCGGTTCATGCGCACGCTCTGCACCTATTTTCCTCCCGCACACCGAGGATCGCTTCGGCAGTTGCGACAGTACTTCCCCGACCTCCCGAAAGATTGGCAGCTCTGGTCGGCCATCGGCGACGACCCGAAAGGCAGCGACTCCTGGGCACGGAAACAGTTGCAGCGGCTTGATGACCCCGTTCGTCGGAGACAGCTCGATGCTGCCGCATCGGACTATGAGGAGTTCATGAAGCGCTGGGATATCCGTGAGACGATACTGGCGTACGACCAGCGACAGATCTCTCCTTTCCTGCGGAAGCAGTACGGGACTCTCGACCGCTTCAACGCGTCGTGGGAATTCTCCGTGGATGATTTCTACAAGGTCGCCGCCGCGGAGTGGGGCGGTGAACCGATTGATCTCCCCAACTACGTTCCCGAGGAGGACAACCGTTACCGCGACTTGCTCCTGTTCCGGGAAGCCTATCGGGCTAACAGATTTACGCGCTATCTCGGAGGTCGCGACGCGCCGGCCGGTTATCTGCGTCCCGCGAGTCTGCGGTTTCTCTGGGAGGACTTCGTCGCAGCGCAATCTATCGACTCGGGCGGTTCCCCCCTTTCATCTGAGAACGCCCAACCGGAAGACGTCCCGTTCCCCTTACCACCACGAGCCACGGGCCAACTCCGTGAGCAGTGGGACAGATTCCTTACAACAACCTTTCCGCTGCGCCATGTCGAAATCAAGGTAGACGAGACGAAACGTGAGGCATACCGCTCGTTTCTCATCAAGAGGTTCCGCATCCTCGGCTACATGAACAGCGTATTGGAGCGAGATGCGCAGGACTGGGACGATGTGGTGTTGACGACGGCCATTCCCACCGGGCCGGATTCCGCCCCCCTCGCCAAGGTATGGATGGACTTCGTGAGAACCGAAGTGCCCCCGCAGGAATGGATCGTTCGCGACACACTTCCCGAACAGGCGTTCCAGCGATATGCAGTCCGGAAGCACGGCAGTCTGGAGGGCATCAACGAAGCCTACGGACTTGACCTCTCCAGCGTGCAGCAGTTGCGTGTGCCATTCGGGGAAGCGCTGCTGGCGACTTTCGCTCACCGCGAGTGGCGGTTTGCCTGGGACCAAGCACTCTCCAACTATGTGTCGGTGATCGATTTCCTGTTCCACCGAGGCCGAGCGGTGCGCAACACGATCATCCTGGTCGTCCTCTCGTTGCTGGTGACACTGACCGTTAATCCTTTGGCAGGATATGCGCTCAGCCGTTTCAGTCTTCGATCGACAGAGAGGATCATCGTTTTTTGCCTGGCGACCATGGCTTTCCCGGCGGCAGTGTCCGCTATCCCCGGTTTTCTCCTGCTGCGAGACCTCAATCTGCTCAACACGTTCGCCGCCCTCGTGCTGCCCGCAGCTGCCAACGGCATGACCATCTTCCTGCTGAAAGGATTCTTCGACTCACTCCCGCGGGAGCTTTACGAGGCCGCCACCATCGACGGCGCACCCGAATGGAAGATTTTCTATCACATCTCTCTACCACTGGTGAAACCAATTATCGCGGTCAGCATGTTGAACGCGTTCATCCATGCCTACAACGCTTGGGAATGGGCACTGATCGTTTGCCAGGACCGAGAAATGTGGACCGTTGCCGTGTGGACGTACCAGTTCGCTCAAACGCAGGGAGGACAGCCGTTCACGGTGATGGCCGCCTTCGTGGTGACCTCGATTCCGGTGCTTCTCGTCTTTCTCTTCTGCCAGAAGATTATTTTGCGCGGCATCATCCTGCCGCAGATGAAGTAGGTTTCGGCGGCGTGAATAGTGAAGCGCGGAAAGGTCGCCCAAGCGAACATGACACCACGCGAACAGTTCCAGCGATTCAACCGGCTCCAGCCCTGGTATACAACCACCGAACATCGGACCGGGACCATTGCTCTCTGCCTGCGAGCGATGGCTTACCGAGGGACTAAACTTCCACCTGGACCCGCGTCGCTATGATGAATGGTGTGACGCGTTCGGTCTGGATCGCTGGCCGACCACTGTGTCCGTCCACCTCGCGCGTGCCTCGCTCTTCGAAGAGGCCGTCCTCGAAGAAACCGAGACCACGGTCACCAAACGTCTGTCGGATGGTTCCATCGAGCAGGATAACAAAGGCTCGCACAAGAGCATCCCGCACGTTGTCCGGCCCGCGGTGACCAGCCGGGCGGAGTGGGGTCGTCTGAAGGAGTGGTGGCAAGTTGACGCGCCGCTTCCTGGTGCTGATGTCCCGGAAGTGTTCGAAGTTCTCCAGCAAGCGCGGGAATCGGACCAGGCAGAGGGGATTGCGGACTTCTTGGACAAATAGTGGCCCGCGTGGCATACTGTGAGCGTTTCGTGTGGAGAAGTTTCTCTTCTTACTGTAGTTTGGTTCTGGTGGGTAGGAGCGAACTCTGTGAGTTCGCTGTCGGGAGACGCCTCCTACATGTGATGTCTACCGAAATTTGCCAAACTGCAGTTACTGATAAGGGAGTCTCCAATTGTCCAATTCAATGAGGTATATTCATCCGTTTCGCTCTCATCGTTCCTCCGCGTGGCTTGCGTTGTTGATGGGTATGTGTCTGGGGAAGGCTGCGGCCGTTTCAGTTGACTACCACGCGATACCGCTCAAGCCCGATCCACCTTTCGCGATCGATGGACTACTGGGTGAATGGCAAGCTCTACCGGGTAGCTGGCCACTGAACTCGGTAGACCGTGCGACTTACAACAAAGCAAAGTGGAAGTACGCGACCGACCTGAGCGCGAAAGTATGGTTCGCGTGGAGGCAGGAGAACTTGTATGTCGCCGCCGAGGTTACTGACGACAAGTTCTTTCAGACTCAACGGGGGAGGGGAATGTACCTCGGGGACCATCTTGAGTTGAATGTTGATACAACGCCGGAGGCGGACAAACAACGCCAGACCTTTGGCGAAGGTCAATTTGTGATCGCCCTCAGCCCCGGGAATTTCCAGCAAACGGGTGACGCGTTCAGCGATATCGGCCCGGAAGCGTTTGTGTACGTCCCCAGCAATGCCAGCGCCAGGGAGATCGCGGTTGCCTCGCAACGAACCGAGACGGGTTACACAGTAGAAGCCGCAATCCCGTGGAAGGCGCTGGGTGTGGATGACGCGGTCATCGGCCGCAGAATCACGCTGGAGTTCGCCGTTTCGGATTGCGATTCGGCGGAACCTTCCCAAGACAAAATGATGACCCTCCTCACCGATGAATGGCAGCGGGCCCGCGGTCGTATGGTCTCCTTTGTCCTCTCCGGGTCCGACGGGAAGGTCCCTGACATCGCCTCCGGAATCGCCGTGTTCGAGAGCCTGCAGTTGAAGAGTGAGGAAGACAAGGCTTTCATCATTGATCTGCCTGCACTGCCTGCGGGAAGGGAAGCTGTGTTGATTCTGCGTGCCCGACTGGACTACAAGCAGCCGGCGGGATTCAACCACCGAATGCGCGTGACCCTCAACGGCAAGGCGCTGGATGCGAAGCGGCTTGTGAACAAGGAACTCAGCATGGAAGCCAATGACGGAAGATTCTTCACCATGGCTTCAGGCGAAAATTTCTCCGTGTTCTTCGGTCCGGGTTACGATGCCATTGATCAGGATCGAGGCTATGGTCTCAAGAAGGGACAGGCGAGCCTTTTTGAATTCAGAGTCACCGACCTTGTTAAGCAGGGCGCGAATACGCTGGTCGTTGAGAATAGAAGGGAGGATGACAAGGACTACGACCTCCATGCAGCCTCGTGCGGCTTCGAGTTCCGCACTCCGGCCAAGCCCAGAGTAAAGCGCGGCCCGCCAATAGGATCTCTGCCAGTCATCGAGCCCAGGCTGCCAACCAAGACTCCTTTCACCATCAAACAATCAGGCAACGACATCGAGGTGTCCATCGGCCAGGAAAAGTTCCTCGTCACCTCCACCTTCTCAAGCCCCGCTCCCGCCTGGGTGAAAGGCAGCAATGCCTATTTCAGCTTTCGGAGGGATATTGAGAAGCTCGATGAGGCCGTTGTGGTGCGAGACTCCTTCGAGAACCTGACCGAGGAGAACCTTCCCCTCATGCACCGACACAGCATCCAGGTGAAGGGATTGAAGAAGGCGTGGGTGGCCGGTCTGTCTCCCAGTGGGAGTGGGGGTAGGGCCCAGAATCCCGGCAACCCCACAACCGTTGGAGTTACCGACAAGTCTGCCATTGGATTGCTGCCACTGGAGGATGTTCTTAGAGTGCACGTGGCCAACCTCGTTGACAACGAGACCCTCGGTCTGGCGGACAATCAGTTGGTTCTCAAGCCCAATACGAAGTACACCACCGAATGGGCGGTCGTCGTGACGCCCGCGCCCGACTATTACGCGTTTGTGAACGCTGCCCGGCGTCTCCTGAAAGTAAACTTCACCATCGATGGCGGCTTCTCCTTCCTGACCTTTCGACCGAACGATGCGGGTAGCATGAATGACCAGCAACTCGGGGACTACCTCCGATTCAAGAATGCGAAGTTCCTCTCCAACTCTTATCTCACTCCACCTTACAAATCGTTGTACACCATGCACAGCCCCGCCTATCAGTTGGCCGACCATTCGTATGAAAGAGAACAGTTGACCCGGGCACGCAAGGTGGCTCCAGAGGCCAAGCACCTGTGCTACTTCCACTGCTTCCTCGACGAATTGCCCGAGAGCGCGGCCAACTATGCGGCAGACAGGCTCCTATTAAGTGATGGCCAACATGCTACCTACGCGGGCCGTGAATACATGAAGATTTTTGTTCCCACGGCAACGAACGTCTGGGGCCGGGATATCGCTAAAAACATCAGCTTTGCCATGGACACGGTTGGATACGACGGCATCTACTGGGACGAAACCGAGTATAGCGCCTATCAGTATCATTACGGAGGACCGTGGGACGGCGTCAGCGCCGATATCGATCCCCGATCGATGAGGATCCACCGGCTTAAAAGCTCTGTAACGCTCATCTCACAAGAGTACCGGCTAAACCTCGCGAGAAAACTTCTCGACCTGAAAGCGCCCCTGATCGGGAACGGCGCGCCCCACACTCAATCAATGAACGAACTGCATTTCCCGCGCTTTGTGGAGACGGGGTCGATCTCCAATTGTGTTCTGGCGCACCTTTACACTCCGATTGCTCTTGGAGATCATATCACGGAGCGGACAGAGGTCGACGCCTACAATTGGATGCTGAAAGCCCTCGACTACGGTTGCGTTTATTACTGGTACAGTAACACCGTCCGGCCAACCCATCCGACTCTAACGCGATACAGGTTCCCCATTACGCCGGTCGAATTGCACGCGGGGTACATTATTGGCAAAGAACGGATTCTCACCAACCGCAGCGGTCTCTACGGGTGGGGCGACAAGTCTCGACACGAGGTGCATGTCTTTGATGACCAGGGCAACGAGGTTCCCGGGATCCAAGCGCCCACCGTAACGCGGAACGGGAAGACCTACACTGAATTGCGGATCGGCGAAGGTTGGTCTGCGGCAGTCGTCAGGAAGGGGCTCTAACCAAGCGCCTACTGCATCCTTTCGTAAATTCTTCGACATTAGACGCCGGATCGCTTCAGCGTCCGGTAGCTCACACAACTGAAGACGCCGGATCGCTTCAGCGTCCGTTAGCTCACACAACTGAAGACACCGGATCGCTTCAGCGTCCGGTAGCTCACACAACTGACTACCCAGCGCCCAGAAAGGACATCTTTT
>Ga0100394_1003278_pt1 | contig 13314 bp, 12 predicted proteins | sample CryGeymeta201518_FD_81549 | JGI IMG/M metagenome (GOLD analysis project Ga0100394, IMG submission 81549) | Groundwater microbial communities from Crystal Geyser aquifers in Utah, USA - Crystal Geyser metaG 2015-18 | ecosystem: Environmental > Aquatic > Deep subsurface > Groundwater | place: USA... | reverse complement strand
CTCAACCCGAAAGGCGCCCAAATGGAAATTGAACAGCTTGCTCCTGACAATGATGATACACGGGACCCCAACACTCGAGTCACTTCAGAGGAAACTGGCCGAAAAGAGCACCCCGCCGAGATGGCATCATAGACTGGTGACTACTACGTCAATGTTTTTGTGATAAGAAATAGGGCGCGTGCGTGTGTGCGTGCATGCTAGCTACTACTAAGGGGTCAGTAGGGCATCTTGCTTGCGTGCATCCTTTTTTACACTACTACGAATTCGAAAAAATCAGCCCTGTTTGTAAGACGAGGAAAACATTGGCGGCATAGCAGCGTCGCCGTTGAATAATGTAAATGTGTTTCATACAAAAAAAAAATTATGGTACCTGTAGCGTGATCACTAGCTAAAAATAAAGTAGTGCGTGGTAATGTGATACTATGTTTCGATAACGAAAGCCTTTTCGATAGACACTTCATGGTAGAGTAGATCAGGCGCTTCGAGACGTCGCGGTCATCGCGGAGAACAACATCTGATTTGTTCCTAGTATTATACAAGAAATGTTTTTCATTCCTTTCAACCTTCAATACTGGTTCATCAAAACATCATTATCAACGTTAAAATGCGAGGTTTCACGCACATGAATAAAGGATGATATTGACAAATCGGGCATAAAGGAAGGCGGCAAGTCTGAAGCAACACGCGCACGATATAGCGATGATTGAGAGCCAGACTTGATTGCTGTCATAATTGGTGGGAAAAAGGTCGAGGAACACAGTCGGGAACTTTAAAAACCATGTCGCATTCCCTCATCGCGATCTTGATAAATCGACAAAAATCACCAGTGAAGGTTTGAACCCATTTTATGTGTTATCTGTGACGCACAGGAGACTCGTGCGAAGTGGCGCTTGACCTTGACAAGTCTGGCCATTTCCATTCTCTGTCTTCAAAAGTCTTGCTGCGGGCTATGCGCTGCTGGCCTGCGAAAGCCCAATCTCGCTTGAAGATAGCATTCTTTCAATCGAAAAATACAAAAATTAAATATCTAGTTGTAGCGGTTTGCATATAAACCTGGAGAAGTCGCAGGAGTTGCAAACAGAAACAGGAACGCAAAGATACGGCCTCTAAATAAATTTGTTGTTCGTTCTTAAAACGAGGGATGTTCCGCCATTTTTTCTTTTTTTTAATGGCCGATTTTTCAGAAAACGCGAAAATAAATTCCCAACCTCACGTACAGCTGCTCAAAGCTCTCCGAGTTGATTTTTCTGTATTCAGCTGCTGAACTGTCCTTGTCTATTTTACTACAGCAAGCAATAATATCTTTGATCTTTGATCGACTATGCCGTATTACAGTGTCGAAATTGACCAGGAGCGTCCCGAAGAAGAATTTGCTTGCCGAAGTGGCCAATGCTCCGACGATCTGCATAGCCAGCAGTCAGAGTCTGCGATGAGCTCCATCTATAGTGACGACTACAGCGAATCCACAAGTTTGGGTGAGATGCCAGAGGATGAAGATGCTTCATACCTCACTTCCATGCTGCAAAGGAGACAACCAGGTCTCAAACAAATTTGTGAAATGCCCACTGATGACGTGAACGCAGCAGACGAACCTGAAATGACTTGCGAGGACCCAGAGGAAGTAGTGGATAAAGATACCGAATCGGAAGAAAAGATCTCCAGCATGACCATGAAAAGCGCCTCCAACAAAGAGCCTTTGAAACCTTCCAATTCGCCCAATCGGAAGTACATCCTGTGCGGCATTCTGATAATAGCACTGGCAATTACGGCTACCCTGATTGTTTTACTTGTGAAGCAAACCTCTAGCAGCAGCAACACTACAAGTCAGTCTTTTATGTCGAATGCACAGGAGAGCATGATAGATGCTCCAACAAGTGTTCCCGAGGTCGCCATTAGTCCAAACCAACCGCAGCAAGACACTCCTGCGCCTGGAAATAGCGCTGTCACCAGAACGCCCAGCGCTGCACCGCAGAAATTATCTGTAGAAGGATACTTTCCCGTTACTGTAGGTGCTGCCGAAACCAATGGGCCAACTCTAGCTCCCACGGATCCTCCCATTGGTGATGATATTGACGCTTCCGCATATCTGAGCGAATTATTGAGCTCCGACACCCAGAGAGAGTTCTTATTGGACGCATCAAGACCTCAAGGACGGGCATTTCTACAACTTCTTGAGGACCACCAAAATAATTTTCGAGATTTTCCTGAAACTCACTTTCTACAATCTTTTGCGGTTCTCACACTCTACTATGCAACTTCTCCTGATGCCTGGGACACGGCTTTTTCCTGGACTGATCAAACATCTGATGTATGCTCTTGGACTGGTGTCGTGGACTGCGCAGAAGTTGAGAATTCCCAAGCGGTAATTGGAATTACTCTGTCATCCAAATTTGTTTTAGGTACTTTACCTGAGGAAATTTGTCTATTGGAACACTTGGAAAGTCTTGATTTGAGTTTCAACATGATGTCTGGCGTCATTCCTGATTGCTTGAGAGATTTGGTTTCTTTGAAGAACATTGACTTGAGCAACAACTTCTTTTCTGGAGACCTCCCACCTGGGGTTCTCTTGATACCGTCTCTTGAAGGGTTTAATGTGTCGGGAAACAGTCTCACAGGAGGGTTAGATACATTGATGGGCAGTATGTTTCTTGGAAGTGTGTACCGCACTTCCGAAACCTGGAAACTTCGCCGGTTAAACCTCGACAGCAACCACCTCTCTGGTAAACTTCCAGAGTATTTTCAAGCGCTGTTGAATTTAAAAAGTCTTACCCTTCACAACAATGATCTCTCAGGGGATGTGGGTAACTTTTGTGCGAACTCTGATCTCTCCGAGTTGACTGCCGATTGCCGGGAAGTTGCGTGCACCTGTTGCACGGTGTGCTATTGAAAATAAAGAAATGATGTGACTTGGACTGGAACGCTTGAATTCCCCTCTACATTTTCAGTGAGTGGTTGGTCATTATGGAGAAGTCCTTTTACATAGCTCTGGGGGAAATAATCGAAGAGGAGAGGGTGGTTGATTTTATGCAGACATACTCGCAGTACCATATGCTAAAAAACTTACTTGTAAAATGATGTTGAACATTAATACTGTCTATTTCTTGGTAATATTATGTAACAGTGTGTCTATTTCTTGGTTACATTATGTAAAGGTATGTGTATGTTCGTCTTCAACACTTTTCCTAGACTTTATGCCTTCATTCTTGCTGTATTCTAGCACTGTTACTGTTTTACTAGTCGAGGTGATCAATCCACACGACGGTTTCTTTGGTTTCCTCTTTCCATTGTTCTACATCTTTGGCAAATGTCTGACTGACTATCAAAGGAAATGCTATGGATGCATCCGAGCATACTTTGACGGGCTTGGCCGTAATGGCAATCTTTCCCCAACTCAATGCCTCATCAGGAGAGGCACCACTATCACTCCCATCGTATTCTTGGCCGGTATTGATAAAGACACTAAAGTTTGCACCGTTTCTCATTAGATTAGCGTTGCAAATGTGATGCTTGACAAGTCCTCCTCCTAAAATAATCATGCCTGTATGATGACTCTGCACAGCCAAATCATTGATCCGACGAATGTCCTCGTTAATGTCCAAGACGAACCCGGGGCGTTTGTAGGAATGAAAGTACAACATGTCTCCAACCGAACCATCCGTAAGAGCTGGAGAAAAGACGGGAATATCATTTTTAGCCGCCCAATATAAAACACTTTCAGGATTATTAATTTCCTGGCCGACTTTGTGAATGACCTTCGAGGGAGTCCAAACGAATTTCGCGAGCTTGTTGTCTTTATCAGCTGCAGCCCAAGCCTCCCACTGCTCATCCTGATAATCGTGCATGCTTGATATTAAGGGAGACATCCAATCTTCAAATTCACAATAATTTTTGTTGGGTACCTATCAGCCGTTTCGTAGTTGCTCGTTAGTATTGGAATTGTTTCGAAAAAGATGGAAAAAACACTTCAAGCAAAACATCAATTCATTAGCTTACCAGCAGATTGCCAATTCTGTTGATACCTTTCTTTCGAAGTTCTCGTCCATTTAATTTAAAATCTCCCATGAAAGTCGGTTGGAAACATTTGATGATATCTTCTTCAATACCTCCTGCTGTGGTAACTACGGCATCGACCATTTTGTGCTGGACGAGGAATTTAATGATTTCTCGTTGTCCGCAAGATATTTGATTGGAGGTGTAACCCAAGAAAATACGAGCTCGGATTCGAGTTCGAACGTGCAGAGGTTTGAGTGCGGGATCATCTCCCTCCTTCCACTCAACGTCTGACAGACGCCACTTGCGCATGATTCGAATTTGTTGAATGGCCTCACCGATATTGGACGCTTGAAATCCCGTCGTGGCAAACGAATCCATCAATGCATCGAGCATTTGTCTACTTTCTGGATTGTTCGTTATTGTGTCGTTGAAATCGAAACCACGGCACTGAATTGATCCCTCTGGCATACTGGACGATTCACCTAGGACAGCCGAAGCTGAAACGGACGGAACATGAGGATTAGCACTAACATTAGAATTTGCCTCCAATGGAGCTTCTTTCAGGATCGTCGCATTAGTATCCACTGTGCTGTCAAATGTGGTCCCTGCAGAGGCAATATTGTCTACGCTACTCATATTTATTTTGTGGGAAGAGGTCTGGTACTGTGAGCTGTGAGCTGTGAGCTGTGAGCACAGTTTCTAAGCTCGTTCTATTTTCTTTTTGTGTACGGTACAGACTCGTTTTTATTTTTTGCGGTTGGATGGAGAAGGTAAGTAAGATACATTTCAGTCATGCCTCTGACGACTGCCAGGCGAAAATAAGATCAATAGTGCGATTTATTTATTTGTTAGGAGTTTTATTGATTACTCGTAGCTGTCGATGACGAGACCCTTCGAAGATACTAGACTACCAGGTACAGTTAAGTGTGAGAACTCAAATCCAAGTAGAAGTAGCAAGTTGGCAAACTCCTGGCAAACTCCTGCAAACAACTACGGTAGACTATTCGAAATTTGCACCGAACTCTCATCAAGAAGTGACCAGACTACAGGCTTTCGTAACAAGCCACGCCTTATTACAAAAAAAAACAGGGAAAAAGATGACCAAGATTACTCAAATTGAAGATAAGGGAGCTACCATTGCTTGGTCTCCCTGTCGGCAACATCCAGACATCATTGCTCTAGGCACCAAGGTAAGCCAAGCCGATGAGAAAAAGATACTATGCTGTTTGTGAGGAATGTCTACGTGGATCAAGGGGATCATCGCGAGCTTTTTCTAGTGTCTGACTCCTACTTGGTTCTGCTTTTACCTTCTCATTCGCCTGGGCAATGCCAATGACCCATACGTCGCATTCTATCCACCATACTATGTCCAAATGTCCTAACAAAAACAACTACAAACTACAACCACAAAATACAGGACTCGGGAGGAATTGGCTTTGAGGATACTGGTGGAGAATTAGATCTCTATGATTTGAATCTAACTTCTCCCGATGGACACGCACCCCAACCCCAACTGCTGGGGTCTGTCAAGACCCAGGCACGATTCGCAAGTACAAATTGGACGCTGAGTGAGCAATTGGCAGATCGATTTCCCATGGGACTTCTCGCAGGAGGCATGAACGATGGTACGGTCCATTTGTGGAACCCGCGACAGCTAATGCAACAACAAGATCCATTCGTCACGAGCATTGCCAACGGTGGTCTTTCGGGACCCATCAAGGCCCTCCAATTCAGTTCCCTGAATCCGTCTCAATTGGCGGCTGGTGGTGCCAATGGACAAGTCATGATTGCCGATATATCCAATCCCTCGAATCCCGATGTTTTTGCTCCCGCGGCCGATGGCAGGAAACAGAATGCAGAAATTACAGCGGTGGCTTGGAATACGCAAGTAGCACACATTTGTGCCAGTGCAGCGGGTGATGGAACCGTGGCCGTTTGGGATTTAAATTCACGCAAGGCCTGGTGCGAATTGCGATGCGAAGCATCCGGTCAAGCTGTCTCTGACGTTATTTGGAATCCTACGCAAGGATTGCACTTGCTCACAGCATCAGCGGATGATCGAAATCCTGCCTTGAAGCTGTGGGATTTGCGCGCATCTACTAGCATGCCATTGGCAACACTTTCGGGACACCAAGGAGGAATTTTGAAGACATCCTGGTGCCCTCACGATGATTCTCTGCTAGTGTCGTAAGTGCGGCACATTTTTCCTTTGCCTGGTATCACTTTGTTATTGCATGCCAGTTCTGTTTGAGTGACTCACATTTGTCATATTGTTACCATTATAGCTGCGGCAAAGACAACAAAACAATCTTATGGGATCTTCTTTCACTGCGACCTATTGCTGAAATTCCAAATGATGTTATTCAGCCTACAGAGGACATGAACGGCAGCCAGAGCGGAGCCATGTTTGGAGTAAGCGGATTAGGATCTGCTCAACAAATGCGATATGATATTCAATGGTCACCCATGAAGCGAGGATTGTTGGCGACATCGTCTTTGGATCGAAAGGTGCAGATTCACTCGGTCATTGGACTAGCAACCAAATGCGGACGCCCTCCCAAATGGATGAAGCCAAGTAGTAGTGTGGCGTGTGGATACGGTGGAGCCGTCGTCTCTTGTGGAAATATCGACAAAATTGTCCGGGTGAAAACAGTTGTGGAACAGCCTGCACTCGTAAATGTTTCAACAGCTTTTGAAGCCGACATGGAATCTACAAATGTTGCTGAATTTTGTGTGAAACGAGCATCCATCGCAAGTACAACAGAGGAAAAACAGACATGGGGATTCATGAAGGTCATATTTGCCGACAATGCCCGACAAGAATTGGTTCAGCACCTCGGTTTCGATGCGGACAGTATTTCCAAGGCAGCCAGCGAATACACTGAAAAGGCCCCTAATGGAGCTGCCGGGTCGACACCAGCCATGACCAAAGCAGCGGAAGTCGTTGTTCAAAAGGCTTTGTTGGTTGGAAATTTTGAAGCTGCAGTAGAATGCTGCTTTCGCGCTGGAAACTTTGCAGATGCCCTCATGCTCGCTTCATGCGGCGGTGGTGATTTGTGGACGAAAACGCAACAACGTTATTTTGAATGCGAAACTCACAAACGTCCATTCTTGTCGATCGTTCAAGCCGTCATTGGGAATCAGCTTGAAAGCCTCGTTAGTTCGTCGGACCCTGCCAAATGGCAAGAATCGTTAGCCCTGTTGTCTACCTATGGTCAATCGAATGAATTTCCGAACTTATGCATTTCTCTTGGAGATCGACTAGCATCGGCGGGTGACCACCATTCTGCAAATCTGTGCTACTTGTGTTCGCTAAGCTTGGAGCACTGTGTAAAACATTGGCTGGCCCAGCTAGAAGCTGCAAATCAGGTTTGTCTTTTTTAACATCTTTGGTCGCGATTTAATTTCATCTCAGTGAGTTCTGTTCTAATACTTCGAATTCTTTTATTTCAGAAAAAGGGTTTTACAGATCTGCTGGCTCTCCATGAATTTGTTGTGAAGGTGAGCGTGTTCATGAAAGCAGCAGGTGCCAAACAAACACTTTCTGCCGAGATTGCGGACTTGTTTTCGAAATATGCAGGAGCCCTCGCCGATCAAGGTTTATTGGTCACTGCGTCGAAGTATTGCAGGGGTGATTCGGAACAAAGTAAAATTCTTCGCGACCGGCTCTACCGTAGCCGCGCCAGTCAGGACTGCTTGCGAATTCTTCGCACACCGCCGCCCTTTCCCTTTTCCATGGCAGCCCCGAAAAAGACACAGGCCTCAGCGAACACTGCACAATCACAACCAAATCGAGCCAATGATGCTCGGATGCAAAACTATTCCGGTCATGCACAGCAGCAGCAGCAGCAGCAGCAAATCGCGACCTCCAGTTATCACAACACTGCTCCTGCTGTGCGTGCTCCCTCCCCAGCCTTGGCTCCACAACTCCCCGAAGGTTGGATTGCGTTGCAAGACCCAAGCAGTGGGAAGACTTACTATGCTAATCAAACGACAGGACAGACCAGCTGGGATCCCCCAGCTGGGGCGACTTCTGTCCCAATTCCGCAGACAGCTCCAGCGCCTGCGCCGCAACCTACGCAGCGCCAATATTCAATGGAGAATAATCCAGCAAATAGTGCTTCTGCCTCGAACTCAAAAAGTATTGCTTCCAAGTACGGCGACGGCTTTGTGTCATCGTCTTCACATCCAGAACTTGCTCACCAGTATGGTAATGTAGGAACAAGGTACGCTAGAAAAATGCTCTGTGAGGAAGCAGTGAAGCATTGTTTGCGTGCCTGCGTACACTCACGCTTTCTTGTTTGGTTGCTTTAGTAATCCTTATACGGGAGTGTCTCGACCAGGCATTGCGCAAGTTGGTGGCGCGAAAGCACCAGTGTCGGGTACTCTCAATTTTGATTACGTCGAACTTCCTCCGGAGTTCGAGCCGATTAAGGACGGTTTGCTCACCATTTCAACCAACCTGAGCCAAGCCCAACTGTCTGCAGCAGATAGGCGGCAAGTGGCGGAGGCGGAGAAGGGAATTGCGATTCTTGTGAAGAGACTTGCGCTCGGCGATATTGACGCTGGCGTCTGTGGTAAAGTATCAACTCTTGTGCAGGCCTTATTGAACCGTGACTACGCTACTACTAGTGTCTTGCAAAAACAGCTTGTGAACGACGATTGGAAGGAGCACAAAGACTGGCTGAAAGGGATCAAGTTTCTCATCCAACTGGCCTCAAAAAAGCTCTAGTAGTGTATGCTACTACTATTAGTAGCTAGCGAAGGAGTTTTAACAAACCATGTCAATCATCATCTCCTGTGAAAATTCTTGTTTTTATAATCGCAGTCCTGATAGCTACTAGAGGTTAAGGCTGCTCAGTGTACAGGAACGATCGATGCCTAAGATAGTCGTGCCTGGGACGCTGTTTCGTAAGTGTATCAATGAACTACTCAGTACTCCCGAATATTGATGTAATATTTTCCATCTTGTTTATCTACTAAACTAGGTACTTACTCCGACTCTAGTAGTAGCTAGGAGTGGCTTAGTAGTGCTGTAAGTGGGAATAGTTGTTATAGTACACACCTTCAGGGGATTTGTTCTGTGTTCAGAACGATTACAAAAAAATGAGAACATTGCCATGATATTATTATCATTTTCGAGGTCGTGATGATGGTAGCGGTAGTATTCAATAGCATCGCATTCATGACCCGAAGTCCCGAGAGACTATGACGTCAGCCTATTGTACCGCAATACGCACTCATAAAGACAGTAGTTTTAGTTCAGCCGATCTTTGGTACGCACCAAAAGGTTGAACTTCTTTTTTTGTTAAGGACGAGGGCTTTCTCTCACCACCATGAGATTCACAATTATTTATTCCGTTCGGACTTGCAATCGTTAGCTCTTTCTACTACGACCCATCCATCTTCCCCAAGTTAAGAATCATTATGATGAAAAATATTCTGATCGTCCTTATCGCTTCCCTGGCAGTCGCAACTGCCTTCGTCGCTCCGTCGGCAGCTAGGCCTATGACCAAGCTTTCGGAGAGTTTTGGTTTCGATTTTGCCGAAGATACTTACTCCAACCAGCCCGAATTTTTGAAGGGAGAGGGAGAATACAAAACTTTTGTTGGAAAAACTCAAGATAACTCGTTCCTCAACAGACAGGTTAGTGCAACATTTATGTGTTCGTCTTGTTTGCTTGGAAGTTATTGGGGTTGCGCATATTAATGGGACGAATTTTGAATTGCATTCTGAACCATTCTCTCTTGTTTTTATTGTTATCTTTGTTCATCTCTCCATTATCAACTGTAATATTTTTTCTTAAAATTAACAGTACAATGTTATCCGTCGCGTCCGAGAAATGAACCTTCTCAAGACCACTGCCGATGCCGGACTTCTTTCCAAATTGGAGGCTAACGGTCTCGACCTTGTCACCCTTGAAAAATTGCTCCCAGTCATTGAAGAGATTGGAGCCTTACGCCTTGTCGGTAACAACCAACAACTTCTTATCAATGGTGTCGCTCCTTTGTTGGTCGAGCCTGCTCCTCTCCTTCTGCCCATTATCGCTGGCGCTCTGGAAAAGGGACCCAGCGCATTCTACCTGGCTTCTGCTGTTGCCTTTGGCTTGGATGCTTACCTTTTTGCCACCAATGCCGAGCTTCCCTTTGTTGGTCTTTCCGCCGGTGTCGCGCTAGGACTTTTGTTGGTGCCTTTGGGTGTTGTTTCTGCGGTCACTGGATCCGCGCTTGCCAGCCTCAGCAAAAAATAAATTTGCTGCCATGATATTAACGCATATTGTTGGCTAGCTATTAAGAAGTGTTTATTAGAAAAAATGGTGAAAATTGACAATTTGTTTTAAAAAAAGAATAATTTTATGGGGCGACCTAGTGTGAGTTTGACCAGTAATTCGATTGCCTGGTTTGCTAGGTAGGTATATTTGTAATATTTATGTTATGATAGTGAAGGGATCAATCTACAACTCTAGGCTTTGTCGCTGTAGAGGGCTGCAACGGCAGCAAGCTAGTTTGGTTGCTTTCAGAGCCATATCATGCGCTTCCACACCAATCCTCAATGCGCCCAGTGCCACTGTCAGAAGTTCTGCAAAGATGTGACTGCCACTAGAAGCCTGTTGTCGCAGATGCCGCCTAATACTGTAATTACGAAAGTTAAATACGTAGTAGATCAAAGTACTCGACTAGGGACCAAAGCACTACTAGTACTGTAGTACCTAGTATGGTTGTTCTACGTGAGCTGCAGCAATCGTTGGCTGCCAAGGCCTGTAGTCACACGCTCTGCAAACTGCGCTCTCACATTTCAACGCTTGACCATCACATAATGATCTCGCAGCATGCGCACAACACTATTTGTAGCCTAAGGCGTAGCGCAGCTGTGCATAAAGTCTTGTGCAACGCAATCAGAACAGCCAAGTCATTGCTAGCTACATTGTACACACGGGTGAGACAAATTTCAAAATGGCAATTGTTTCGTTATAAGGTGTGTGTGTGCTGAGAGTGCGTGTAAGATGATAGATAGAGGAATAGTACAATTCGATGGGCCAATAGTCTATCTCTATGGCGCACGCAACAAGAAAAAGGATCGTGTCGTCACAAAGAGGCAGTGCGCTTCATAAAGAGACTCGACACGGACTGAAAAGGTTGCAGTGGCTCATGCTATTTGAGGTCTCGCTGTTGACGACTGGTTGATGCCATGTCCCATCCCCTTCAGGTGCCGTCTCGGACCACCATAACTCCCCCCTGCTGGTTGAATGTGTGTTGCCAAAAATTCTGACAAACGATCGACAAACATTGGTCGAACTTCGGCGTGAACGTTGTTGTGTCCCATGCCGTCAATAAAAAGGGGTTTTGCTTGGCATTGTGGCGGTAGTGCATTGTAAAGTCTCTCCGAATGGTGAAAAGGCACAATTTGATCCGAACGTCCATGTACTAGTATGACGGGCGACTTGATCATGGGCGCAAAGTCGACATTTGGAAACTTGTCTCCGTAAACGGTACATCCTGTATCCACAACAACACGATAGACTGAGAGGAAAGGAGCATGTAAGATGACTCCTCCCACGGGTCCATCGCTATCGTCCACCGATTTGAGTTGAGCTGTCTTGGAGGCAAGATAACAAGATGGACCCGATCCCAGTGACCGTCCATAAAGGACGATGTTTCGTGCTGGCACACCCAGGTCGTTTCGTAAGTAGTCATATGCGGCATCGATATCAGCATAGCAGTGGTTCTCCGATGGATCACCTGAGAAAGTGGGTAGTGGTCGAATGTTTGGCAGTGGCAATATCAACAGCAGGAATAACAAGTGTCAGACATAATCGTCAAAACAAACGCTGACCAATGATAGCTAATGTGGTTGTTAAACTTGACCGCTTGAGCAGATCCATCACAACCTGTTCTACAACATAATATAACGCAACAGGAATGCTTACCTTCATCATAGGCCATACCATACCCAGTATAGTCATAGGCCAGCAAGTTCACTTGCAGCATCTTACTCAGAAACTTGCACCAGGGATAAATGCTCCCCAGATCTTCCGCATTCGCATGGCTGTACAGAATCGTTATACCTTGCTCTGGCCCTGACGCCCGTATATCATTCGCGGACAGTGATTTGCAGCTCTCGACACCATTTTTCCGTCGGTACCCAATGTAAAAGGAAGGAATCTTGGACCCCTCTCTGGTGGTGAGCCATACAATCTTGTGCTCCTTGAGTTTGGATGGTGGTGGCGGTTGAAAGAGCAGTGTACTCACGGCATCCCCCATCTTGACGTTGCGCCTGTGTTGTTGTTTTCCTGAATGCTGGTGTCTGCGCTAGGTAGTGCCGAAACGCCGAAACTGTGTGGAAATGGCAGAGAATTGCTGTGTGCTGTCTTCTGGCTGGTTCTGAATAGGAAGAGAACACGGCTGCTATGGGTTCTAATGATGCACCAGCTATCTGTACAAGAAACTATGTAGTAGAAGAGCCTTGCTTAAGATGGCAACACGCTCTATTCAGCACTAACTGTTGTATTGTATCGTTGTTGTGAATGTTGTGGCAGCAGCACCGTTAGCATGCGCTCAACTGTATCAGTTGAGTTGTAGATAATTCGAGAGTGGAGGCAAGAAAGAGATGAGATAAAGACAAAAAGTCATGAAAACTCTGAATGGAACGCCATCGAGGCAGCCTTCCGTTGAGGAACAAATATTGGCCAGAATGGGCGGTGTTTGAATCACTGCCCCCAAATAAAATACCAGCATGCCCCTTTTCGTTGAAATACACCTTTAGTTTTTGTATATTATTAGAAGACACTTAAAGGGGTAAACTTGAATTTACCCTGATATCTTACTCACCTACTTACCGAGCCAGCCAACCTTCCAACCGATCATTTGAGACAGAGTACTCCCGCTACATTAGAGTCAAGGTTCAAAGGCAGAGTTATTGCTATCAGGTCCCAGGCTTGAATGACTGCCAGTGCCGCTTATTACTCAGTGCCGCTTATCACAACATCATGATGTTGTCAACTGGCCATTAAAGTAAGGCCAGAAGTCAAACCAAGCGAGCTTTAAAGTTTTTAGCTCTACACTACTAGTAGAGCTAGTAGCTAGTACAGTACAAGTCTACCTGTACTAGTAGCTTTTGGTAGTAGTAGTATTAAAAAATACTGTTCTGAAACTAAAGTGTCAAAGAAGTTCTTGCTGCTGTCGTTGCAAGCGTTTTACTAACTTTACTCGGAATTACTACGTGAATACAGCCCTGCCTCTCTCTGAATCGTTCCTTCTTACCGCTCGTAATTGCCAATCAAGAAGACACAGACGCTGTATGTGACACGGCACTTCGTGGGAT